>Ga0209761_1001254_pt1 | contig 16341 bp, 19 predicted proteins | sample GraSoi013_1_40cm_4_FD_185818 | JGI IMG/M metagenome (GOLD analysis project Ga0209761, IMG submission 185818) | Grasslands soil microbial communities from the Angelo Coastal Reserve, California, USA - Sample 09_25_2013_1_40cm (SPAdes) (version 2) | ecosystem: Environmental > Terrestrial > Soil >...
ACCCGAAACCATCGCCTCGCCACCGTGGGATCAGATGGAGGTGCACGTGGAACACCTCCTGTCCGGCTGCCTCCCCGTTCGCGAGGTAAAAGCTGACCGCTTCGCACCGGATGCCGCTCGCGCGCATGGCGCGGGAGATTTCCTTCGCCGCCTCCAGGATTGGCCCGACGGTCTCGGGCGCCAGGTCCTCGATGTACGCGGCATGGGCCTTCGGAATCACGAGCACATGGCCTGGATTCATCGGCCGGATGTCCATGAACGCGAGCGTCCACGAATCCTCGTGGACGAGGCTCGCGGGAACCTCCCGGCGCACGATCTTGCAGAAGATGCAGTCGCGGACCGAGGCGGCCATGGGTCGGACCTCTCACTTCTTCGAAGAGGGCCCCAGGATATGCTCCGCGATGATCAGCTTCTGAATCTCGTTCGTGCCCTCGTACAGCCCGAGGATGCGTGCATCGCGGAAATACCGCTCCACGTCGAAGTCGCCGCTGAACCCGTATCCCCCGTGCACCTGGACGGCCCAGTCCGTGACCCGTTGGGCCATCTGGGCTCCGTAGAGCTTGGCCATCGAGACCTCGATGGTGTTGTCTTGTCCCAGATCCCGCAAGTGCGCCGCACGAAGGGTGAGGAGGCGGGCGGCGTCGATCTCGACCGCCGACTGCGCGATCATCTCCCGGATCAACTGGAAGTCGCCGATGGGCCGTCCGAATGCCTTGCGGTCTTTCACATACTTGGACGCGGCTTCGAGGGCGGCTCGCGCCACCCCGACGGCTCCCGCCGCGATGCCGATCCGGCCGCTGTTCAAGGTCCGCATCGCCTGGTTCCAGCCGTCCCCTTTCTTGCCGATCAGGTTCTCCTTCGGGATGCGGCAGTCTTCGAACGCCAGGTCCGCGGTGGGACTCGCCCGCAATCCGAGCTTCGTCGTCGTCTCGACGTGAGTAACCTTGAAACCCGGTGCATCCTTGGGCACCAGGAAGAGCGAGATGCCTTCGTGCCCCTTCGTCCCCGGCTCCCGCGCATACACCTGGACGTAGTCCGCGATGCTCCCATTCGAGATGAACCGCTTCTGGCCGTTCATCACCCATTCGTCGCGGTCGAGCCTTGCGGTCGTCGCGAGATTCCCCGCATCGCTCCCCGCCTCCGGCTCCGTGATCGCCCAGGCTCCGAGGCGCTCCCCCTTCGCGAGGGGCACGAGCCAAGCCTCTTTCTGCGCCTCCGAGCCGAACCACATGAGGGACGTCTCGCTCAGGGACGTTTGGACCGAAACCGTCGTCCGCACGGAGGACGAACCGCGGCTGATCTCCTCGACGAGCAGCATGAACGAGACGTAGTCCATCCCGGCCCCGCCGTACTTCTCGGGCACGGGGGCGCCGAGGAAACCGAGTCCCGCCATCTTGCGGTAGAAGGCTTTAGGGATCTCGCCTTTCTCCTCCCACTCCCGGACGTGCGGGATGAGCTCTCGATCGACGAAATCCCGCGCGGTGTCGCGGACGAGCCTCTGCTCGTCCGTCAACCGAAAGTCCATCGGGCAGCCTCCCGCGGCCTAAGCTGCGCTATTCGCATAAACTTTCGGAGGCTGCGGGGAAGAATCGGCCCGGCGATCAGCGGATCGCGTAGACCGGCGCGCGCGTAGAGCGAATCGCCCACACTCGGCCGGCTTGCAGGACGAAGATCTGATTACAGGCCCTGCACCGCATGAACTCCGCATTCACGTTGGAGCCGATCATTTCGGCGTCCGCGTGCGGGCAGCTTTCTCGGCCGGGTTGGCGTTCCAAGGTCATAGCGCACATGGTTGGGTCTCCTGTGTTGTTCTTGACCCGTCCGACTTGAGCGCGCCGTAAATAGGCTGTGACCCGCCTCTCACTGCTGATTCTCGTAATCCTTAATGGGCGACGCTTGGATACTCGACCCGATGGCGGTGCTCTCGGACGGCGACATCCGCCGGTACATGGCGAAAGGGGAGCTTCGGATCGAGCCGTTTGACGAGGCGAACCTGACGCCGAACGGATACGACGTGACGATCGAGGAAGTCCTCGTCCCGTCCTCGAACGTCCGGACGAGCCGCGGGGTCGCGAAGGTTCCGCCGATGACCCGGTTTGCCGTGAGCACGCGGGAGTCGGTCGGCCTCGGCCGGCACGTCGCGGGCCAGCTCTGGCTCCGAACGACGTGGGCCCGCCGGGGCGTTCTGGCGGCGTTCGGGATGATCGATGCGGGCTTCTCCGGCACCCTCACCTTCGGCGCGTTGAACGTCGCTTCCGAGGTCCTCGAGGTGCCGATCGGCGAACGGTTCGCCCAGATCGTCTTCCTGTCGTTGGAGTCGCCTTCATCCGAGACCTATGAGAAACGCTCGGGGACGTACCAAGGCCAGCGCGGCGTGACCCTCGAACGACCGTGACGTCGAACGCCACGTGCTGCTGCGTGGGAGAGTATGCACGGACCGTGTGGAGCCGAAGATCCGTGACCTCCAACCCAGCCTGTGCGACGATGGCTCGAATGCGGTCCGCCGCGGCACGCTCGTCGGCCCGTTCCAAGATTCGATAGACGTGGACCACGCCGCGCGCCCCGAGGGCCGCGAACGCGTGGCCCAGGTGGTCGAACGCCGTGTGCGGCAGATCGAGGATGACGCGGTCGACGGGTCGGATCTGCTCCAAGATTTGGTGGGCATCGCCCTCGTACGTCGCGACCCGGTCGATTCGGTTGGCCCCGACGTTCGCGCGGAGCAACGCGACCGCGGCGGGATTCACGTCGGAGGCGTGGACGATCTTGGGCCGACGTCGTTTCGCAATCAGGATGGCGTACGGGCCTACCCCGGCGAAGGGATCGGCGACAACTTCGCCCGCGAGGACCTGATTGGCAATCCGTTCGCGTTCCGAGGCAAGCCGAGGGCTGAAGTACGCTTGGGCTAGATCGACCGCGTAGCGAAGGCCGTGTTCCGTGTGCACCGTCGTCGTGCGTCGTTCGCCGGCGATTACGTCGATCGATCGAACCCGGCGCTCCCCCTTCACCCCGCGGTCCTCCACGACGACCTGGAGCGTGGGATTCCACCGGAGGATCGCCCGGCCGATCTCCCCGCGATACCGCTGCATCTCGCTCGGGATTTTCAGGACAGCGATGTCTCCGATCACGTCGAACGAGCTGGGAAGCGATCGGCGGAGCGACTCCGGTACGTCAACGACGTCTTTGTAGCTCCGGATGGCCACGAATCCCTCGCCGAATTCCCGCTGTTCCGTTGGAATGTCGAGATCCACCCTCGCCGTCGTCGGGATGAATAGTCGGTCTCCTTCCCGGACGATGCGCAGATGCTTGTGCAAGACGCCCAGACCCACGAGCCGACGTCGGATTTCTTCCCCGCGCTCCCGCGGAACGACGACACACCACGCGCGCACGGTCCACGATTCCGCGGCACGCGGTTAAGGGTTTTCGGAGGAAAGGAGAATAGCCTTCCCGCCATCCTCGCGCTTCGATGGGGCAGATCGTCTTCATCGGACTCGGGCTGGACGGCGAGAAGGGGATTACCCTTCGCGGACTTGACGAGGCTCGGTCGGCCGATCTCGTGTTCGCCGAGCTCTACACGTCGGCCCTACCCGGCGCGTCGCTCGAAGCCGTGGAGAAACTCATCGACCGCAAGATTCGTCGACTTACCCGCCAGGAGGTGGAGGACGGCCAGGTCCTCCTCGCCGCGGCCGCGAAGGGCGCGGTCGCGTTCCTCGTCCCGGGCGATCCGATGACGGCTACGACCCACGTCGATCTCCGTCTACGTGCGGCGGCTTCCAAGATTCGCACGCGCATCGTCCACGGAGTCTCGATTCTGACGTCGGCCGCGGGGGCGTTAGGCCTCCAAGCATACAAGTTCGGTCGCGCGACGACGATCCCGTTCCCCGCTCCGGGATTCGCGCCAACGAGCCCCCTCGAAGCGATCCTCGCGAACCGGACCGCGGGGCTCCACACGCTCGTCCTCCTGGATCTCCGGGAGGATGGGACGTTCCTTCCGCCGCGGGATGCGATCGCCTCGCTCCTGCAGATGGCCTCTGCCCTGAGGACGACGCAGTTCGGTCCGCACACCCTCGCATGCGTCCTGAGCCGGGTCGGTTCACCCGAGGTGCGTGCGTTAGCGGGACCCATCGGCGAACTCGCGGACCGCGACCTCGGGCCGCCGCCCCATAGTCTCGTGATCCCAGGGACGCTCCACTTCCTCGAGAAAGACGCGCTCGTGGCGTTCGCGGGCGCGCCTCACGACCTCTAATCCGCCGCGATTTCCGGCAGCCTTTCCGAGCGCCAGAACGTGACTTCGAGGGTGTACGACAGTTGGAATTCCTTCCCCCTCCACTTGGTACGGAGAGGCTCCATTGCCTTGCGGTGGACCTCCTCGGGGACATCCCATTGCGACGAGTAGGTCCGCCGAGCGAGTTCGTCCAGGGTGGAGTCCGCGAGGAGCGTCTCGCGGAACGGGCCGACCGGCATGATGAAGTCCGGTTTGAGGAGTCCGGGCAAGTCCTTCTCGTGGAGCCCCGGATGGCTCCAATCGTAGCCGGCTCCCTTCACGAGTGCGTCGTACTCCCGTTTGATCGTGTCGACGCGGTCCGAGCGCTCGATGACCGTGAAGTACATGTCGCGGGTAACCCGAGCGATTTCGCTTAGCGCATCCCGCCAGTCCGGGATCAGATGGAGGACATGGTTCGTCGTCCCGACGTCGAACGAACCCGATTTGAACGGAAGGCGCGCGGCGTCCGCGAAGATCACATCCCGCAGGCCTTTTGCGAGGCCGATCTCGACCATCTTCCTCGAGATGTCCACCCCAACCACGCGGATTCCGCTCTTCTGCAGCGGTACCGCATATCGGCCCGTGCCGACCCCGATCTCGAGGACCCGTTTGCCGTGGAGTTCGTCCACGAGGACCGCGAGGACCCGCGCCATTGCCCGGGGTGCGAGGCTGCGCGTTTCGTCGTAGATCGCCGCGACCCGATCGAAGGACAAGCGGCCCGGCATCGCACCTCGGATGGCGAGCCGGTGGAAAAATCTGCCTCGCGTCGACGGTCACGAACCGGATCGCTGCTACCGGAGTCGATAGAGCGTCCAACCCACCATGACGCTCCAGATGAACAGCAGGACGAAGCCGGCGAGGTTGAACAGCCCGGAGAGCGGGGAACCGAGGACGAACGTCGGGATGAATAGCAGCGCCACGATCCCACCGACAATGCCGACGTACGCGGCGCTCCGTCGGAACGGCGTCTCGCGCAGCATCGCGTAGCTCACGAGGATGACCGCGGAGAATTGTACGAACGTCGCGATGAGCGCCGTGATGTTCGCCAGATCCATGGCCAACTGGGCCGTCGCGATGCACGCGCCTTGCCCCGCCGGGTTTGCGGCGGTGTACGCATTGCTCAAACTAATCAGCGATAATCGGAGCGGAATGTCGACCGCGACGTCGATCGTCACGAACAACGAGTTGAAGACGAGGGCGATCAGCGCCGCCACTCGATGGTGAGGCCTCAGGACCACATAGAGGTCACGAACGGAATCAGGTAGAGCAGGTCACTGACGAGATACAGGCCCCACGTCGCCCCGTACAGAACACCCTGGGAGTGGATGCTGTCCAGGCCGGCGGGGACGCTGGCGGGGGCGAGGCTCGGGATGATCATCGGGATGATCGGCAGCGTGACCAGGACCAGGATGCCCGCGACGATCAGCGCGATGCCGCCCGCGCGGTAGAGTCCGCCCCATCCTCGATCCTCGGTCTCCATCAGGCGACGGTATGTTGAATCGGCCGGATGAGAGCCCACGTGAAAGAAAGTATAGTGAGCGATGCGGCTAGTCGGGCGCACCCGTGATCCACGGATGGTTTCCGCCGTTCTCGGGATAGATCTCGGCGAGCGTGCGCGGCCGCTCGTCCTCGAAGATCCGTTCCGGGAACCATCGGGATCCGAACGCGACGAGGCGCATCAAGACGGGCATGATGTCCTCTCCCTTCTTCGTGAGCGCCCATCGGACCAGTTTGGGGGAGTTGTGTGTCTCGACCCGGTGGATCATGTCGGCGTCCTCGAGCTCACTCAACCGAAGGGCGAGCATCCGGGGCGTGAGGCCCGGAATCGTCCGAAGGAGGGCGTTGAACCGGTCGGCCCGTTTCCAACCGATGTCTCGGATGATGAGCAGGCTCCACTTCCGACCGAGGACCCCTAGGCTCGTCGCGATCGGGCAGTTCTTGAACGGAACAATGGGCACGGGTGGCTCGACCGGAGTGCTCGCCATGGCGATCCCTGATCGTTGAGAGGATGGGATTCCGCGCGTTTAAAAGAAGACGGTTGAACGGTGGGCGGCAGACGAGGTCCACGCCAGCACCTCGCCGACGGTCCACGTTCTTCTTCCTTTTCTCGCAAGAAAACGATAGTTTCACCCATCTCCCCGTGTTACCGCCTTAAGTATGGCCAAGGATGAGGGGAAGAGAGGTGAAAAGGTGGCTGTCGCAGTGAAAGCCATCGAGGAGCTTCCCGGAGTCGGCCCCGCGACCGCGGAGAAGCTGAAAGAGGCCGGATTCACGGATCTCATGGGGCTGGCGGTGGCCTCGCCCACGATGGTCGCGGATGCCGCCGAGATCGGCACGAACGTGGCTCAGAAGATCATCATCGCGGCGCGCGAGGCCGTCGACATCGGCGGCTTCGAGACCGGGGACGTCATCCTCGAGCGTCGCAAGTCCGTCGCGAAGCTCACGACCTGTTCGAAGGCCCTGGACGAACTGCTGGGCGGCGGTCTCGAGAGCCAAGCGATCACCGAGGCCTATGGTGAATTTGGGGCCGGCAAGTCACAGATCGGCCACCAACTCGCGGTCAACGTGACCCGGTCGGAGGATGACGGGGGGCTGAACGGAGACGTCGTGTGGATCGACACGGAGCAGACCTTCCGACCCGAGCGAATCCGACAGATGGCCGATGCGTTGGACCTGGACGCGGAGCCGATCCTCAAACGGATCCACGTCGCCCGCGCGTTCAACAGCCATCATCAGATGCTGCTCGTTGAGAAGGCGCAGGAGCTCACGCAAGACTTTCCGATTCGGCTCATCGTGATTGATTCCCTGACGGCCCACTTCCGAGCGGAGTACATCGGCCGAGGCGTGCTCGCCGAGCGGCAGCAGCTCCTGAACAAGCACATCCACGAGCTGATGCGCTTCGGGGACATCCACAACGCCGTGATCTATGTGACGAATCAGGTCCACGCGAAGCCCGATGCCTTCTTCGGGGATCCGACCCGCCCCGTGGGCGGGCACATTGTCGGCCACAGCGCGACGTTCCGGGTCTACCTGCGCAAGTCGAAAGGCGGGAAGCGGATTGCCCGGCTGATCGATTCCCCGAACCTGCCCGAGGCCGAAGCGGTCTTCAGCGTCTCCGAGGACGGAATCCGCGACTGACCGTGCTCTTGTGTTCCGTGACAAGTCGTGTCGGGACAGTTTGAAGTAGCGTCCCACCCATCGTTGACCGGTTCCATGGAACCGGGTCTTCTGTTAATCCCGGGGCCCGTCCCGCTCCCACCCCGCGTGCTCGAAGAATTCTCGAAGCCCGCGATGCCTCACTACGGCGACACATGGGTCAAAGCCCACGGCGAGACACGAGAGGTGATGCGATATCTCTGGTCTGCCGGCGATGGCCATGTGCTGCCCATCGCAGGCCCGGGCCACGCAGGCCTCGAGGCGCTCGCGTACACGTTCTTGCGCCCGGGCGACCGGGTCGTCATCGTGTCCAACGGTTTCTTCGGAGAGCGAACGCGGGAGGTCCTGCAAACCCATCGCGTGAAGGCGGACGTCGTCTCGTCGGCATGGGGCGCGGGCCCCGACATCCCGGCGTTGCGAGAGGCGCTCAAGACTCCGACGAAGGCCGTCGCCGTGGTTCACAACGAGACGTCCACGGGCATCACGAACCCCCTCGAGCCGATCGTCGAGGCCGCGCACGCCGTAGACGCGGCGGTCATCGTCGACGCGGTCTCTTCCCTGGGCGGCCTCCCCCTCCCGTTCGCCAAACTCGGGATCGAGGCGGCGTTCAGTGCGTCCCAGAAGTGCATCGCGGCGCCCGCGGGCATTGCGCCGGTCGCGGTCGCGCGCTCGCTGTGGGAGTCCACCGATCCGAAGACCGTCGAGGGCTGGTACCTCAATCTCTACACCTGGGACCGGTACGAGCGGGAATGGGGAGATTGGCATCCCACGCCGACGACGATTTCCTCAAACCTGTTCTACGCGTTCCATCGCGCCCTCCTTCTCCTGAAGGAAGAAGGCCTCGAAGCCCGCATCGCCCGTCACGCGAAGGTCGCGGCTCGGTTGCGCGACGGGCTTGGCGAACTCGGTTTTTCGCCCCTCGGATCCGCGAACCTCTTGTCGAACACGGTCACGTGCTTCGCCCCTCCCGCCAGCGTGGACGCGAACCGTCTGGTCCGGCGGCTCCGGGACGAGCACAACATCTACATCTCCGGCGGTCTCGGACCGTTGCGAGGGAAGACGATCCGGATCGGGACGATGGGAACTCAGGCCGATCCGGAGATCATCGACTGGCTCCTGAAGGCGATCCGCGCGAGCCTCTAAGGTCAGCGGTCCGGCAGATACTGCGTCAGCCAGCCGAGCGCCCGCTCGTTCAGCCGGATCTGGTTCGACGTCTTGCGGGGCCAGTGGCCCTCGTCGGCGAATTCGAGGTAGTCCACGACCTTCCCCATCTTCCGCATCTCGTCGACCATCGCCCGCGCCTCTGTGACGGGGCACCGCGGATCGTGCGCTCCGCCCGTGAAGAGGACGGGCGCCCGGATCTCCTCAAGGAAGTAGATCGGCGAGAACTTGCGGTACAGGTCGGCGTCCACCGCGGGATCTCCCATCTTCTGCCGGTCGTACCGTCGCAGGTAGCCGCGCTCGTTCGTCGTCGCGGTGAGCCAGTTGAAGTACCCGACGATGCTCACGCCGACCGCCCACAGCGCGGGCGCCTTCTCCAGGATGTGCGCCACGGCGTACCCGCCGTAGCTCACGCCGATGGCTCCGAGTCGGTCGGCGGGGCAGTGACCTCGCTGGATCAGCCATCGGCCGCCAGCGATGATGTCCTGGATGTCCCCACCTCCCAGGTCGCGGTCGCTCAGGCGGCGCCAGGCGCGTCCGCTCCCGGTCCCGCCGCGGTAGTTCGGCGCAAGGATCGTGAAGCCTTCCGCGACCAAGAACTGGAACCGCGCGTCCCATTCGTTCAGTGTCTGTGATTCCGGGCCCCCGTGCGGGTCGACGACGGCAGCGTTGCGGCGGCGTTCCGTTCGAGGCACAAAGAGCCAAGCGGCGATCTTTCGGCCATCGAAGCTCGGGTACCGGACCAGCGTTCCGTCGGCCAGTTCGCCCTTCGGAAGCGGCTCGCGAAGGCTGTCGACCAATGGGGTGGACCGCTCTCCCTTTCGGAGGATGAGCCGGTCCGGCTGCGTGAACGTGGAATGGTGGTAGAACAGGCCCTTCGCATCCGGAGCCCATAGGGCCCGGTTCGCCGATCCCTTCGCGGGAGAAATCCCGCGGGAGGCCTTGCCGTCTCGGGAGACGACCTTCAGCTGGACGTTCCCATCGTGGTTCTCGAGGAACGCGATCCGCTTTCCGTCCGGTGCCCAGAGAGGCATCGTCTTGTCCCATCGATTCTGCACGATGAAGCGGACGCGCTTCGTCTTGACATCGAGCACCCCGATGTCCAGATGATCGTGGACGTTCGATACGAAGGCGAGCTCCCGACCGTTCGGGGACCAGGGTTCCGGCCGGCCTACGTCGCCTCCGATTGCATTCTCCGAGTCGGGGAACGCCACGACTTTTTCGAGGTGGCCCGCGAGGTCCACGAGCCCGACGTAGTCCAGGAGTCCAACGCCCGCCGAGAAAGCGATACTCCGGCCGTCGGGACGCCATGCAATCTCGCCGACGATGTCATCGACGTTCGTGAGCTGCTTCGCGTCGCCGCCGGTCGTGTCCACCATGAAGACGTTGTCTCGGTCGCCGTCTCGGTTCGACAGGAACGCAATCTTGGTGCCGTCGGGCGACCACCGAGGGAAGGCGCTGTCGAACGGCGTGTTCGTGATTTTCTGGACGTGCGCGCCCTTCACGGGCACGAGGTAGATGTTGTAGTTCTCGTCCCCCTCGAAGTCCGACTGGACCGCGATCCGCCGGCCGTCCGGAGAGAACTCCGGATTCAGGACGGACTGCTCGGATTGCAGGAGGATCCGATCCTTCTTCGTGCGAAGGTCCAGGAGGTAGACGGACCACTGATCTCCCTTGTTCGCGGCGAAGGCGAGCAACCGGCCGTCGGGGGACACGTCGAAGTTCCCGAGCTGCCAGATTCTTTTCAGGAAGCGCCCCGGGGTGAACGTGACCTTCCGCGCCATGGCGCACCGAGTCGTCCGAGGAACGAGACCTGGGATAAAGCCATCTCGTTCGGAGACCTGACCGGGACCATGGCCCTCAACGTTGGGGCGCTCCCGATCACGGTCGGCGCGGGCGCCTTCCTGGTCCGCGACGGGAAGCTGCTCGTGGTCCGCAAGACGTACGGCCCGTCGAAAGGCCTCTGGACGATCCCGTCGGGATACGTCGAGCCGCGCGAGTCGGTTGTCCAGACCATTGAGCGCGAAGTGAAGGAGGAAACGGGCATCGCGGGCCGTGCCGGGCCGATCCTCGCCGTCCGAAATCGCGTGACCGAGGCGGCGAACGATACGTTCCTCATCTTCGCCATGACGTACGTGGGCGGAGAGCCGCGACCGGATCGCGAGGAAGTAAGCGAGGCCGCGTTCCGTCCTCTTGCCGAACTGAAGACTTCCGACTCATCGGCCCCCTTCACGCGGGCGATTATTCCCAAGCTCGACCGGCATGCCGGCTTGCGGTTGGATCCGTACACGCCATCCGCGGACCCGACGCACCCGATCGCGTACCTCTTGTACCTCTGATGGCGGAAAACCTTTAGTCGGCCTGTCGTTTTGCAGCGCCGTGGTCGAGACGATCGTCGCGCAGTCCTTGGGCACGAAGTATGTCCTGGACGCGGCGGCGTTAGGCCGGATTCGCGACATCCTCGGGTCCGGCGGGCTGGTCGTTCACCCGACCGACACGGTGTATGGCCTCGCGGCGGATCCCTTCCAGGTCGCGGCGGTCGAAAAGGTGTACGAGGCCAAGGCGCGCCCGCGGGATCTGGCCGTCTCGATCTCGGTCGCCGACGTCGGGGACATCTTCCGGTTCGGGGAGCGGACGGCGATCGCCGAGGCATTCTGCGCCAAGAACCTCCCGGGGCCGTACACGGTCGTCCTGCGTGCGACACCGGACGCCCCAAAGGCCATCGTCTCAAAGGACGGCCGTCTCGGACTTCGCGTCCCCGCGCATCCGATCCCCCGTCTCCTCGCGAAGTCGTTTGGTCCGGTTACCTCCACGAGCGCGAACCGCCACGGCCAGGGATCGCCGAGCACATGTCAGGAGGCGCAAGAACAACTCGGAGACCGCGTCGATCTCTACGTGGACGGAGGGCCCACGCCGCTCGGTGGAGAATCGACGGTCGTGGACCTGTCAGGACGTCGGGCGAGGATCCTTCGGCAAGGTCCGATTCGACCGGGAGGGTGAGGAATGGACACGGACGTGCGGGAGTCTCTACTGCGGGCGGGGCGTATCTCGCGGGAGGTCCGCGAGCGCGCTGTCGCGTTGGTCAAGGAAGGCGCGTTGCTGCTCGACGTGGCCGAGGAGGCCGAGGACCTCATGCGGAAGCGCCGGGCGAAGCCCGCCTTCCCGACGTGCATCTCGATCGACCACATCGCCGCCCACTATTCACCGACTCACGACGACACGACGAGATTCCGCCACGGGAACGTCGTGAAGCTCGATCTGGGAGCCCAGCTGGATGGCTGGATCGCCGACACCGCGGTCACGGTGGAGGTCGGGACGCGGAACTGGACCGAACTCGTGAGGGCCTCGGAACTCGCGCTTCAGACGGCCATCGAGGCGGTCCATGCTGGCGTCTCGACTCGGGCGATCGGTGAAGGGATTCAGCGGGCGATCGAGGCGCACGGGTATCGCCCGGTTCGGAATCTGACGGGCCACACGATTGAGCGGTATTTGCTCCACGCCGGCAAGAGCGTGCCGAACATCGCCCACGGCCACGACTTCCTCGAGGCAGGAGAGGTGGTCGCGATCGAGCCGTTCGCCTCGTCCGGCGCCGGGCAAGTCGACGGCCGCCGGACCGGGAACATCTACCGGGTGTTGAAGGTGAAACCGCAGAAGGCGACCGATGCCGACGAGTTCCTCGGGCGAATCGCCGACGAATTCAAGACGCTCCCGTTCGCCGAGCGGTGGGCCCATCGAATCGATTCGAATGCGCCGGCCCTCTTGAACGCTCTCGTCCGGACCGGGGCCGTCATGACCTATCCCGCACTCCTCGACCTGGGTGGCGGGATCGTGTCGCAGACCGAGCACACGATGATCGTGGGACCCGCCGGTGCGGAAGTCACGACCGCATAGACGCGCGACGCTCTCGGAACGTTTATTATCGAACGTCCCCATCGATGCCGTCCCCCCGGAGTGGCCTTCCGTTGACCGACGTCAAACGAATCGTGCTGGACGTGTTGAAGCCGCACAAGCCGTCCTTGGTCGAGATGTCGGTTCGGTTATCGAGCCTCAAAGGGGTCGACGGGGTCACATGCACGTTGGACGAGGTCGACCAGGAGACGGAGAGCGTCAAGGTCACGATTGAAGGGCCCTCGATCAACTACCCGAGCGTGGAGGACGCGTTGCGCGAGCTCGGCGCGGTGATCCATTCCGTCGATCTGGTCGCATCCGGGAAGCGCGCCGTTGAGGATGTCCGGACCGGCCAAGACCATCGATGAATGCGTCTACCGGGAATCTTTGATTCGCTTCGCGACCTTTTGGACGATCGAGGTTTTGTAGTAGTCTGCACGCACGAGGACGCGGCCTTCCTTCCGCCACGGGGTCGAAGGAAACGCCTTTCCTTCCTCGATCTCGGGCTGCAGGCCGAGGGCTTTCGCGGCGGCGTTGACCTCCTGGGCCGTGGGGGACTCGACGGCCCAGCGTTTCGCGACCCGTCGGCCCTGGTCCCTCGTCCGTCCCAGGTCGAAATATGCGGGGTACAGGACGATCGGGCGGTCTCCTTTCGGCATGGACCCGGCCCGAATCCCCGCGCCGCCATAAGGATTTGGGCGGCCACGTGAGGCATTCGATATCTTCATTCCCGAGGCCGCTCTCACGGGGGCGCTTTCGGGGCGGATCGTCATGGAAGACGAAACGGATCTCGCGAATTTTGCGCTCGATTATGCGATGAAGAAGGGCGTGTCGTACGCCGAAGCCCGGTACGAACACCAGGAGCAGGAGAACTTCATCCTGAAGAACGGAGTCCTCGACGCGCTCTACGTCGGCCAAGATCGCGGCGTGGGCGTGCGGGTCCTCGTCAATGGGGCCCTCGGGTTCGCGGCCACGAACCTGCGGACGAAGTCCGATGTGCGCGCCATCGTGGACGACGCCATCAAGATCGCCAAGGCCTCGCGGCGCAAGACGAAGATCACCTTCGCGCACGAAGACGCGATCGAGATGAACTGGTCGATCCCGGAGCAGCGAAAGCTCGCCGACGTCTCCGTGGAGGAGAAGATCGCGGAGGTCCAGTCGGTCGACCGCGACCTCATGGCGCTCGGTCTCAAGATCCCCGCGCGGTACTTCCAGTTCAGCGACAACCGCATCGTGAAATTTTTCGCGAACTCGGAAGGGTCCCGCATCCGGTCGTACAGTCCGCGGCTTCGGGTGTTCTACTTCCTCACCATCACCCAAGACGGCCAGGTCGAACAGACGTACCGCAACTACGGATGGTCCGGCGGCTGGGAAGGGATCGCGGAGTGGGATCTCCGGAAGCGAGTCATCGATGAAGCCAAGTCGATGCAACGGTCCCTGGTAGAAGGCAAGAAGTCTCCGGAAGGCAAGATGGACCTCGTCGCGGGACCGCAAGTGGCCGGCATCGCCTCACACGAATCGTGCGGCCACCCGACCGAGGCCGACCGCGTCCTCGGACGGGAAGCGAGCCAGGCGGGCAAGTCGTTCATCCCGCCGGACGGGATCGGCATGCGTGTGGGGTCGGAGGTCGTGAACGTCGTCGACGATCCGACGGTCGAGCACGCGATCGCCTACTATCGTACGGACGATGAGGGCGTCAAGGCCCGGCGCCGGTACCTCTACAAGGAGGGCCGCGTCACGGAGTTCCTCCAAAACCGCGAGACGGCCGCGGCCATGCACACGCGCAGCAACGGCTCCGCGCGGGCGGTGAACTACAACGTCGAGGCGATCGTGCGGATGGCCAACACGTTCGTCGAGCCGAAAGACTACTCCGTGGACGAGCTCCTCGAGGACGTGAAGTTCGGCGTCTACATGAAGAGCTTCATGGAGTGGAACATCGACGACAAGCGCTACAACGCGAAGTACGCGGGCCGTGAGGCGTATCTCGTCGAGAACGGGGAGGTCAAGCACCCAGTCCGGAACACGATCATCGAGCTGACGACGCCGGCCTTCTGGTCCGCGGTCGACGCGGTCGGGAAGGATCTCGACTTCGAGGCGGGTTTCTGCGGCAAGTCCGATCCGGGACAGGCGCTCGACGCGAGCCTCGGCGGGCCGACGATCCGCCTCCGGAACGTGTACCTGAGGTGATCCCATGGAAGACGTCTCCTCCCGGATCGTCGAGAAGGCGATCGGCCTCGGCTGTCAAGACGCGATCGCCGACGTCATCGCGAATCGCTCGTACCAGATCCGGTTCGCGCAGAACGAGGCGGTGATCAGCAACCGATGGCGCGAATCGACCGCGTCCGTGTTCTTCGTCTACGACAAACGGGTCCTCGCGAGCGACATCAAGGACCTCTCACGGGTGGACGAGGCCGTCGAGCGCCTCGTGAAGATTGCGAAGAGCTCGCAGCAGAATCCAGACTACGCCGGGATCGCCGACGGACCCTTCCGCTACGCGCGCGTACGGCCGGATCCCAAAGTGCTCTCCCTCGACGAAGGCGGCAAGTACGTCGAAGCGGCGATTGGCGGCGCGACGGACCAGGGCGCGAAGGAATGCGCCGGGTCGTTCTGGAAGTACGAGGACGAGCACTTCCTCGCCACGTCCAACGGCGTGGAGGCGCACGACCATCGGGCGAGCCTCTACCTGTCCATCCGGGCGCTCCTGTCGCTGGAGTCGAGCGGTCACGGGATCGCCTGCGCGACGCGGCTCTCCCAGTTCAATCCGGAGAAGGCCGGGCGGAAGGCGGGCCGGATTGCCGCCTTGGCTCGGTCGCCGAAGCCCGGGAAGGCCGGTCGCTACACGGTCGTGTTCGACCCGCTCATTTTCGGCTCTCTGACGGACCAGACGGGTGGACGGCTCGGCGCGTGGATGGTGATGGCGGGCCTCTCTCCATTCGGGAAGAAGATCGGGAAGAAGGTCGCGTCGTCGCAGCTCACCTTGTACGATGACGGCTCCGGGGAGTCGATTGCGCGGAAGCGCTTCGACGCGGAAGGCGTCCCGACCCGGAGGAACGTCCTCGTGAACAAGGGAGTCCTGAAGACCTATCTCCACAACACCTCGACGGCGAAGAAGTTCCGCACGAAGACGACGGGGAACGCGGGCCTCGTATCCCCGGACCCTCACGCGATCTTCGTGAAGCCCGGAGACCGAACCCGGGACGAGATCTTCTCCGAGGTGAAGGACGGCCTGTGGCTCACGAACACGTGGTACACCCGCTACCAGTCGTATGTGACCGGAGACCTCTCCACGATCCCGAGGGACGGCATCTTCCACATCCGCAAAGGCGACGTCGTCGAGGCGTGGAAGGACATCCGGCTCACGGACAACCTGCTGCATCTCTTGAAGAACATCGAGGCGTTGGGCGACGAACCCGAGCAGATGATGTGGTGGGGCGAGGTGAGCATCCCGAACTCGGTCCCCTATGCGCGGATCAAGGACGTCGGGATCACGAAGTCCGCCGAGTGACCGAGGCCTCGCCCTCCGCGGTCTCGAGCAGGACCGCGTTGATCACGCCATCCTGGCCGGGCCGGGACGTGACCCGCGCGAGTCCGATCTCGGTCTGAATCGTCGCGCCGCGGGTGATGATGTTGCGCGTCACGAAGTTCGGATTCGAAGGGTTCGCTTTCACCGTGACAATCTTGACCTTCTTCGTTGCGGAGGTCCGGCGGTCCAAGACATTGGCGAACTCCGCGCTCAGGATGCGGACCTTCCGGTTCGCTCCCTTCGTGCGGTAGAGCTTCAGGCGCTGGGCCCCGATGAAGGCGTATTGCTGCTCCCGACCGATCTCCCGCCGTCGCTTCTTGCGGAACGGCCGGTAGCGGCCTCCGGTCGGCTT
>Ga0209761_1001256_pt1 | contig 16339 bp, 16 predicted proteins | sample GraSoi013_1_40cm_4_FD_185818 | JGI IMG/M metagenome (GOLD analysis project Ga0209761, IMG submission 185818) | Grasslands soil microbial communities from the Angelo Coastal Reserve, California, USA - Sample 09_25_2013_1_40cm (SPAdes) (version 2) | ecosystem: Environmental > Terrestrial > Soil >...
CGCTCCGGTGGTGTAGCCCGGTTTAGCATAACGGCCTTTCGAGCCTCTATAGGCCGGGAAAGTCGTTGATCGCGGGTTCAAATCCCGCCCGGAAGGAGGAAACGAGGTAATTGCCTCCCGGGACGCACCAATAGAACTCACGACCCACCGGGGCTTCCCAGTAGCTTGGTCAACGCGTGCGTCTTCTTTGGGTGATTGAACCCGATGAGTCCAGCGTATTGACGTAGAGATTCCTTGTGAATGACCAAGCTAAACCTGTCCAAGTACGGTTCGCGAGAGTACGGTCCCCTCACCTTTGAATGGATTCCGAGGCTCTGCAGCAAGTCTTGCACCTGGTTGAGACCCAAAGAATTCGTAGAGTCAAGACAAATCTCTGTCTTGGCCACTGTGCCGTCTCCATCCGCATATCCTCTACACCAAGCCGCCCTCGTGCTACAGTCCCCAGCCATCACCGCCTTTGGAACTTGCCACGACAGACACCCAAGCCTGCTGTGGCTCAACAAGTCGGATACTACTGTCCTCGGCCTAATTCGGACACGTCCCTTTCTATCGAAACGGGCTTTGTCCATGCCGTACACCCTATCGAGCAAGTCCAGAAACCTCTGCTGAATGGCCAAATCGAGGTTCGTGAACTCAACTGCGTCCTGCTTGTAGTGTATGAGATACCACTTACCTGAGAGACCTCGAGTGGGAAAAAATCTCCAATGCGTATGGGCATAATGATACTCATTGCCCTCCGCGGCGAGATACCCCAGTATCTCTGCCCTGTCAGCTCTGTTCATCATTAATGAGAGGACATTCTCATGAACGCTCTCCTGCAAGGCCAAACCGGGCTCGTACCCTCTGCTAGAAGAAAATTTCCTGTCACGAGAGCCTTCTAGGCTGCGCATAAATATATACGATTGAGTCACCCAAGAGTATTCATTCTTTTGATCAGGCTGAGAAAATCTCGTCCCCCGCTCGTTGCACCATCATTCCTGAATCTTATTCGAGGGTATGCTACCGGTATGAACAGGTTAGGTATCTTACGAGAAGTTTTGCCTACATGCTTTCGTAGAATTTTCGGGCCAGGCTTACCGCATCTTGGGATCGGTTTGCAATGGTTTTGTATTCGGGTCGACGGTCTCCGGCAATTGAAGAGGCCTTCTCGAAATACTTTCTGACGCTCTCAGCATCTCCTCGAGATAATGCGATCCCGCCCGCAATCCTATACCACACTTCCGCTCTAGTCTTGTTGCCCGTTGATTCGAAAGTGGTCGCCTGACTTACTGCATCCTCCAAGGATGTTGTGATTTTCTTAGGGTCGAGAAAGAGGAGTCTAGACAGAGATTGATACATCTCAGCGTCAGTTCCAGTTATCTCTTGAAGCTTGCTAAGGACCAGCGGCTCCGAATTTCCCGGGGAAGTTCCCGCAGGGGAGGTCTGATTTTTCTTCTTCCCGAACAGACCGAGCATCAGTTGTCCACGTCTCTTTCACGCCTGCTGGGCATCAGCCTCATGACTAGCCCATTTAAGAGTTCATTCCCGAATGTTGATATTGACGGGCAATCTTGCGTGCGTGATCAGGTAAGATGAGTGTCGAAGACAAGCTAGTAAGACGACGCGAGTTAAAGGAGAAGTCTCGGAAGAGAAAGAGAGGACCCTACCGAAAAGCTTCAACCGGAAGACTAATCAAATATTAGCCAAGTTCACAGCGTCTGGGAAGTTCTGAGAACCCGGCTTATGCCAATCCAAGATTGAATGCTAGGGAATTGACGGGGGATAGGGTACTGGCTCCGGCCTACCCCGGTAAGCTCAGGAATAATGAACTAAAGTGTACCGCTCAGGAGAGCACAGGGATACGCCTATACTTTCCGATGCTGCTGGGTTCAATTGTCACCAATTCTGAGCAGCTATGGTTTCCGAAGCATATCGTGCAGTGTTCTACGTCCCATGTTGGATCTACCTTCCGGCAAGTCTCGCACATCAGACCCAGCGCACGAATATCTGTGCATGCTTGGCACAGTTTCTGTGACACTGCAAGAGGGTTAGGGTTCCGGGATAACATCGATGCAATGTCTTTGCTCATGGCCTTGACTTCAGGGGCGGACTCGAGCTCAACGGCTTCTCCGCGGACCTGATGCTGATATTTGCTTACAGCTGCCTGAGTTACCCCCAATTTCCTCGCGACCTGTTCCTGCTTGAGTCCGTACTCTTCTATGAGTTCTCGAGCCACAAGTGCCCGCAGAGCTGGGATAACTGACTTCGAGGCCACTTCGCAGGGAATTATCAAACAGAAACGGTAATTAAAAAGGACGAGTAGTATATTTAAACATGACCTACGTCATACCCCAAATCGCGTCGGCCACACCGTCGTAGCCCCGAGTCGAATAGTCAATCGCTATCTCTGAGACTAACCGCCCAGGCCTACTCGGGAGACACGAATGCATAAATGAAATCATGCCCAATCTGATGTGGGAGAACAACGTGGTTACCGTAGATGAGATCACAAAAGAGCTTGAGAAGGTTGTCGATCCCGAGATCGGGCTTCCGATAACAGAGATGCACTTGGTCGACGAGATCGATATCAAAGAAGATGGAGTGCTGTTCATCAGATATCATCTCACCGCTCCGTTCTGTCCGCCGATTTTTGCGGAGGATATCGGTATGAACATTCGCCAACTTACTTCCAAGCTTGATGGAGTGAAGAAGGTGACCGTAATTCTTCATGGCCATGCTTTGGCGAACGAGATCAACCAGAGGGTGAATCCCGACTACACTCCTCCCCCTTCACCTTAGAAATCCTGCCCCTATTCGATTAGTGGACCGAAATGATCCTGGACGGACTTTGCTCTGAGCAGGACGTTGTAGAGAATTCGGTCCTCCGTTCTGTAGTCGAAGCGAGAGGGTTCCTCTTAGGAAATCCTGAGGGAAGCTACCGTCCCCTAGACGAGAGGTATACCCATCGTGGAGGGTCCTTAGTGAGAAGGGTCTCTCGACCCTGGAATGATCACCTGACCCCGGAATTTCGGCAGCTTGAGCTCGAAGCTTGTGATCGGGCCTTTTCCCAGCGAACCGTTGGAAAAAGTATGAGGTTCGGGTCGAGAGAGCGAATATTCTCTTGTCGATAGTTTAGTAGACTCTATCGGACGGCTTCGTACAGAAAGCCCCCCAGCAGTCCTCCGAAGATTGGCCCAACGATGTATATCCACAAAGTTGCAAAGGGTGTCAAACTGAACGCGGCGGAAGCAATTGTGGGACCCCACGTCCTAGCGGGATTCAGAGACGCTCCAGATATGGGACCGAACATCCAGATCGACGCTGCCAGAACCAGTCCGATGGCGACGCCTGCCCATGACTGATCAGCCTTCTTGTCGGTTGCGCCGAATATTGTGAATACTAGAACGGCGGTCGCAACAACCTCGGCGAGCAGTGCCGCTCCGATGGTGAACCCTGATCCTGGAGTTGTATCGCCGAGAAAGGTTGCCTTAGCGATATCGTAGGTCCCGCTCGATGAAGACCATAAGGCAAGCTGAACGAGTCCGGCGATCGTAGCGCCGACTAGCTGGGCTATGATGTATGGGGCGACCCTTCTGGGCTCTATCCTCTTGGTAGCCCAGGACGCGATTGTGACCGCGGGGTTAATGTGAGCTCCTGAGATGTGTCCTATCGAATACACTGCCACCAACAGCGCGACGCCGTGGGCTAGTCCTATGACCCCCAGGGCAGCCGCTGTCGATCCAAACCCATCGGCTAACCTGGTAGCAGTTATGGTTCCCGGACCGACGAGAGTCAGAAGAAATGTTCCATAGGCCTCGGCTGCTGAAGCTCGTCTTATCCCATTCAAGTTGGACCCTCGATCGCCGAGCTTAGGCTATATAGTGCTTGTTTTTTAGCCGCCGAAACCCCCTACGCTAAAGCAGTGGATATTCGACTGCTTTGCCTGCACGGTTGTGTAAAAGCAAGATTATTTCTATGGTTCCAGCAATTACTAGTGTTGAATAATCGTTGAGCATGGTTAACAGTCTCACCTGGATGATTGGTGGTCCTCAGGGTAGCGGGATCAATTCCGTCGCTGAGAATTTCGCGAAGGCATGCATCCGGGGCGGATTGCATGTATTTGCCAATATCGAATATCACTCAAATATCAAAGGTGAGCACAGCTATTACCGGTTGAGGGTTGATTCGCGGGAGCCCCGATCCCACGTCGACTGGGTAGACCTTCTGGTCGCGCTGGATAGGGAAACGATGTTCGGTGACCTCAACAAGGTTCATCCGACTCACCGGGGTCATCGGCATGAGGTCAGCCCAGGGGGCGGGATAGTCTATGACTCCAGCCTCAAATTGCAGCCTGAATCCTTTGGTAGAGATGACATCAAGCTCTTTCCCGTACCCTACCTGGACCTGCTGATTGATGCTCTCAAGGAGTTTGGAAAAGACAAGGAACTAAGCAAGTATCAAGTCATGGTCAACACCATTGCGCTTGGCGCTTCCATCGGACTAGTAGACTACGACTTTGACCTAGCGACCGAGGCAATCAAGGAAGGCTTTACGGGACGGAAGGCAGCGCTTGGAGACTTGAACATCAGCGCAGCTCGTCACGGTTACGATTATGCGAAGAAAATGTTCGGGCAGAACGCCTTCCCGATTCGGTTGCGGAAGCAACCGTTAGGCGCGAAACGGATGATGATACGTGGAGTTCAGGCGATCGCAATTGGCAAGTTGAAGGCTGGATGCGGGTTCCAGACGTACTATCCGATAACTCCGGCCACAGACGAGAGTGAGTATCTCGAGTCTCATCAGCCGGACTACAACATGATCGTCGTGCAGGCAGAAGATGAGATATCGGCCATAAACATGGCGACGGGCGCGGCTCACGCTGGTCTGCGTTCGTCAACCTCGACGTCAGGCCCAGGATTCTCGCTTATGGCTGAGGGACTGGGATGGGCTGGAATAACAGAAGCCCCAGGTCCCGTCATTATTCTATGGCAGAGAGCGGGACCCGCGACAGGATTGCCAACGAGGACGGAACAGGCCGATTTGCGATTCGCGCTCCACGCGGCTCACGGAGAATTTCCCCGAATCATCATTGCACCTGGAGATGTAGCGGAGTGCTTCTACGATACGTTCGATGCTTTCAACTATGCTGAGCACTACCAAGTTCCTGTCATCATCCTGGCCGACAAGTTCCTGGCCAGCACTTACAAGGACATTCCACTATTCGACACCAACGGAATGAAGGTAGATCGAGGAGATCTCCTCCAAGAAGCGGACCTTGCCAAGACTCCTGACTACAAGAGGTACCAGTTTACGGAACTGGGAATCTCTCCGAGAGCCAGACCTGGCCTAAAGGGTGGAGTATTCTGGACGACTGGCGACGAGCACGACGAGTATGGCCATATCACTGAAGCAGCTGACCTTCGAGTCCGAATGATGACCAAGAGAATGAACAAGATTGAGCTTGCAAGTCAGGTCATCCCCAACTCGAAGAAGGCCACACTACATGGCCCAACGTCTGCCCCGATTACCTTGGTAGGTTGGGGATCGACGAAGGGCGCGATTCTTGATGGGATGGAGGATCTCAGGGCTGATGGAATCGAGACGAATTTCTTACAAATACGATACGTGAATCCGTTCCCTACAGACTTCGTCCAGAAAGTCCTCTCGAGTTCGCGACGAACGATCACTATTGAGAACAACTATTCAGGACAAATGGCCGGCCTGATCCGAGAAAGAACGGGGATTGACATAACCAGCAAAGTCGTAAAGTTCGACGGTCGTCCATTCTCCCAGAACGAGGTTTATGAGGGCGTGAAGGACGTTGTTAGAGATGGTGCCAAGGAGGTCACACTGAGCCATGCTTGAACTGAAAAACTATCGAACCCAGGTCCACAACGACTGGTGCCCCGGCTGCGGCGACTTTGGCATCGTAAACGCGATCCAGATGACCCTCCTGGAAATGCAGCTTGAGCCTCATCGAATAGGATTATTCTCCGGTATCGGATGCTCAGGCAAAACACCCCACTTTGTGAACGCGTACGGTTTTCACACTCTACACGGCAGAGTCCTGCCAATTGCGACAGGAGCCAAGCTGGCGAATCCCAGCTTGACGGTCATAGCCGTCGGTGGAGACGGTGACGGGCTGGGAATCGGCGCCGGACACTTCGTCAATACAGGGCGGAGGAATCTCGACTTCACATACGTGCTGCACGATAATGGAGTCTATGGTCTGACTAAGGGGCAAGCCTCACCGACCCTCCCGAAGGGATTGAAGACGAAGTCAATGCCTGCTCCGTCGATTGTCGAGGGCATCAACCCGATAGCCATGGCTATCGCGTCTGGATACACTTTCGTCGCGAGAAGCTACGCTCTGGACGTGAGACACTTGAAGACAACCCTCCGCGCGGCCATCGAGCATCGTGGAAGCGCATTTGTGGACGTTCTCCAGACGTGTCCGACCTATAATGACATCAACACTAAGGAGTGGTATGCGGGTGACGATCTCCCGTCTAAGGCACCTCGGTTGTACAAGCTCGAGGAGACAGGCTATGACGGCCGAGTCGCAGATCCTGCAATTAGAGATGAGATTAATTCTAAAAAAGGAAACGCACTGCTGAAATCGTTCGAGTGGGGTGAGAAGATTCCTATAGGCGTCTTCTTCAAGATGGAAGTAGCAACATTTGAGGACCAGCTAGCCAATCGCATGCCTGCTCTGAAGGAGAAGCCGTTCGTAGAGCAAGACATTTACAACCGAGACATTTCTCCACTCCTTGACGAGCTAGCATAGACGAATATTGGCACGGCAGTCTCCAAGCGACGGCGCATACTCTGGACCCCCTCAGGCGCGGTCAAGACTCCAGAGACCCTTCACACCTTCCGCAGTACGTCTGCGCGAAATGCTGGTTCCCCTTGGCGCACCTGCACGTTTTCCGCGATGAACAGATCCAGCATTCAAGCTAGAATCAACGATAGACTCGAAAAAGAAGCCCATTCTGAAGGAGTCGCTTGTCCGACCCCCCTCCCCCCCCGGGAGGGCGAGAATTAGTAAGCAGAAAAAGAAAAGCTAGTCTAGAATAGTGGTAACTTTCTAGCCGACAACCCTGGTTTCAATTCTGGTCTCACAGACTGTAGGGGATTCGTAGGTCCTGGCCAGCAGTTCTGAATCCCAGTTTGATTGATAGTGGTGGACGCCTCTTGTGCTCTGATTGGAGCCATCGTTTTCGGATTTTTTCTACCGTCCGCAACGGAATCCGCAGTTCTTCACTAATGTCCTGCGGGGGCATCCATCTCTCAAGCCTCCAGAGGATCAAGTCCAGCTTGCTGTAAGGTAGCCCGAGCTCATCTTCCGCGATCTGTCCGGGCCAGAGTTCAGGGCTGGAGGGCTTGGAGAAGATTCTGTGCGGAAGTCCCAGGTGTCTTGCGAGATCTCTAACCGCGCTCTTGTACAGGTCGGCTATCGGTTGAATATCACATGCACCATCACCGTACTTTGTGAAGTATCCGAGCATGATCTCGCTCTTGTCACCTGTACCCACGACTAGTCCCTTACTGGTATTTGCATAGTAGTAGAGGATCATCGCCCGGAGCCGGGCTTTCATGTTTCCATAGGGAACCGCGCTTTCCCTGTTCTTTGAGGGATGAAGTAGACTCGCTACGCCTTGTACGAGACCTGTTATGTCCAGAGACCGGAATCTGATTCCAAACTTTCTCGCAACCTCTTCTGCGTCCCGTATGCTCCCTAAGGTTTTCGTTTCGGCCTCGGGAAGGCAGAATCCAAGGGTTCTTTTTCCACCTAGAGCCTTCGAGCATAGGGCGGCCGTGACGCTTGAGTCGAGCCCGCCGGACATGCCAACCACGAGGTGTCTCGCACCTATTCTTTCGGAATGTGTTCTGAGAAAGCGTACAATTCTGTCAACAGTCTCGTCTGGTTCTCCGACTGAGAATGGATTGGCTCCTGCTCTTGAGCGCATGGTCCACCCCTCCAAGCGGAGGAAGAATAAAACCGGAATGGTCTAGCTAACTATGCGTGAGTCTCGTTCTTCGGAACCCAAGTTTCGGAAGAGAGTCGTAACTCTGTCTATTGTCACGAACGGCTCTCCTTGGAAGGATGCTTCACTGGCTGCCTCTTGTACAACGTTCTTCATGTCCCGTGGAGTGACTACGTACTGGTCCCTGACTATTATTCCACGATCGGGAATTGCCGCTTCGTACACTTGACGTCGCGAACGGATGATTCGCCATATCTCATCGAACGCTTCCTCGGTGAGTCCGCCATCATACTTGGAGATTGACGGGTCAACCTCGACTTTGGATAAGTAGAAGTCTAAGATTTTCTTGACCTCTTCTCGCGTCTTTGGGGGAGGCACGTAGATTATCCGTTTCATTCGGTCCAATAACGCTGGGTCGATGACGCTGGGGTAGTTGGTAGCGAAGATTACGGCGACGTTCCGGTTGACGTGGAATCCTTCGCCGAGCTCTGTGAGGATCTGGTTGAGCATTCCCTGAACATCTCGTCCAGCGTCAGTCGTAGCTTCCATTCTTGCCCGGCCGATCGCATCCGCCTCGTCGATGAACAGGACAGTTGGGGCGGATTCTCTTGCTAGTTTGAATACTTCCTTGACGTTCTTCGCGGATTCTCCGAGCCACTTTGAGACTATTTCATAGCTCTCTATCTTTAGGAAGCTAGTGTTCTGCCCGTGTTTGCTGATCGTTCCCGCGACTGCCTTTGCCATGTATGTCTTACCTGTTCCTGGCGGTCCGAATAGGAGAACTGATCCCGCTTCCTCCAACATTCGAGGGTCTCGAATAATCTGCTCTCTCCTAGTCCTCGTCTCTGGGTCCAGTATCCATTCGATGGCCTGCCTCAGGCTCACCAATTCCTTCCCTAGACCCACGATGTCTTCATAGAAGACCTTGGGCGCTTTCTCAACTTGGTACTCGAGGAGACTCCGGTCCCTCATCCGTTCTATAACGTCAACGATGACGCCCTTTGTAGGGGAGAGTACTGCGTCGACGCTGGTGGTTACCTTGTCTCTTACTTCAGGTGGAATACTGACTTGGAATGCCTGACCTCCAGAGAGTCGGACGAGTGCCGTGTCTCCCTTCACATCCTCCACGGTGCCGATGGGTCGCATTCCCTGTTTGAGCTCCTCCATCAGATTGTGATAGCGGCGGAGTTCAGTTTGAAGATATTCTATCTGGCGTTCCTTCCGCGTCAGCTCTTTCTCAAGTTCGAGCGCTGGAGGATATTCTGGCGCGTTTTGCTCAGCCATGCCAGGGTCTGACTACTGATAGTCCGACCGGAGATAAATAGATATGGGCTTCAGACTCAACCTCAAAGTCTATGCCTGGTCCTATGATCAATACATGTGCCATGCCATGGAGTCGGGAATATGCCCCATCCGCAAAATGGTTCTTAGAAAGTAAAGAATAGAAAGAATCCGCGAAACAGACGTTCGCCTTTGGGACCGGTGATAATGCAGAAGGTATCTTTGGAGATGTTAGCTTTTGAGAGCTTATTGTGTGACGCCAGGTTTTCTCAGAAGAAAGCCAAGTCGGGGAAGTTTGAGCTGAATACCTCTCCCGCCTACTATGTCGAAACGTACTAGGCGAGGAATTATCTGACGCCGATCCATTTTCCGGACCAGCAAGTATCTGTGGAGCATCTGGTTCTCTTCAACCATCCTCAGTTCGACAACTCCGTCGACCAGGCTTTCCACCTTTCTGAACAGTTCTGGGTGGACACTTCCTGTGGAAAGAGTTACGATTAGTTTTCCTCCTGCTTTCTTGACTTTTGCCGCAACACTCTGGATGAAACTGATGGCATGTTTGCTCTCTGTCTCGCTGAATATCGGCATCAGAGAGTCCAGTAGTATGGTTACTTGTCGGTAGCCCAGTTTCTCCATTAAGGTCGTCAGGTAGATGCTCACATTGGTCAGGTCGTAAGGCTGCGGGACTACTCCTTCAGTCACGCCCGCGGTGGCCGAGTAGCAGTCCATTATTTCGAGCTTGTTCATCAACTGGTATTTTCTCGGGTCCCATCCGAACTCGTTCATCCTCTCCGTTATGTTCGCAGGGAATGTGTCGTAGGTTACGATGATGCACGGCCTAGACCGGGTTAGCTCGTCGTAGAGTATTTGCTGGGCAAGTGTTGTTTTCCCACTGCCAGGGTCCCCGGCGATCAGGATTGAGGAGGCGTCTGGAAGGCTTCCGCCAACTAGATTATAGAAATCCTTGAAAGGTGTGGATATCTTCTCCAGTACTGATTTGCACCCCGTCTAGCCGACTAGTTCTTCTCAGTCGCTGTTGGTTTAGCTCAGCCGGGGCGGGTATGAATGGGGATTGTAACTGCCTTCAACTTTGTTAAAGCACACTTCTCGTGGCATCATGGCCGAGGGGTTAATCAATTATGACGCGTCGTGGCGCGCACTCTCGAAGCAGGGATTATTTAGTTGAAACTTGTTTCATATGTCCTGATACAGCTCGCACCGGGAACAACCAAGACCGCGGCTAACGCCATCGCCAAGATCAAAGGTGTGAAGGTCGCTCATGCTGTCACAGGACCATTCGATGTGATTGCTTTTGTTGAAGTTGCAGACCTTACTACGCTATCGGACCTGATTCTCGCGAAGATTCAGAATATCGAGGGGGTCCAGAAAACTCAAACGGCTATTGCGGTGATCCCTGACGTGCTTAGGCCAGGTCTTCCACGAAATCGAAAAGACAAAACTTCTGTTTCGGCCCAAGCGACTGTTCGTTAACTTCTGAACAAAGAGAAGCCTCTTGAGAGGGAACGGCTAGTCTAACTCGCTTTCCATCGAATCAGTCTTCGATCGGAGACCAGATTGAAGTTCGAGCAGGTTCTTGAGGATGCGGATATCGCCCAGGTCTTCTTTGTCTGTTGAGCTCTGATCGTTCTCGTCTGATCGCATAAAGGCTCTCTTTTTGCAGCCAGTATAAGTGTTATCAATGCTCAGACGGTCTGCTTCGATGATCCAAATGGGTAAGCCTCGGCAGACTAAGAAACCTAAGAAAAAGAAAGAGACGCAGTGACTTCCGCTAGATGGTAGGCGGGGGTGGCGGTTTCCGCACCTTAATGGCTAGGAGTATGAGGAAGAATGCTAGTCCGAATATTGTGAGGAGAACAATCGCAGACGTAGTGGTACTGGCAGCTGTGCTGCCGACGTTGACCTGAACGGTGGCTGTTGGGCTGGTTACCGCGTTTTCCTGCAAGGGCCCGATTTGTTGGTTTTGATAAACTACGCTTAGCTGATAGGATCCTTGGGGAATTTCACCTATCTTGGCGTCGCCTTTGCTGTCGGTGATTATGCTTCTGCTTGTCTGATTTACGAGCGTGACTGTGACGTTGGCTCCGCTGATTGGATTGTTATTATTGTCGACCACGTGGACCGTTGCTGGGTACGCTTGAAGCGAGACTGTTTTTGTTGCCGGACCGCTGGTTAGGTCGAGCGTTCCTGTAGTTGTCGTTCCAACGGTCCATCCCTCCCAAGTCGCCCCCGTCACCGTGTAAAGGTCGTTGGACAGAAATCCTGAATACTGCGTAATCGTGGTTGTTGTCCCGCTATTTTGTGCGAAGAGACTAACCGAGGTGGGAGCTGGACTCAGAGGGCTACCTGAACCATCGTTGAATGACAACGTGTACTGGAATTGTTTGTCAAACACAGCTGTGAAGCCAGCCGTGCCAGTGTAGTTGTATATGATCCCGTTACTCGACGGAGGTGGGGGAATGACTAGCATCTGGTTAGTTGTCCAGATGCACTGGTTGCCTGGGCAAGCGGTTGTACCATAATAGTTGGCCCAATCTTTCCAGACATAGTGGCCTCCTGTCGATGCTCCTGTGAAACTCGAGTTGAGCACCCGGATTGTGACAGCTGTGTTATTGGCGAACGTGAGAGATGCTTGGGGAAGAGGGACGCGGCAGGTGTGTGATCCGCAGTAGAACCCGGTGTTGGCTGTGCTGGTGTTATTGTCAATCTCGATCCAGATGGTCCCATCGCCTGCTGAAACATTCGAGCTGACAGCTACTTGGCAGCCTGAAACGCAACCCGAGGTTGCATATGCGCTTCCGATGAAAATCGGAACCAGAAGTGAGGCGAGTAATGCAAAGAGTATGACTGGGGCTCTTGCCTTCACTGTAAGCTTGGCCTCGACGTTGGCCGAGAAACCGGAGTTGTAGGCTTAGAAGCTCTTGAACCATCAGCATCGCGAGTGGGGTAACATGGAGCTTAACACGGCTCACCTTCCCCGACGGTCTTGCCGGCACGGCCACAGTAGATCGCCCCTTCTCGAAGTACTCTTCTCATCGCGTTGTTTTATATCGTCCGTTAGAGAATAATCAGCGCATTATGACCGTTCAGCTTCAGAAGATGAAGATGCTCGTTGGGGGGGACTGGAAGGACAGCGCAAATGGTGCTCGATCGTCTATTCTTGATCCGTCCACTGGAGAAATTATTGCCGAGGTTCCTAGGGCGTCTAGGCAGGACGCCAAAGCTGCTGTTGATGCGGCTAGAGCTGCTTTCGGGTCTCCTGAATGGCGGGACATGGATTCTGCGAAGAGGGGGAGGATCCTCACGAAGCTTGCGGGTTTGGTTCGGGAGAATTCGGATGAGCTTGCGAGGCTGGAGACGTCGAATGAGGGTAAGACGCTCCGGGAGTCAAAGGGCGATGTTGCGTGGGCGGCTCGGGCATTCGAGTATTTCGCGGGACTCGCCGACAAGATTGAAGGAGAGACGATCCCGGTTCCACCTAGGCGGTTGAATTATACTTTGAAGGAGCCGTTAGGAGTAACAGTCCATATTGTTCCCTGGAATTATCCGATCGCGTTAGCCTCGAGAAGCCTAGCACCCGCGCTAGCAGCGGGCAACACTGTGGTGATGAAGCCCTCTGAGCTTACGCCTCTCACGGCGCTCAAGCTTGCGGAGCTGGCTGTAAAGGCTGGGACTCCGAAGGGCGTCGTTAACGTGGTGACGGGGTCAGGTGCCGAGGTAGGATCGGCTCTGGTTTCTGACAAGAATGTCGACGGAATCGTGTTTACAGGCTCTGGCGACACTGGTCGTCAAGTTATGGAGGCAGCGGCCCGGAACATTACACACGTGGTGATGGAGCTCGGGGGCAAGAATCCTCACATTGTCTTCGCCGACGCGGATCTTCCGAGGGCAGTCAAAGCAGTGAGAGATGGGATCTTTACCAACGCGGGACAGATGTGCTGGGCGGGCTCTCGCGCATTCGTGCACGAATCCATCTACGACGGTTTCGTCAAGGACTTGGTGGCCAAGACGTCCGCGATGAAGATTGGACCTGGAAGTGAGGAGACGACGGACATGGGTCCCCTGGTTTCAAAGTCGCGCCAAGAAACTGTTCTGGGCTATATCAAGGATGGAGTCGCGGAGGGCGCGAAACTGGTCTACGGAGGCAAGAAGCCTAGCGATCAACGGCTCGACAAAGGAGGCTTTCTCGAACCGACGATCTTCACTGAAGTGACGGGCAGGATGAAGATTGGTTGTGACGAGATCTTTGGTCCCGTCTTGTGTGTGACGAAGTTCAAGAATACCGACGAAGTCGTAGCGATGGCTAACGAGACGGACTACGGTTTGTATGGAGGTGTCTGGACGAACAACTTGAAGCTGGCTCACGATGTTGCGTCGAGGCTCGAGGTCGGTGGTGTCGCGATTAACGAATACTTGGTTACGTTTCCGCAGACGCCGTTTGGCGGCTACAAGGACAGCGGGATTGGACACGAGAACGGGGTTAGAGCGTTAGAATACTACACGCGAACGAAGAATGTATCTGTAAACCTCAGCTAGCATCTACGAGAGTCTAGCTCGTAGAAGACTCCTTCCCCAGCCCGCCTAGACCTCAACACGAGTTCCAGACCAGGCTTCAGATCTTTCCGATCTATTTCGTTACTGATCGGCGCGAAAACCCTCATCCCGGCTTCAAGTTCTGCCAAGCCGAGCAGGTAAGGTGTCGAGTCTTGGAATGCTGGGGGGGCGAAATATACTTCGGTGAATGTAACGAGTTTTCCTTTACCCTCGATGGGAACCCATGCGATCTCGCTGCCTCGGCATTTTGGACAGTCGGCCCTGGGTGGAAAATAGAGCGTGCCGCACTCTTTGCACCTTGTTGCCATGATCTGGTTCTTCTCCAAATAGGATACCAACGGTGCGATCTTTGTCTGCGAGACGTACCCAAAGCGTCCGAATTTCTCGAAACCCAAGAAAACTACGCCCTCAGAACTGTGACTCCGACTCTTGGTCTCCCGTCAGTTCTTCCCTTCGAGTCCAACCCATTCTATTGTGCTGTGGCGACGGTCTTGGGTTCAGCTTTTGGTGGAAAATGTGTTCTTCCACATTTCTTACTCCTGGTTGCAGCAATCTGCCCCTTCTCCATGTATGATATTAGGGAGCCGATCTTGGTCCGGGACACCTAACTGAATCTCCGAAACTTTTCGAAACCCAATTGCCTAGTCCACACTTTTCTTGAGAGTCCACTCACCCTTACGGTGTTCCCAGCGACGGGTCCACTCTTCTACTGCGCCCTGGCCGGATCCAAATCTTTCATGGACGGCGATGGCGGCGTCAAGCTTCTTTTGTTTCCGAGCCAATTCGAAACCGACAACCTGGGAAAATTTTTTCGCATCAGAAAAGCGCGATATCCTAAGGTCGAAGACCTTCTTTCTTGAATGGAACAACCTGTTCTTGTACACACTGGGTCGTGGCTTGCCTTTGTATACGAGTGTTGCTTTGAGTCCCAGGTATTTCCCGAGAATCGTCTGAGTATAACTCAGTAGGCGAATGCTTGTAGACGTTGCGACTACAACTTGAACAAAGAACCAGGGTTCGGCTCGTTTTTTTGTTGTTGTCACAGCCGGGCATCCGTCGCTATCTGCCAAGCCCCTCACAAAGCCAGACGGATGCTCTCGCACGTACCGATCTAGCTCAATGAGGCCTCGCGTGAGAAACTTGCAGAAAGACACGTTTGCAACGTTCGTCTCGTATCTATCTCGATCCTCGACATACCTCACAGAATATGGTTCCTTTCCGAGAATCTGAGCACAGGTGCAAGAAAACTTATCGGCGAATTCTCTGTCTTTGACACTTAGCCGCAGAAAAGAGCGATTTCTCCATCGGGAAATCGAACCATCTCCTATGTAGACCCCGATAGCATATGACAACTGATCAGAGGCTGTTGGTTTGAAGAGTTCGTAACGAGTCCAAGGTCTTCGTCCATTTAGAAGCCACTCTCGAATGGTCGCGTCGGGCATTCCCGTCTCACTCGAGATTTCAGTGATGGGGTGACCTTTTTGTGCAAAGTGTACAGCTCTGTCATACGCCCTAATCCTTCTGCCCAAGCTATGAGTAGGAGTCAACTTTTGCACCTGGTCCGTCTGCAACTTTAGGTTCGCACTCGCTTTTTTTTTGTGGGTCATAGAGCGACGAGAACGTATTCATGATCGCAATACAGCAACAGAACAGTACATTCCTATTCCTCCAATGTTCTGGGCGAGTCCGATCTTTGCACCGTCGACCTGTACGTCTCCAGCTTCTTTCCTGAGTTGATGGACTAGACAGGTGAGTTGCGATGCTCCAGTCGCTCCCACTGGATGGCCTTTGGAGATTAGTCCGCCATCAATATTGACTGGGATTTTTCCTCCAAGCTCAGTCTCCTTGCTCTTGAGAAGCTTGGTTCCCTTTCCAGGCCGGGCAAATCCGAGGTCTTCGTAATTCAATATCTCGGTGATGGAGAATGAATCATGAACCTCAGCAACGTCAACATCAGTGGGGTTTAGACGAGCCATCTCGTAGGCCGACCTAGCTGCGTTCTTGGTGACTTCAAAGCTGGTGAGAGGACCCCGTCGCCCTGCGAGAGACATAGGACTTGAGGCGAGCCCCAGACCTGCAACCCAGACAGGCTTGTCTGTTATCTTCTTGGCCTTCTCAGAGCTAGCGACGATCAGACATGCAGCGCCGTCCGCGTTGGCGCAACAGTCGTAAAGTTTCAAGGGTTTAGCGACCGGGCGTGAGCTGAGTACCTCTTCCGCGGTGATGGGTTTCTGAAACATTGCCTGCGGATTCTTGGCGCCATATTTTCGGTTCTTCACGGTGACTAGGGCCATGTCCTCCTCGGTGGTTCCGTACTTTGCCATGTGGGCATTTGCGTACATTGCGTAGTAGGCTGGCATGCTCGTGCCGAAGGGTGATTCCCACATCACATCGCCAGCCCTCCCCATTAATTCCTGAATCTCTCCCGAGGAGAGCTCGGTCATCTTCTGAACTCCGACCACTGCGATTACGTCGTGGAGGCGGGACGATATTAGCGACCAGGCTATTCTCAGTCCTAC
>Ga0209761_1001261_pt1 | contig 16303 bp, 15 predicted proteins | sample GraSoi013_1_40cm_4_FD_185818 | JGI IMG/M metagenome (GOLD analysis project Ga0209761, IMG submission 185818) | Grasslands soil microbial communities from the Angelo Coastal Reserve, California, USA - Sample 09_25_2013_1_40cm (SPAdes) (version 2) | ecosystem: Environmental > Terrestrial > Soil >...
GTGATGTCCGTGAAGAGGGACACGACCCCGAGGACGACGACGTTCGCGGTGAGTCCGTATGCGAGGGATCGGCGGGTGGAGGCCATGGGCTCACGGCGGATGGAAGAAGAACGCCACCGCGATCACGGCGTACACCATCACAAGCAGGGCGCCTTCGTACCAGTTGCTTCGACCATCCGAGACGACCGCCGCGACGACGGCCGTCGCCAGGGCCAAGGACGCGAGCTCGAAGATTTCAAAGTCGAGCGTCATGACTTTCGCGGTCAGCAGGGAAACGAAGACGAGGATCGGCGCCACGAACAACGCGACCTGGGTCGTCGAGGTCGTCGCGACCGCGACACTCAATTCCATCTTGTTTCTCCAGGCCATGAGGATCGCACTGCCGTGTTCCGCAGCGTTCCCGACGATGGCCACGATGATGACTCCAACGAACAACTCGGTCAGGCCGAGGCTCAGCCGCGCGGTCTCCAGGGAGCCGACCAGGATCTCGCTCTCGACGGCGACCAGGACGGTCGATGCCACCAGGACGCTCAGCGCGAACCGTTTTTCCCAACGCGGTTTCTCGGCGACTTCCGTCACCGGATTGAAGATGTCTCGATGCGTGCGCAGCGAAAAGAGGAGGCCGAACACGTAGGCCAGGAGCAGGATCCCGGCGATGCCCAGGCTCATCTCTTCCAGCGCCACCCCGGACCGGATCCCTGTCGAGAGGACGTACAGGGCGGGCATCACGAGGCCGATGACCGCGACGACGAGCATTGTGATCTGAATTCCGGAAGCCTCGCGGGAGAAGTGCTGCGCTTTGTATTTCAGGCCGCCCGCGAGCATGCTCAACCCGAGGACCAGGAGGAGGTTTCCCACAATCGAGCCGGTCAGCGATGCCTTGACGACCTCCGTCAGACCGCGGGACAGCGCGAAGACGGCGATGATCAGCTCCGTTGCGTTCCCGAACGTCGCGTTGAGGAGACCGCCGACCCCGGGGCCCGCGTGCTTGCCGAGTTCCTCCGTCGCGAGCCCGAGGAACCATGCGAGCGGGACGATGGCGATACCCGCGACCGCGAAGACGATGACGCCGGGCCCCAGGAGCAGGTCGAGGATCCAGCTCAGCGGGACGAAGAGGCCCAACAGGAGGGCCCAGGTGTACACCCGCAGCGGTTCGAGGTCCATCGCGTCCCGAAATGTCCGCCCGTTCTTAACTCCGCGGGCAACGTTTAACTAGCGTCGGCCGAATGCGCGCCCGATGATTTCTCCGGCGGAGATGCGCGTCCTGGATCGGAACGCCCAATACTTCGGCGTCTCGATCTTGGAGCTGATGGAGAACGCCGGGAAAGCCGTCGCGGACGCCGCACGGTCCGAGTTCGGAGCGCCGGGCAAGAACGTCCTCGTCCTGTGCGGCACCGGGAACAACGGCGGCGACGGCCTCGTGGCGGCTCGCCACCTCGCGAAAGAGGCGCGGGTCACGGTCCTCCTCGCGCGATCACCAGACCAATTCGTCACCCCGGAGGCGGCGACGAACTTCGAGCGGCTGAGGGATGTGCAAATCCTGGCGGGCCTCGACAAGAGCGAGGAAGCGATCGCGGCGGCGGACCTGTTGATCGACGCGCTCCTCGGGATTGGCGCGGAAGGCTCTCTTCGCGAACCGTACGCCGCGCTCATCCGCCAGATGAACGCCTCCGGCAAGCCGATCCTCAGCGTAGACGTACCGAGCGGGTTCGGAACGGACCTCGCCGTCCGACCGACGGTCACGGTCACGCTCCATGATGTGAAAGAGCGGATGTCGGCCGAGAACTCGGGACGGATTCGCGTGGCCGACATCGGCATCCCCGCGAGAATCGCCGCAATGATCGGGCCCGGTGAATTCACGCTCTACCCAGTTCCGAAGTCCACGAGCCACAAGGGTCAGAACGGACGGGTCCTCGTCATCGGTGGCGGACCATACACCGGCGCCCCGGCGCTCGTCGGGTACGGTGCCCTGGGCGTCGGCGGCGATCTCATCCATGTCGCGACACCGGCCCTTGCGGCTCAGGTCGTCGCATCGTATTCCCCGATGTTCATCGTCCATCCGCTTGTCGGCCACCGACTCCTGCGGGAGGACACGCGGCAAATCCTCGAGCTGGCGTCACGCGCCGACGCAATCGCGATTGGCCCCGGACTGGGCGACGCCGAGGGGACGCTCGACGCCGTGAAGGAGATCGTGCGGAGCATCTCGTTGCCCCTCGTCGTGGACGCGGACGCGATCCGGGCCGTCGCCTCGGATCCGAAGTGCCTCGTCGGGAAGCGAGCGGTGATCACGCCGCACTCCCGAGAGTTCCAGACGCTGACGGGGAAGCCTCTCCCAGACGCCCCGGAAGAGCGCGCCGAGCCCGTCCGAGACGCTGCGAAGGCACTCGGCGCCACGATCCTGCTGAAGGGCCACGTCGACATCGTGACGGACGGGACACGAGTCAAGTTCAATTACACCGGGAATCCGGGGATGACCGTTGGCGGGACGGGCGACGTGCTGTGCGGGGTCGTGGCCGGTCTCATGTCGAAAGGGATGCCCCCGTTCGACGCCGCCCGCCTCGGCGCCTTCGTGAACGGCTACGCGGGCGACCTCGCCTTCAAGATCAAGAGCTACGGCCTGACATCGGTCGATGTCGCAGACAACCTGGGGCGCGTCCTCGCCGAGTTTCTTTGAACGCGACGAGGGTAAAGACCGCGGACCCGGCACAACCATTAAGCCGACCCGCCGTTGGAGCGGACGTGGATCTCGAGCCCGTCCCGGATGAGCCCGCCCTCATGGCGGACGACATCCTCGTCGTCGCGGACCTGCACATCGGAATCGAGGAGGAGCTGCACGAAAAGGGGATCCGGGTCCCGAGCCGGGCGGAGGTGATGGGCCGAAAGCTCGTCGAGCTGGCGGACCGCCGAGGCGCGAGCCGACTCGTCATCTTGGGAGACGTGAAGCATCTCGTGCCGAAGATGGCCTCTCGGGAGCGGCGCGACGTGTACGTGTTTTTCCGCGACCTCGCTCCGAGATTTCGGGAAATGTACATCGCCCAAGGAAACCACGACGGCATGCTGAAGAACATCGTGCCCCGGAGCGTCCGCTTCAAGCCCGCGTATGGCTTCCGGATCGAGGACGTCGGGTTCTGCCACGGGCACGCTTGGCCGTACAAGAAAGTCATGGAGGGATCCGTCCTGCTCATGGGACACAACCATCCGGCCGCGGCGTTCCGCGACGCGATGGGATCCCGGCAGATTGTCCCATGCTGGATGCGGGTGCCGTTCCTCCGGAAGCACAAACGCTATCCGAAGCTCCCGAGGGAGGCGATCGTCGTGCCTTCCTTCAACGAGTTATGCGGCGGAATGCCCGTGAACGACGTCCGGGCGCGATTCATCGGGCCGCTCTTCGACGAGGACCTCGTCCGCGTCGAGGATGCGTCCGTCCATCTGCTCGATGGGACGAACCTCGGACGACTGCGAGACATCAAAGTCGATCTGGGCTTTCGGCCGGAGGACTACCGACAGTGAGGGACCGAACGAGATGCGGTGGAAGTGGCGGCTGGGTCTCCTGCTGATTGCGGCGCTCGAAGTCCCGTTGTTGCTGTGGATTTCCACGGCGATGGGCGCGCCCCCAGAAATTCTCCTCTACGCGGGAGGAATTCTGGCGCTGGTCCTGATGGCGATGCTCCTCGTCCGGCCTCTCTTCTTCACGTTCCTGGTCGTGTGGCTCGGCGGCCTGATGGGGTCGGCGTGGTATTTCGTCCGATTTCTCCCGCCGACCGCGGCGCTCGGACTCGGCGCGACCGTGTCCACGGTCCTCTCCGCGGTGGGTGGGCCCGTCGTGTCCCGTGTGCTCGGCGTGGTCCTTCGACAGAGGCTGTGGATTCGACACTGAGACGCGGCGAGTGGGCCCGGTCGGAATCGAACCGACGACCTCGACTTTGTAAGAGTCGCATCATGGCCACTAGACTACGGGCCCGCGGCACGAAAGGTCGTGACCTCATTAAGGCTTCCCGGAGCGCTCAGTCCAGATCCTTGGCCGCGGCCTGTGCGAACCGCGAAATCGCCGCGTCGAGATCGGAGACCACGCGCTCCGGCGATACCACGAGCACCACCATGGCGCGTCTCCCGATTTCTTGGATGACGACGGTCGCATCCTTGGACTCTAGGAGCACGCGGTGTGGCGCCGTGTGGCCCAGCTCCGTGGCGGCGGTCATCCCGGCGCCGAGGATCGCCGCGCACATAATCGAGAACGTCTCCTGCGAGACATTTCTGGGAAGCTCGGCCGCCACGATCCCGCCATCGCGATTGACGACCGCGACCGCCTCCGCCTTCGTCACTTCGCGGAGCGCGCGGACCATGTCCGCTAAGGCTGTCACACGCCGCCCTCCCGCTCGAAGACGCATTCGCGACCGCCCGTGCTCACGCACTCCACTTCCGCCAGACGCACGCGGCGCTTCGTCTTCGCCTCGAGGAGCTTCGAGAGAATCCCGCGAAGCCGGTGGCACGTCTCCACGTCGCCCCCGGGCATCGCCTCGATCGAACCGCGCACCCTCGCGCCGGATTCGGTGAAGGAAACCTCCTCGGCCCAGCCTCGCTCGAGGATCACCTTCTTGCCGAACTCGAGCGGATCCTCCCCGAGGTCCAGGTTCTTCGTGACTTCCTCGGCGAGGACCATGCCCTCCCGGAAGAAGAGGCCGTGGCATGCGTACGACATGACGCTCTCGTAGAGCTTGCGGATCGAATCGAGTTCTTGCTGAGAAACCTTGACGAATCGGGCCAATGGCCGGCCGAACCTGGGAACGGCCTATAAAGGTTCCGCGGCTGTTATCCGCGCGTTCCCGACGACGGCACTTCAGCCGCCGCGGCACTCCGGGCAGACGAGCAAGTTGCGATCCCACACGAGGTTCGTCGAATACACGCCGCACGCCTCGCAGTGGCCCTCGATGCCCTTCGCGAACTGCGACTCGAGTCCGGCTCGGGCGTATTCCCGCGTGACCTCGATCAGTTGGGGCCAGACCCGAATGATGTCGTTCTCCGTGATCATCCCGACGAGCTTTCCTTCCTGGACGACGGGGAGTCTTCGGATCTTGCGTTGCGACATCAGCTTCGCGGCCTCGGCGACTTCCTCGTGCGGATGGACCACGACCACGGGGGACGTCATGATGTCGCGGACGAGGACGCGGCTCGGTTGTTTGTCCGACGCTGCGACCTTCGTCACGATGTCCCGCTCCGTGACGATGCCCATCGGCTTGCCGGTCTCGACCACGACGAGGCTCCCAATCTCCCGGTCTCGCATGAGGCCGGCCGCCTCCTTCGCGGTCGCGTCGGCCGGAATCGTCACCGGGGATTGCGTCATGATTTCGACGACGGGGACGCGGGCTCGCATGATGTGCCGCGGTGAATGGGAAGTTGGGACCGATAAAGGTTGCGAGTAGAATTCGCATGCTAGAAATGCCAATCGACGGAGCGGGAACGGCCGCACGGAATGGCGATCGGAGAACCGCGCCGACAATGTTAAGGCACGCGCCTTGTTGTCGAGGCGAATGTCGTACGCGGACCGGGATGGCGAACTCGCCGTCCGCATCGCGCGCGAGGCCCTCGAGGCACATGTCCTCAGGCGCGCGAAACGAACGGTTGAAATCCCCAAGGCATTCGAAACGAAGTCGGGGGCGTTCGTCACGCTGAACGAACATCCGAGCGGCTTGCTGCGGGGCTGCATCGGCTACCCCCAGCCGTTCTTCTCTCTCGTCAAGTCGATCGAGAAAGGCGCGGAGGGCGCCGCGGAGGACCCGCGATTCCCGCACTTGACCCCGGAAGAGCTCGACCGCGTCACCGTGGAAGTCAGCATCCTGACCCCGCCCCAACTGATTGAGGTGAAGAAGCCGAAAGACCTCGCGAAGTCCGTTAACGTCGGCGTGGATGGCTTGACCGTCGCCCAGGGTCCATACCGCGGGCTCCTGCTACCGCAGGTCGCGGTCGAGTACGCCTGGGAGGCGGCCGAATTCCTGTCCGAGGCGTGCATGAAAGCGGGCCTCTTGGCCGACGCTTGGCTCGACCCCGCGACCCGGGTCTACAAGTTCCAAGCCGAGGTCTTCGCGGAAACCCAGCCCCGCGGTCCCGTCGCGCGCCGGACCTTGGAGGCGGCGCGTGCGGGTCATTAGTGGCCGCGTGTTCTTTCGCGGCCGGCTGGAGCCCTTGAGCATCGGAATTGACGAAACAGGCCGGATTGCCGCGATCAAGAAAGTCCTCCGAGGCGAGGAACAGATTGACCACGGCGACGCGCTGATCCTCCCGGGGTGCGTCGACCTCCACGTCCACATGCGAGACCCGGGGCTCCGGCGCAAAGAAGACTTCCCGAGCGGGACCCGTTCGGCGGCGATCGGGGGCGTGACGACGGTGGCGGACATGCCGAACACGGTCCCACCGGTGACCACGACTGCGGCGCTAGATGCGAAAGCCGCGGAACTCCAGGGGCGGGCCACCGTGGACTATGCTCTGTATGCCGCACCGCAATCCGCGGAGGCAGTCTCTCGACTTGGCAATGCGGTCGCGTTCAAAGTCTACATGGCAGAGTCGACGGGAAATCTCGAAGTGACGGTGCCGCGACTGGAAGAGATCCTGCGAGCCGCGGAAGCGCAGCCGAAACTCGTCGTCGTCCACGCGGAGGACCCGGGGAAATTCACGAAACAAAAAGCGAGGGACCTCCGGGGCCATGACGCGGCGCGACCGAAGGTTGCCGAAGCGGCCGCCATCACGACCCTGGCGCGCATACGAGGCGGAGCGAGGGTGCACGTCGCTCACGTCACCTGTCTGGAGGCGCTCAACTCGGTGCCTGCGGGGGCGACGTGTGAGGTGACGCCCCACCACCTATTCCTCGAATCGTCAAAGCCGCTCGGTGCTCGAGGAAAAGTGAATCCCCCGCTCCGATCACCCGCGGATCGCGACGCGCTCTGGGACGCCTTCCGTCAGGGCCGCATCGAGGCGGTCGCGAGCGATCACGCTCCCCACACGCTCGACGAAAAGGGCGAGCCCTTCGAGGAAGCGCCCGCCGGAATCCCCGGCGTGGCGACGGCGTTCCCCCTCCTCATGCGTCGGATCCGGGCGGGCGACCTGGACCTCCCGCGACTCGTCTCGGCGATGGCGGTGCGACCCGCCGAGATCCTGGGGATCGCGAAGGGGACGATCGAAGTGGGCCGGGACGGAGACCTCCTCGTGGTCGACCCGCGGAACATCGAAGCCGTCACCGCGAAACGCGTGCGGTACAAATGCGGGTGGACGCCGTTCGAGGGGATGGAAGCCTGCTTCCCTCGAGCCGTATACCTCCGTGGAGAAAGGATCGTCGAAGACGGCGAGGCCATCTCCGAAGGACAGGGCCGATTGATTCGCGCTTCGGCATGACGAACGATCACGACGCGTGGACCGCGTCCTCGATCGCGTAGTAGTACTCGCCGGCGGTCTTCTGCTCTCGATCCAAGCGGGAGGCGAGCTTGTTGATCCGCGGGCGGTTCGTGTCCGCGTCCCGGCGGAATGTGATACCGACCATCTTCAGGAACCGGTTCATCCCGTCCCGCATCGGGAACGGACCTTCGCCGACGCCGGTCCGGCCCGGATCGCCCGAGAAGACCATGATGCTGTCCGACACCATGTCGATGAAGTACACGTCGTGGTCGACGATGAGCCCGGTCCGGGCTTCCTTCTCCATGACCCGTCGGATCGTCCGCGCGGCCTCCATCCGCTGATTCGAATCGAGATAGGCGGACGGCTCGTCGATCAGGTAGATGTCGGCATCCCGGCCGAGGCACAGGGCGATGGCGACGCGCTGCAACTCGCCGCCGGACAACGTCGAGACGTCCCGCTCCAGCATTCCTTTGACCTTGAGCGGCTGGAGGATCTCCGTCTCGAAGTAACCCGTGTCCGCCTTCTTTCCCACCGCGTTGCGAAGCAATTCCCCGACCGTGCCTTCGTAGACGGCCTCGAGGTATTGCGGCTTGTAGGAGACCTGCCACCGCCCCTCCACGGCGCCCGACGTCGGCGTCTCCTGGCCCGCGAGCATCTTGACGAACGTCGTCTTGCCGGTGGCATTTGGCCCGACCACGCCGACGACCTCGCCTTTGCGCAGCCGTCCCGGATGGACGGTGAGCTCGAAGCCCTCGAACCGTTTCGTGAGTTCGTCGAAAGTGACGAGCGTCTCGGCCTTCCAGTCGCTTCGAGGCGGGCGGGTGTCGAAGCGAATCTCGCGATCTCGGAAACGGATGTTCTCCTCCTTCAGGTAGCCGCCGAGATACACGTTGATCGCGGTGCGGACCGGCCTCGGCTGCGCGATGATCCCGTACGCACCCTCCTCGCCATACATCAGGAAGACCGTGTCTGCGAGGAAATCAAGGACGGCCAGATCGTGCTCCACGACGACGACGTACTTCTCCTTCGAAAGGGACTGAATGACCTTCGCGACCTGGAGTCGCTGGTAGATGTCGAGATAGGAGGACGGCTCGTCGAAGAAGTAGATATCGGCCTCTTTGAGCATCGTCGCGGCGATCGCCATGCGTTGCAACTCGCCGCCGGACAGTTGCGCGATGTCCCGATCGAGGAACGACGCGAGGTCGAGGGACACGATGAGCTCGGCGAGACGGCCTCGCTTGTCGGCCTTCGTCAGGAGATCACGGACCCGGCCCGTGTAAATCTTGCTCAATTTGTCGACATACTGTGGCTTGATCGCCGTGGTCAGTTTCTTGTTCGCAATCTTCGCCAGGTAATCGTGGAGCTCCGTTCCTGCGAAGTAGTCGAGGACTTCTTCCCAGTAAGCCTTCTTGCGGCGATAGTGACCGAGGTTCGGCGCGACTTCGCCGCTCAGGAGGCTCACACATGTGGTCTTGCCGATTCCGTTCGGGCCGAGCAAACCGATAACTTCCCCTTTCTTCGGGACCGGGAGCCGGAAGAGCCGGAACGCGTTCTTCCCATACTGGTGCACGAGATCTTCCTTCAAGGCCTCTGGAAGACCGATTATCCGAATCGCGTCGAACGGACATTTGCGCACACAGTTGTGAACGAGTCTGCCTGAGGCAGTATATGTTTCGTCCTCTGCGACTTCGAGATTGAAGACCTGCAAGTTCGTTGCATCGCGCACCTGGATTTCTCGGATAGGAGCGTAGACAAACTCGTGGTCGAGGACATGCTTGCCGGCCCTCCTGTTGCGGCTATCCAAAAACCGCACACCCAAGAGTTTGGCCATAGGCTCGGAAAATTCGCCTGTCGCGAGAATGTGGTAGTTCCTCCGTTTCCCCGGAGACAAGCGGGCCGTTACACCAGCTCCAATCCCCAGACTGGCGAGAATCTCTTGAGTTTGATACGCGAGGTGCGGAGACGTCGTGACGATGCCGAAGTAGTGGCCTTGATATTCGCGGTGACCGTCCCCCCGCCATAACCCCCTTACAAGCCCGGCCTTCACCGCCGGGGCCGCTTTCATGAATGCAGGAGGAATCCGCTTCTTGTCGCATCCCTTGCCGAGAGAGCCGAGAACTCGTGCGAGGATGGCGGAATCAAACCTAACTCCACGACCGCGGCCTGTGTTCGTCGTCTCGTGGCCTTGGAAGCCGAACAATCGGTGAACAATGCGACGTACGTCGTTCCTGTAGTTCTGTTCCTTTTCGTGGAACGAGAATGCGACAGACTGATTGGAAATGGACCCCTCAGCAAGATAGTACCCTACGAGTGTACCCAGGTCGGCTGTCAACGGCAACGAAACGAGCTGTTCGGACCACTGAGGATGGATTCCGCGGCTGAGCACCATCGGAACCGGTACATCCCAGGAATCATCCGGCGATGTCTCGGAAATTCGCGCTTTGACCAGGTAGTCGCCGACCTTTAGCTCTGCCGGCTTCAGCCAGCGAAGGACTCCGGTCCCTTTTTCTAGTCGACGCCCGCCTTTGATCGGCTTTCGTACAACCGCTAGAATCGGGTGATCCTCTGTGACTTCGAGGAGATCTGGCTGTCCTGTGACCCGGATCTGATACAAGGGCCCGGTGTACATTCGAGTGTGGAGTTCGGTTACAGGCCGGTATCTTCCACGATGAGTGAGAACTTCATCGCCGACCCGAATGCTGTCGATAGGCACGATTCCGGAGTCGGTCGAGATAGGGACCCCCGCCGGCAGACAGATTCCGCAGGAGATGCACGTCTCCTCGCTGATCGCGGCCTTCGTTGTTTCCGGATCGATCCAGATGACTTCCGTGCCGGTCCGCTGCGGCGGGCAGAAGGCGATGCACTCGAGATGGCAGCGCTTGGGCTGACATCGATCCTTGAACACGACCGCGACCCGCACGACGAATTTGATGAACCCTGAGCTATTTAAACATATGACGGAGAGGTCGGACGCGCAGAACCTTTATCCGAGTCGCGACCATCCTTTCCATGAGATGCGATGATCCCGGGCGGACGCGTGAACCCGCGGCAGATGCGCCAGGCCATGAAGCGGATGGGCATCGAGCAGGAAGAGCTCGAGGGCGTCGAGGAAGTCATCATCCGCACCGCGAGCAAAGAGTACGTGATCCGGGATCCGAACGTCACGGCAATGACCGCGCAGGGTCAGAAGATCTGGACGGTCGTCGGCGAGCCCATCGTCCGGGATCGAGTCGACGCGAAGAAGCCGGATGCGAGCCAAGGACCGGCGATCCCGGAAGAAGATGTCCAGCTCGTCGCTGAGAAGGCCGGCGTCTCCGAGGCGGAGGCGCGCAAGGCTCTGGAAGAGAGCGGTGGCGAGCCCGCGGAAGCGATCATCCGCTTGATGAGCAAATGAACATCGAGCGGATCCGATCGATCCTCGGTGTCTGGGCGCCGATGGCGATCGGGCTGTTCATCATCGTGACATCGATCAACTTCTACTTCACGGCGAATCTCACGAATGGACTCTTCGTGGGGAACCTAGAATCGTGGCGGCTCGTGTGTTCCGCGGGCGCTTTCTTCGTCGGTGGAGTCTTGCTCCTCTCCACGTTCGGGCGGTATCGGAAGACGAAGGCGGCCCGCCTCGAGCAGCGAGGGAATCGGGTCAAATGAGCCCCGAGGCTCGGATCATTGCCTCCGACGGCGCGAACGCGCGACCACGAGGGCGATGACGATGGCGATGACGAGGATCACGATGATGAGACCATACGTGACCGTCGTGCCGCCCAGGATTCCGACGGTCGCCCAGTTCGCGTGCACGACCAACGGGCCATTCACGGTCACCGAGACTTCGGTCGCAGACGAGGTCACGCCGCCGGTCCAGCCCGAGAAGCGATACGTCTGTCCGCCGGACGCCACCTCTTGTGGTGCGCGGAGCGTCGCCTGCGTCCCGGCGGCGTACCAGCCACCTCCATCGATCTGAACCTGAATGTCGCTGTCGACGCGGACGAGGTACTCGACCTTCCACGTTGCGTGGGCCGTCTTGGGTCCGTCCATCGGGATCGGATTCGACAACGCGCCGGAGGATCCGGACGCGTCCCCGCTCCAACCGGCGAACGCTTGGCGCTCGGTCCCACTCACTGGAATAATCGACGAGTTCACCAACGCCAGGCCGAAGGATCCGGCGGCGTACCACCCACTTCCGGACGCGCTGCCGAATGCAGTTTCCACCGTGAGATAGTATTGCACTTGCCAGACGGCCACGACCAGGTGCGCGCGGTCCATCGTGATGGCTGAAGACCCGGACGAGTCGGTACCCGAGGCGTCTCCGAACCAGCCTTGGAAGAGCGCACGGGCCCCGTCACCGAGGGATACCGTTCCCACATCCAGACGGGCCGTCGTCTGTGTACCGGCGTCGTACCAACCCGCGGTCAATGCCGTGCCATACGCCGTGTCGATTCGGAGATTGAATTGGAGCTTCCAGTTCGCGATCGCGACCTTCGGTCCGTTCATGAGAATGGGCGACGAGGTCGTGCCGGATCCGGACGCATCACGACTCCAACCGTTGAAAGCCCGGCGCGATCCGGAGGAGACAGGCACCGTCACGGGTGCGGTCGCGTAGGCGGTGTTGCCGGACGCATACCATCCGGTTCCAGTGACCGTTCCGTATGCGGACTGAACGTCTAGGTAGTACTCGGTCCCAAACAACGCGGTCGCGGTCTTCGGACCGTCCATCAAGATCGGATCCGACGTAACACCGGTCCCGGTCGCGTCTCCGCTCCAGCCGTGGAACGCAAGGCGTTCGCCCGGACCGACGGACTGAATGGGGTTCGTGACGGTCGCATAGGCAGTCGAACCGCTGAGATACCAACCTTGGCCCGTCGACAGGGGATCGCGAGGGTCAACGGTCAAGTAGAATTCTGTCTTGAACCGAGCGGTCAGGGCCATTCCCGCGTTGACCGTTATATTGTGAGTCGGGCCGCCATGGTCGCTCCACTCGAGGTATCGATATTGGACCCCCGGGGCTCCAGATTGCAGCGTGTCAACGGCAATCGTGTGTGTCGAACCGAGCGCAACCCAGAACGTCGCAGGACCGGGCTGCGGCGCTGCGCTGTCCAGGGAGAATTTCAACCCCTCGGGATCGGTTTGCACCAGGAGCGTGCGTTCGGGCTGGAACGTCGCCGTGACATCAACCGGTGCGTTCGCCGTGACCCCGTGCGCCCGTGCCCCCGAATCACTCCAGGACACGAAGACGAACCGTGAATCGGGCGTGATGAGTTGCGGGGACGGAGCCTCGAGCCAATGGGCCGAGCCCTGGTCCCACCACAGCGTCGTCGGGCCTAGATAGGACGCGTTGTCGACGAGAATGGCGGGACTCGGAGGACCCGTCGGGGAAATCGCTAACTTGGCCTGGAACTGCTTCTTGAACGTTGCGACCACGCTCAGGTCCGTGTCCAAGGTCACGGTGTGCGTTCGGGCTCCACCGTCGCTCCACGACGTCCAGAGGTACCGGGAGGAGGAGCCAAAGGCTTGCGGATCCGGCGTGCTGACCGAGTGCGTCGATCCAAGCGACACAACCTTCTCCGCTGGGCTCGTGTAGGTTGTCCCATCAATCTGCACTTTCAGGCCCGCGGGATTCGTGGACGCCGTGAGTGTCGCGGCGGGGAAACCGGGGCTCCGCGCGTAGTAGATGTCGAAGTCCGAGCCGCGCCCATCCGTCCACACTACATAGATGTAATCATTGGGCCCGGCCTGGATCGAGAAGTAGTCTCCCGGCCGATTGTACGAGAGGGGCGTGTCTTCAGACGAGACGCGGACATTTGTCGTCCACGTTTGACCGTGGTTCGTCGAGTTCGCGTAGAAGATGTTCCACGCTCCGGTCCGACCATCTTCCCATGCAGCGTGGACTTTCCCCGAGCCGTCAATCGCAAGGTCGACCATCCATTGCGATGTCGAACCCGCGTCATCGTTGATCTTGTGGTTCGTCCCCCAGGTCGCGCCGCCATCCGTGGAATACGCGAAGAAGATGTCCTGGTTCCCATTCCGAACGTCGGGCCACGCAATCGCAATCCCCCCGGAGTTCGGGTCGACATTCATCGCCGGGATCGGAATCTGCCAGGGTCCGACCTGCTGCGCCGACCCGCCTGCGGTGTTTACCCGAATCTGGGGACCCCAGGTCTGGCCTCGATCATGCGAGGCTTCGAACATGATGTTGTCCGTGGAAAAATCCCACCACGTGAGATAGACTGAACTGGTCCCGAAAGTGCCGACGACAGCGCCGAGCACCCCAAAGCCGATGTTGCCAGGATTCTGGATCGGAACCCAGTGGTTTCCGTCGTCGTCGGACCAAGTGAGCGCCAAGATATTCCCTTCGTCCCATGTCGCGTATAGCCGCCCGCTCGAATCGAACATGATGGAATCCTTGTCCACGAGTCCGCCGAACCCTTGGATGTAATGGACTCCGCCCCAGTCTTGGCCATTCGTTGTGTTGGAAACGTCGAGACCGGAATTACACGGGGGCGAACTTCCACCGGACGGATCATATTCGAGGTAAGCGAAGTGAACCCGGTCATTCGGGTCCAAGGCCATCCAAGGATCCGAATCGCGGCAGTTCTGATTCGGGTGGGTTTGGTTCATGAGAATGTTCCGGGCCCACGTACTTCCCTGGTCGGTCGAATAGGAAGCGCCTACTCGATATCCGGCGGTCTCGGCTCCGGTCGTCTCTTTCCAGCCAACGAAAACCGTCCCGGTCTTGTTCACCACCATCGTCGGTTCGACCTGCCAATCGTACCGGGATGTGCCGTCCGTGATCTTGATGTTCGGGAAGAATGGGACCGTGGACGTGGGAAACGATGAGCTAACTGCCGACCTCGCGATCGACGCCCGTGACGCCGCTGATGATGGCACGAGCGGCGCAGCCGCGAGAACCGAAACAACGACGATCAACGTCAGTGCCACTGGAAAAGCCTTCACTCCTCTCCCCCGCCTACCTGAGGATTGGACTGAAGCCGCTTAATCGTTTTGCCTATTCACTCCGAGCCGCGAAGGATTATATACGATGCGTCGGTTGCGAACGACGCTAGGCTTGACCGGGGGGTTGGGCGTCCCCTTGTAGACCCAAATCGTCCTCATGGGGCGGTGACAATCGGGGGCGGTGCTCCCAGTCTGGCGCTGGTCCGGATGCCGACGTTGAGGTTCTGTCCCGCGGGGCTGGAGGCGACAGGGATCGCAGCTGGAGAGCGGCGATCCCCGTCCCGATCGTGGGGAACGGGTCAGGCACGGAAGTGAGCAGCCTCACCGCGGACTACCAACGCTCGCGGGGGTGCGGAACCGAGGACGCATCCGGGTCACCCGGCGTCGGAGCTGAGCATCCACCTCGATGGCCTAGCTTTCCTCTCAACGCTCGGTCAGTTTCATCTGCTTCGTCTCGAGGACCAGGGCGCCCATCCCGAACCGCTTGACGACCAGGTCGTACAGGATCTCGTCGCGAACCTCGTTCCGACGTTCCGGCATGGCGTAGGCCGGCTCGTTCGTCGGGACCGGCAGGCCGAGCTTCACGAGCCCCCGGCGGGCTTCCTCTCTCTCTTCTCGAGGGGGCTGCGGCGCGTCGATCGCCCCGCCGAATCCGCATTCCCGGAGTTCTCGAAGGAAAATCGGACGCCGAAAGAGTTTCTGCAGGACCGCCACGGCGAGCCGCACCTGGTCTGTCTCGTCCCGCGTGGCCTCCCGGCACCGGGAGCCCACGAGCTCGTAGAGGTTCGGCTCTCGGTGTGCGGACGTGCCGTACACCTTTGCGGGCGGGATGTCTTTTTCCCGGAGGATGCCCGCGTCCGCGAGGGCTTTCAGGTACCCGGTCACGAAGAGCCGGTGGAACGGATACCCGTCCTGACGGAGCTGTTTCGTCAGCGCGCTGATCGATCGCTCCTGTTCGCGAAGGTACGAGACGACGAGGTCCTTGAGGTTGCGCTCAGGGACAAACAACGGCTCCCGACCCGGACCTGGTAACAAACCGGATAACAAATAAACGTTTCCAGCCGAAACTTTGCTCACAGACCGAGTGCAAAAATCATCTTATGCTAGGCGTCCTGTCGTCTTCCAGTTCGCGCTTACTCCCCCTTTCTTTTTTGTTTTCCTCCATACGCCGACGACTAGCTCCCGGTGATAACGGCCTCGGAACGGTTATACGCGCTCCTTCCAATGGAATGCATTGCTATGAGCCAGGGAGACCGTATCCGCACCTTCATCCACGGTTTTGATGACAAGCTCGGGGGCGGCATCCCGGAAGGCCACGTCGTCCTCCTCGCCGGAGAGCCAGGGACGATGAAGTCCACGATCGCGTTCAACATGATCTACCAAAACGCGCTTCGCGACGGGAGGCCGGGCACGTACATCTCCCTGGAGCAAGGTCGCGAGAACCTCACGCGCCACCTCGATCAGATGAGCCTGAGCCCGAGGGATGTGGAGAACAAGGTCAGCATCGTGGACCTCGGCATGATCCGTCGAAACCTGGACGGGATGGCCGACCGCACGTGGCTCGAGATCTTCAAGATGTACGCAATGAACCTGAAGCGGTCCCTCAATTACGACATCCTCGTCGTCGATTCGCTCCCAGTCCTCGAGGTCATGTCGCGGTTCCAAAACCCGCGCGAGGATCTCTTTCAACTGTTCGAATGGATCCGCGATCTGAAGGCGACGACGATCTTGATCAGCGAGATGAAACCGGGCAGCGAGGACTTCGGCAAGAACGGCGAGGAATATCTCAGCGACGGGATCATCCACACGAAGATGGAACGGGTCGACGACGCGAACATCCAACGCCGGATTCGATGCGTGAAGCTACGCGGAACGAATCACTCGCCGAATTATTACACGCTCATCTTCCAAAGTGGAATCCTCCAGGCGACGCGGATTATCGCCGAGTAGCGCGGAAGCGGAACGCGCT
>Ga0209761_1001262_pt1 | contig 16287 bp, 16 predicted proteins | sample GraSoi013_1_40cm_4_FD_185818 | JGI IMG/M metagenome (GOLD analysis project Ga0209761, IMG submission 185818) | Grasslands soil microbial communities from the Angelo Coastal Reserve, California, USA - Sample 09_25_2013_1_40cm (SPAdes) (version 2) | ecosystem: Environmental > Terrestrial > Soil >...
TTCAGCAGCGCGGGCCGGATCGGCGCGAGCGCATCCGGCTGGCCGGCGATGGCGAACAGCCAGCGCTTGAAGCGGAAGGGCAGCGTGATCTGCTCGCTGAACGACCTCCCCGACGTCCCCACGGTGCCGCTGCAGATCAGCGTCGCCTCGCTCTCGACCCCGTCGGCGAGCTTCTCCGGCAATGCGGGCTGACCGCCGAGCGGCCGCTTGCGCAGCAGCAGGTCGTCGCTCTGGAAGAATCCAACGCCAGCGGCACGCTCCGAGGATCCGAGCGACACTTTGCCGGCAAGCCTGCGCAGCACGCATCCGAGGAGCGTGGCATCCGACTGGTGGATGGCGAGGAACTCTGCCAAAACGCGAACCCTCCCGTCACTTCAATGTGGGTCTTGTAGGATCGTAGCGCACCCTTCGAGTGAGCGCCAATGGGTCGATCTTTGACCCCCTCCCGCAGCACGGTAGACTCGCCGGAGAAATGGCCGAGCCCGGCGACATCGCGATCGGCATCGATCTAGGGACCAGCTACAGTTGCGTCTCGATCATCGAGAGCGGCAAAACTACCGTGATTCCGAATGAATGGGGCGAGCGCACGCACGCGAGCGTGGTCAGCTTTCTCGAGGACGGCACGGTGCTGGTCGGCAACAGCGCCAAGCGCAACATCATCACCAACGCCGACAACACGGTCTACAGCGCCAAGCGCCTGATCGGCCGCTTCTATTTCTCGGACGAAGTGAAGAAGGCCCAGGCGGTGATGCCCTACAAGATCATCGAGGGCGAGAACAACTCCGTCCGCATCCAGATCCGCGAGAACGTCTATTCGCTGCCCGAGATCTCCGCGCTGGTGCTGAAGGAGATGAAGGCGATCGTCGAGAACTACCTGGGCCACGAAGTGAAGAAGGCCGTGGTCACCGTTCCCGCCTACTTCAACGACAACCAACGCCAGGCGACCAAGGACGCCGGCCGCATCGCAGGCCTCGAGGTGCTGCGCATCCTCAACGAGCCGACGGCCGCCGCGCTGGCGTACGGATTCGGCAAGGACATCACGCAGAAGATCGCGGTCTATGACCTGGGCGGCGGCACCTTCGACATCTCGATCCTCGAGATCGGCAAGGACGTCTTCGAGGTCCTCTCCACCGCCGGCGACACCTACCTCGGCGGTGACGACTTCGACGACCGCATCATGACCTGGCTCGCGGAAGGATTCCTCAAGCAGAACGGTATCGACCTGCGCCTGAACAAGTACTGCCTGCAGATGCTCAAGGAGGCGTCCGAGCGCGCCAAGATCGACGTGGGCCGCGACGCCTCCGCCAAGATCCACGTCGAGGGCATCTGCCAGGACCCGAACGGCAAGGTGATGAACCTGGACGCGACGCTCAGCGAGGCCGAGTTCAACCGGATGGTGATGGACCTCGTGCAGCGCACGTTCAAGGTCTGCGACGAGGCGCTGCAGAGCGCGAAGATGACCGCGCAAGACCTGGACGCGGTCATCCTGGTGGGCGGTCCTACGCGCCTGCCCATCATCCGCACCTCGGTGAAGCACTACTTCGGCAGGGACGTGATGGCGGGCATCGACCCCGACGAGGTGGTCGCGATGGGCGCCGCCATCCAGGCGAACAGCCTGCAAGACGCGAAGAGCGAGCACTACCTGCTCGACGTCACCCCGCTCACCCTGCGCGTCGGGACGGTCGGCGGCTACACCGACAAGATCATCGACAAGAACACGCCCATTCCCATCGAGCGCAGCAAGTCCTACACCACGAACCGCGACGGGCAGGAGAGGGTCAAGATCCGCGTCTACCAGGGCGAGGCGAACAAGGCGGCCGAGTGCGAGATGCTCGGGGAGTTCGAGTTCTCCGGGTTTCGCATCGGCTACCGCGGCGAAGTGCGCATCGAGGTCACGTTCGAGATCGATACCAACGGCATCGTCAACGTCACGGCCGCAGACGTGGAAACGGGCCAGAAGACCTCGTGCACCATCCGCCTCTCTTCGGGCCTGACCGAGGACATGATCAAGGCGGCGCAGGAGAAGAACTCGCGCACCACGCTGGCGCGGGGTGAGGCGGCCGCCTGATGGACGAGGCATTCGAGATCGAAGCGCAGGCCCTGGCCCAGGTCCTCGACGAGCTGGACTACTTCCAGGTCCTCAAGATCGGCCATAACGCCAGCCCCCCGGACATCAAGTCGGCGTACTACCGCGAGTCGAGGGCGTACCATCCCGACCGGTTCAGCACGCTGCCCGCGGGGGATCTGAAGGAGAACATCGGCCGCATCTACAAGCGGATCAACGAGGCGTACGTCTGCCTCCGCGACGACACCAAGCGCACCAAGTACCTTGCCGACGTGCTCGGCCCCGAGCGCCAGAAGAAGCTGCGCTTCGTGGAGGCGAGCGAACAGGAGCTGAAGAAGGAGAAGGAGCAGGAGGTCGGGACGACGCCGCAAGGCCGCAAGTTCTACATGGCCGGACTGACCGACATGGCAGCGCAGCGATTCGCCTCCGCCGAGCGCAACTTCAAGATGGCGCTCACCTACGAACCGAACAATCCCAACTTCAAGGCGAAGCGCGACGAGGCCGGCAAGCTGATCAAGAACGACATGAGTATCCGGTGAACGGATTCGATCTGTTCTGTCTCCTGCTCGTGGTGCTCTTCGCCATCTGGGGCGCGTTCCGCGGGCTGTTCCGGCAGATCTTCGGCCTGATCGGGTTCATCGGCGGTATCGTGCTCGCCCGCCTTCTCGCGCAGAGCTTCGGCGACGCGTTCGCCAAGGACCTCGGCCTGCCGGTGGCAATCGCCACGGCCGCCATGGCCATCGCGCTCTTCCTCGTCGCCGAGATCGCCGGGAAGCTGGTGGGTAGGTTCCTGCACAAGCGGATGACGGGCGGGTTCACCAAAGCCGTGGAGCGCGGCGGCGGGTTCCTCCTCGGAAGCGGCAAGGGCCTGCTGGTCGCCTGGGTCCTCGCCTCCCTGATCGCTCTGCTTCGTCCGCACCTGCAGCATCTGGAGTCCGACACCTCCCTCTCCAAGCTGGACCTCGCTCATTCCCATGTCCTCTCCGTGGCCCGCGAGGTGAACCTGATCACCGAACTGCGCGGCCCGAAGAAGAGTTGAGATCCGGTAGCGGCCGTTAGCGGGCCGGCCAGACGCAGGAGACGTCGATGCGTGTCGCCGGTACGCCCAGGGCCACGTCGCGCGTCGCGAACAGCACGAACTCCGGCGAGGGCCCGAGCACCATCTGCCGCATCCAGAGCGAGCCGGGCACGCCGGCCAGCTCCCCGAACAGCTCCGCGTAGCGAATCCCGGCGGGCTTGCCGAACCAGTGCGCGACCTTCGCGTCGACGAAGTCCGCCGGACCCTGTTGCAGCTCGTACACCCCGCCTGCGCCGCCCCCGGCCATCGCCGCCACGTCGTCGTGCGGCGCGCGCCGCGATCCGCCGACCGCCCCATCGTTCAGGGTGCCCAGATCGGCAAACCCCGAGACCCGATACCAGTCGAGGTATGCTGGGCCCGGCAACCAGGCGGCGGCGCCGTGCCGCATGGAGAGGCCGCCGAGGTAGCCGAGCGGCTTCTCCGCTTCCAGGGCCTGGAAGAACTCGCCGAGGTGGCGTTCGTACTCCGACGCTCCCTCCCGCGGCCAGTGCCAGAAGGCGTACGCGAGCATGTCAGTCGCGCAATGCCGCGGCGTCGAGCTTCTTCAGCCTCGCGTATGCGTATCGCCGATCGATCACCAGCCGCTCTCCGCGCTTCTCCGGCGCTTCGAACATCACGTCGGCGAGCAGCTCCTCCATGATGCTGCGCAGGGCGCGCGCCCCGAGCTTCTTCTCCACCGAGTACTCGACGATCGCGCTCAGCGCGCTTTCTTGAAGTTCCAGCTCCACCCCGTCCAGTGCCAGCGCTTCGCGGTACTCGCGCGCTAGCGCGTCGGGCGGTTCGGTGAGGATCCGGTAGAGCTCCTCCGGCGTCAGCTCCTCGAGCTGCACCTGGACCGGAAGCCGGCCGAGCAGCTCCGCGAGCATGCCGTACTCGATCAGCTCTTTCACCCGCAGCCGGGAAGCGCCCATGCGGCGGCCGGCGCTTCCGAATCCGACCAGGCGGTCCACCTGCACCTGGTGGAGGTCGGTGAAGGTACCGGCGCAGATGAAGAGGATGTCGCTGGTGTCGACCTGCACGAAATCGTGCTTGTTCCAGTGCTGCGTGACGTTGAGGGGCACGAAGATCTCGCGCCCTTCGAGCAGTTTCAGCAAGGCCTGTTGCACGCCTTCGCCGCCGATGTCGCGGCTGCCCGCGCCGGTGCGGGCGCTGCCCGTGCGGCGGGCGATCTTGTCGATCTCGTCGATGAAGATGATCCCGCGCTGGGTGGCGTCGATCGAGTGCCCGCTCTTGAAGAGCAGCTCCGCGACCATCACCTCCACGTCCTTGCCGTAGTAGCCAGCTTCCGTATATTCAGTGGCGTCCACGACGGTGAACGGCACTTCGAGCAACTCCGCGAGCTTGCGCGCGATGTGCGTTTTTCCCGAACCGGTGGGACCCATCAGCAGCACGTTCGACTTGCGCAGGAGGGTCGCCTTGCCCTGCCGCCGCTGCTCGATGCGCTTGAGGTGCTGGTGTGCCGCCGTGGCGACGGCGCGCTTGGCGCTCGTCTGCCCGATCACGTAGCGATCGAGGTGCTCGAAGATCTGGCGCGGCGTAAGGATGCGGACATCCTCGCGCGCCGGAGGCCGCCTCGGACCTCCCGACGGGGGGAACGAGCGCGTTCGATCGTCCTTCGGCATGCACGGCAGTGTACCTCAGTCGCGTTCCCGCCCGCATGCCCGACCGGCTTGCGGGCGCTCCGCGCTTGCCGCCGGCACGTGGGGCGTCCAGCTTTCGCCAGGACACGCGACAGGAGAGGACACACGATGACGATTCGCAGATGGATCACCCTCGCTTCTGCAGCAGCGATGATCGCCGGCGTCGGAGCATGCAAGGACAACACGGGCGGCAGCAGCGTCGGCACGAGGACGGGCTCCGAGGCCCAGGGCCGTCGCGGCGAGACGTTGCCCCGCGCGCGCGCGGATGCAGGCGCCGACATGAGCGGAGGCGCCGCCGGTTCCACCACGACCACGAGCCCGAGCCAGGACACCTCGGGCAGTACCTCCGGCAGCGCCAGCGGCAGCAGCTCGGACACGACGAAGAAGTAGCGCCGCGCCGCCGGGACGAGACGCCCCGGCGGCCACCGTCGGTGGTCCCGGCGCTATGGCCGGCGTCCCCCGCCCGGCGCCGTCCCGGCGTGCGGTGGAGCCTCCTCGTGACCGCCGCCGGGACGGCCCGGATGAGTCAGGCGATGGCCTTCCGCAGGGCCGTCTCCACGCGCGGCAGCGCCTCGTCGATGTCGCGCACCGACACGGCGCCGACGCTGAGACGGAACCAGCCGTTCTCGCCGCTCAGGCCGAAGGCCTGGAAGGGCACCGCTGCAAAGCCGGCCTCGTCGAGCAGGTAGCGGCGCACCTCGTCGTTCGTACGAAAGCCGCGCTTTCCGATCAGGTCGAACTTCACCGACAGGTAGATCGCTCCCTGCGGAGGGATGTCGCGCACCGGCAACCCCGCTTGCGCCATGCGCGAGAAACCCTCGTGCAGCCGATCGAGACGCTCCTGCAGGCGGCCGACGTGCTGGCGGACGTACGCGTCCATCGCTGCCGGATCGCGCAGAAGCTCCGCCGTCGCCACCTGCTCCGCCCGCGGCGCCCAGGCGCCGACGTGCCCGAGGATGTCGCGGATCGCGGCGACCACCGCGGTCGGACCGATACACCAACCGACCCGCACGCCGGTGGCGGCGAACGACTTCGAGATCCCGTCGACGAAGACCATGTACCGCGCGACCTCGGGCACCGCCCGCGTCGGGATTTCGTGCCGGGCGCTCCCGAAGGTCAGCATCCAGTACACCTGGTCGTAGAGGACGTAGAGCGGTTTGCCTCCGGAGCGATCGCGCCGCCGGTTCTCCTCCACGACGGCCTCGGAGATGCGCCGCACCTCGTCGGGAGACAGGACGGTGCCGGCGGGATTCAAGGGCGTGTTCAGGGCGATCAGGCGCGCCGACTTGAGCAACGGCTTCAGCGAGGACGCCGTGGGGAGGAATCCGTGCTCCGGATCCGTCTCCAGGGCGATCCCTTTGGCCCCCACCAGGTGGCAATAGTGGTTGTTGTTCCAGCTCGGCACCGGGTAGACCACCGCGTCGCCCGGTTCCACCAGGGCGCGGTAGGTCGCGTAGATCACGGGCCGCGACCCGCCCGCGATCACGATGCTCTGCAGCGGGGCTTCGATCTGCAGCCGGTCGCGCCAGAACTCGCGCACCGCCTCGCGCAGGCGCAGCACGCCGTCGCTCGGCGGATAGTTCGTCTCTCCCGCAGCCAGCGCGCGGAGCGTTCCGTCCCGGAGGCGGTCCGGGATGGGAAACTCGCGCGGTGAGAAATCGCCCACCGTGAAATTCGCGATCTTCTGCCCCGCCGTGACCGCCGCCCGGATCTCGGAGGCGATGCGGAGGATCTCCGATCCGATCAGGCCCTTCGCCATGCCGGAGAGGCCGCGGCGGGGATCCGGTCCATCCAGATCGAGCTGCAGCTTCTGCATGGGGCCTCCGACTCGCGGGACCCGCCCATCTACCACAGAATTGTCGGTACAATCCCGGCGCGTGCGGCTCAAGGCGCTGGTTTGGATTCTCCGCCCGGGACCTCCCGGCCCGTCGGTGCTCCTGCTCGAGCGGCCGCCGCGGCGGGGCGGCGGCGAGCACCCGGTGACCGGCAAAGCCGAGCCCGGCGAGAGCGCCGCCGCCTGCGCCGCTCGGGAAGCCTTCGAAGAAACGGGTCTTCGCGGGGAAGTGGTGGATCTTCAGTTCGCGCACCAGTACCAGCGCAAGAAGGGGCCATTCGAGGAGCACGCGTTCCTGCTGCGCGCCGCCCCCGGCGCGACGCCCTCGCTCTCGGACGAGCACGTCGGGTACCGCTGGGTCACGCCTCAGGAAGCGCGCGCGGCGGTCAGCTGGCCCGCCCAGGCGCGCGCGCTGGACCTCGCCGTGCAGGCGTTCTGAATCAGCCCCGCGCGGGAACGCCGAGCGGGATGGGCACCGGATCCGTCGGCTCGGAGGCGAGCTGCGCCAGCGAGGTGCGCCGGTACACCTCGAGCATGCGGTCCTGGCCCACCTTCCAGATCTGGTACATCGTGCACCCGGCGCTCACGTCGCAACGGTCCTTGTGATCGAGACAAACGTTGAGCTGCACCGGACCCTCCACCGCCTCGATCACCTCGAGGAACGAGATGTCGCGGGCCGGACGCGCAAGCTGGTAGCCGCCGTGCGCTCCGCGGCTGGAGCGGACCAGGCCCTTCGCGGTGAGGATCTTGAGGATCTTGGCGAGGAACTCGCGCGGCAGGTGCAAGGGGACGGAAAGGTCCTGCAGGGAAGCGATCCTGCCGGCCGGCAGGCCGGCGAGATGGATCATCGCGCGCAAGCCATAATCGATTTTGCGGCTGATCTGCAGGACGTGCTGCATGGTAGGGAGATAACCAGCGCGGCAAAGGAGCGTCAACAGAGTGATCGACCTTCACTCCCACACCCTGCACAGCGACGGCGATCGCTCGCCGGCGCAGCTTTTCGCCGAGGCGAAAACTGCGGGCGTCGAGGTGCTCGCGGTCACCGACCACGACACCGTCTTCGGTCTCGAGGAATGTCGCGTTGCGTCAGAGGCGTCGGGTGTGCGGTTCGTCACCGGCATCGAGCTGTCCTGCGAGCTGCACGGGCGTGAAGTGCACGTGCTCGGCCACTTCATCGATCCGCGGGCGCCCGCGCTGGAGCGGATGGCCAGCGGCATGCTCGCGGAGCGGCGCGAGCGCATGGAGCGGATGGTCGCGCTCGCCCAGCGGATGGGTTTTTCCGGCGTGACCATGGAGCGGGTCGTCGCCGCAAGCGGAGGTGAGAACCTGGGGCGCCCTCACCTCGCGCGCGCGCTCGTCGATTGCGGGCACGCGCAGAGCATGAACGATGCCTTCGATCGCTTCCTGCGGACGAACGGGCCCCTGTGGGTGGACCGCAAACGGTTGCCCACCGAAGAGGCGATCCGGCTCGTTCACGAGGCGGGCGGTACCGCCAGCATCGCGCATCCGGGAGCGAACGGGATCTCGCGGCAGGAGCTGAACGCTCTCGCCGCGGAAGGCCTCGATGGGGTGGAAGCCTGGCACCCCGAACATCCGCCGAACCAGGCGGAGGCATTCGTGCGCTGGGCGGATGAGCTCGGCCTGGTGGTCACCGCGGGCAGCGACTACCACGGCCCCGGAGTGCAGCCGGACCGCAAGCTCGGCGACCGGACGCTGCCGCCGGATCGTTTCGCCGCCCTCGAACAGCGCGCGAAAGCGCATCGCTACGAAAGATAGGGGACGGCCGCGACTATCCCGCCTGGTCGAGTGGAGCATGATCGTCATCCAGCAGGACGACGTGCTCGATGGTCACCGTCCGGGTATCCTCGGAGATCGAATAGCGGACGTAGATCCTGCCGAGCTGGAGCGTCAACAGCGGCGGGGCGCCGTGTGCGATCCAGACGTGCCCCGTATTCGTGGGCGTGAGATCGGTGAGCTCGGTGATCTCCTGGATCATCTGCCGTAGCCGGTGCTGCGTTTCCGGCGCGAGCCGGTCGAGCTTCTCCGCGGCCGCGGGCAAAGCGCGGACGCGGAAGAATGAATCCGTCAACCAATCTGTCCAGCCGGCAGGGCGCACTGTGTCCTGTTCACCGTGCAAAAGGGCCGCCAGTGGGTGGTTTCCTCTGTTTCCCTCTGTACGAACGCGCAGGTGCGCAACGAACCCCAGTGTACCCCTGCAAGAATGCCCGATCGGACCGGCTCTTCACTGAAAAAGGTGCCGATCCCGCACCCGCCGTGCGATCTCCCGGTAACTCCTTCCATGCTCATGGAATCAGGAGATATTTCCGCCGCCGAAAGCGTTGGCCGCCCAACGCACCAGCGGTGCCCAATAAACACCGAGCGCGAGGATGGGCACCGCCAGCGCGACGAGAAGCCCCGTGTAGACGGCGGGCACCTCCAGCGGCCGCTCGTCGACCGCGTCCTCGAGGTACATCGCCTTGATGATCCGCGCGTAGTAAAAAAGTGAGACCGCGCTGTTCAGCACGCCGATCACCGCCAGCAGCACGTACCAGAAGCCTCCGCGCTGCACCACCGCCGCGAAGATGAGGTACTTGCCTGCGAAGCCAGCGAACGGCGGGATTCCCGTGAGGCTGAACAAGAACACGGTGAGGGCGAACGCCGCGATCGGCGCCTTGCTTCCGAGCCCGCGGAAATCGGTGATCTGCTCGCCGCCGGTGACGCGCGCGACCGCGATGATCACCAGGAACGCGCCGACGTTCATGAGCACGTAGACGATCAGGTAGACGAGGATGCTCTGCACGCCCGCGGCGCTGGCGGCGGCGAGGCCCATCAAGAGATAACCCGCGTGGGCGATCGAGCTGTACGCCAGCATGCGCTTCAGGTTGGACTGCACGATCGCGGTCAGGTTCCCGAGCGTCATCGTGATCGCGGAGATGATGCCGATGATCGCCGGCCAGGGCAGATCGGTGATCGGCGCGTATCCGCCGCCGGGCACCTGCTGCTCGAACGCCGCGAAGAAGAAGCGGATGGCCACGGCGAAGCCCGCGGCCTTGGGACCGACGGAGAGGAAGGCCGTGAACGGCGTGGGGGCGCCCTCGTACACGTCGGGGCACCACATGTGGAACGGCACGCTGGCGATCTTGTACCCCACGCCCGCCAGCACGAAGACCACCGCCACCACCAGGGCAAGCTGCGCGGCCGGCTGCCCGCCGAAGGCCTGCGCCATGAACAGCCGGCTGGTGACGTCGGCGAGCTGCGCGCCGATTCCGCCGTCACCGGTGACGCGGGTCGTCGCGAAGAGCCCGTAGAGGATGCTCATCCCGTAGAGCATCACCCCGGACGCGACGCCGCCGTAGATGACGTATTTGAGCGCGGCTTCATTGGCCTTGCGGTCGGCGCGGCGGAAGCTGGTGAGCACGTAGCTGACCAGCGAGACGGTCTCGACGGCCAGGTAGATCATCAGCAGATCGGTCGCGCTCGCCATCAGGAACATGCCGAGCACCAGCGCGAAGAGCAGGGCGATGAACTCGCCCAGCCGCGCCGGCGAGATCTGCGCGCTCTTGGGCACGATGATCACGGTGAGGAAGGCGGCGGCCAGGAACAGCCAGGCGAAGAACAGCCGCAGCGGATCGTGCTGCAGCAGACCGCCGAAGAGCGGCGTCGTCGTGGAAGGCGTGGCCCAGGTGGCGGCGGCGGTGAGCGCCAGCCAGAACAGGGCGCCCACCACCAGCGCCGGCACCCGCCGCTTGCTTCGCCGGACGATCAGGTCCTGCACGAGCATCGCCAGCACCGCGACGGTGAGCACGCTCTCGGGCCAGAAGAACCGCAGCGAGTGGATGTTGTCCATGGCCTATTGCAGCGGGACCAATAGATTGCGCAGCGACCCCTCGATCAGGTTGATGATCGCCGCGGGGTAGAAGCCGAAGAGGATGATCAACGCGCCCAGCGGGTAGAGCGTGAGCCGTTCGCGCCAGTTCACGTCGGGCAAGCCGGTGTACGCCGGGTTGAGCTGCCCGAGCATCATCCGCTGGATGGCCCAGAGATAGTACGCGGCGGTGATGATCACCGAGAGCGCCGAGACGATGGTCATCGTCTGCCAGGTGGAGAGCGAGCCGAGGAACACGGTGAACTCGCTCACGAACCCGCACAGGCCGGGCAGCCCGAGCGAGGCGAAGAAGGCGAGACCGAGCAGCCCGGCATACTCCGGGACCTGCTTGGCGAGCCCGCCGAACCCCTCGATGTTGCGGTGGTGGGCGCGGTCGTAGATCACCCCGACGATGAGGAACAGCATCGGGCTGATCAGCCCGTGCGTCCACAGGTTCAGCACCGCGCCGTCGATGCCCTGCTGGGTGAACGCGCTCATCCCGAGGAGGCAGAAGCCCATGTGCGAGACCGACGAATACGCGATCATCCGCTTCAGATCCGTCTGTCCGAGGCAGACGAACGCCGCGTAGACGATGTTGATGGTCCCGAATACCGCCATCGCGTACGAGGCCCACTTCGTCGCCTGCGGCAGGATCGCGTAGTTGATCCGCAGGATGCCGTAGATGCCCATCTTGAGGAGGATGCCCGCGAGGATGACGGAGATGGGCGTGGGCGCCTCGACGTGCGCGTCCGGCAGCCAGGTGTGGAAGGGGAACATCGGGATCTTGACGGCGAACCCGATGAAGAGCGCCACCCAGGCGACCTTGATGAACGAGAGTCCGAGCACGATCGGCGCGCTCAGATAGCCGCCGGCGCGGCCCCACTGCGCCATCTTCACCATGTCGAAGGTGTGCATGAGCCGGCCGTCCACCACTTCGGTCGGGCCGTTGAAGTAGAGTCCGATGATCGCCAGCAGCATCAGCACCGAGCCGGCCAGGGTGTAGAGGAAGAACTTGATGGCCGCGTATTCCTTGCGCGAGCCGCCCCAGATGCCGATGAGGAAGTACATCGGCAGCAGCATCACTTCCCAGAAGACGTAGAAGAGGAACATGTCCATGGCGACGAACACGCCGATCATTCCCGTCTGCAGGATCAAGAGCAGCGCCATGTAGCCGGGCACGCCGTGCTGGGTGAAGTGGTGCTCGTCGAGGTGCGCGTTGCCGGGCCACCACGGCATCGAGGCGATGGTGGCGATGAAGCTGATCAGCGCGGAGAGGATCACCAGCGTGATGGAGATGCCGTCGACGCCGACGAAGTAGTCGATGTTGTAGGCGGGGATCCAGCGCGCGTGCTGCACGAACTGCAGCGCGGGATTCACAGGGTCGTATCCCTTCCAGAGCACCAGGGCGAGCACGAGGGTGAGCCCGGAAGCGACCAGCGTGATGACCCGCGAGGCCTGGTCGGCGGCCCCTTTCGAGAGCGCTCCGGCGGCGCGCAGGCCGAGCACGGGGAGGATCAAGGCCGCGCCGATCAGCGGCATGAAGGTGATCCAGGTCAGCAGCGAGAAAGTGGTCGGATGGTCCATGTCGTTATCGGATGACGTACTGGATGATCACGAAGGCGATGGCGCCGCCGAGGGCACCGTAGAGGTAGGACTGGATGTGGCCGGTCTGGACGCGACGCAGCGCGCGCCCGCTGTTCCAGGTGAGCGAGCCGAGGCCGTTCACAGCGCCGTCCACCACGTACTTGTCGAACGCGGCGTCGAGGTAGGCGACCGTGCGGCCCAGCCAGCCCATGAAGTTCACGAGCCCGTCGATCAGGTTCTGGTCCACCCAGTACATCGCGCGCGAGAGCAGCAAGGAGCCGCGGACCACCGTCGCCTGGTACAGCTCGTCCACGTAGTACTTGTTGAACACCAGCGCCCAGGCGCGCGGGAATGCCGCTCTCAGGCGGCCGGGGACGGGGCTGCGGTTCTCCGCGTAGAGCGTCCAGGCGGCGAACCAGCCCGCCCCCGCGACCAGGATGCCGCCCATGAACTGGAAGAGCAGCTCCGTCGAGCGCTCGGCGTGGGCGAACGGCACGATCTCCTGGGCGGGCAGGCTGGGCGCTAGCCACTGCTCGAGCAGCGGTCCATGACCGCCCCAGGCCGCGGGCCAGCCGAAGACGAAGCCGGCCAGCACCGACGCCGCGGCGAGCGCGATGAGCACATACGTCATGCTCTTCGGAGACTCGTGCGGCACGCCGCCGTGATGGGCCTCGTCGTGCACCACCGGCGCCGCGCCATGCATGCCGCCGCCGTGCTCGTGCGGCAACGCGGCCTCGGCCACCTGTGCGGCGGCCGCGACCACGTCGAAACTCCGATCCGCCGCGGCAGCGTGCGCGTGTGCCGCCACCGAGTGCGGGTCCTCCTCCGTCTCCTTCGCCTCGTGGCCTTCGCCTCCGCGGTACTTGCCGGTGAAGGTCATGTAATACGAGCGGAACATGTAGAAGCTGGTGCCGAGCGCCGCGATGGTGCCCACCAGGTAGATCGCCGGGCCGATCCAGGGCGCCACCAGCCCGCGGGCGGTGAACGCTTTCCAGAGGATCTCGTCCTTCGAATAGAAGGCCGACGCGACGGGGAAGCCCGCGATGGTCACGCAGGCGGCCAGATACGTCCAGCGCGTGATCGGCGTGTACTCGCGCAGGCCGCCCATCTTGCGCATGTCCTGCTCGTGGTGACAGGCGAGGATCACCGAGCCGGACCCGAGGAAGAGGCAGGCCTTGAAGAAGGCGTGCGTCATCAGGTGGAAGATTCCGGCCCAGTACGCGCCGACGCCCACGCCGATGAACATGAACCCGAGTTGGGAGACGGTGCTGTAGGCGAGCACCTTCTTGATGTCGTACTGGAAAAAGCCGATCGACGCCGCGAAGATCGCGGTCAGGCAACCGACGGTCGCCACCACCGTCATCGCGATGGGGCTGAGGGCGAAGAGGAAGTTCAGGCGCGCCACCATGTACACGCCGGCGGTCACCATGGTGGCGGCGTGGATCAGCGCGGAGACCGGCGTCGGACCGGCCATCGCGTCCGGCAGCCAGACGTAGAGAGGGATCTGCGCGCTCTTTCCCGCGGCGCCGACGAAGAGCAGGATGCAGATCAGCGCCAGCACCGGCACGCCCCAGAAGGTCATCTCCTTGAGGTGTTCGGCCACCCCGGTGGACTCGTCGGCGATCTGGTTGCGCAGCTCGCGGAACTCCACCGTCTGCCCCAGCGGCACGCCGGACGGCGAGACGCGGGGGAGGTCAGGGCTTGTGCCGCGGACGGCGCCGGCGAGGCCCCGCACCGGCACCCACCGGTTCGTCTGCGGCGCCCAGGCGCCGGCCAGCGACCAGAAGAGCACGAACAGGCCGATGATGAACCCGAAGTCGCCGAAGCGGTTCACCACGAAGGCCTTCATGCCGGCCTTCGCCTTCTCCAGATCTTCGTACCAGAAGGCGATCAGGCCGTAGCTGCAGAGCCCCACCCCTTCCCAGCCGAAGAACATCACCACGAAGTTGCTGCCCATCACCAGCAGCAGCATCGAGAAGACGAACAGGTTCAGCCAGAAGAAGAACCGCCAGTAAGCCGGCTCGTCCGCCATGTAGCCGATGGAGTAGACGTGGATGAGCGTCGCGACGTGCGTGACGATCATCGTCATCAGCATGCCGAGCGGATCGAGACCGAAGCTCAGGTCGACCTTGAGCGACCCCGACTGCCACATGGTCCAGAGGTGGTCCTCGAAGAAGCGCTCCTGGGGGTGATGCGCGAAGACCATCTTCCAGAAGGCGATCTCGGCGACGGCGCAGGAGAGCACCATGGCGCCCACTGCGATGGCGTGCACGGCGCGCTTGCCATACCGCTTCTGCAGCCGCGCGCCGAGCAACGCGTTCAGCGCCGCCCCGAGCAGCGGAAACGCCGGGATCAACCAGAGCCAACCGACCTGAATGGCGTTCGCGATCGCTTCGTTGTGTTCCATGTTGCCTTGGCTACTCGCGGAGCAGGTCGGTCTCCCGCACGTCGATGGTGCGGAAGGTCTGGTAGATGGCGAGCACGATGGCGAGCCCGACGGCCGCCTCGGCCGCGGCCAGCACGATCACGAAGATCGAGAACACCTGCCCGGTGATCTTTCCTGGGCCCTCCACGTAATGATTGAAGGCGACGAAGTTCACGTTGGCGGCGTTGAGGATCAGCTCGACGCCCATGAGGATCCCGACCGCGTTGCGCCGGGTGACCACCGTCACCATGCCGAGCGCGAACAGCGCGGCTCCAACGATCAGGAAGTGAGGCAGGCCGATGCTCGTCACTCGAGCACCATGTCGGAGTCTTCCTTGATCTCCTTGCGGGCGATGATCACCGACCCGACCAGCGCGGCCAGCAGCACCACGGAGGCCACCTCGAACGGCAGCAGGAAGTCGGTGAGGAAGGCGGTTCCGAGCGCCGCGCTCACAGGCTCGTACGAGCGCACGGGCACCGTCTTCCACGGCGCCATCACCGCCATGTACGCGAGCATGCCGATGGTCGCCGCCGCCAGCGCCGCACCCACCGGCAGCCCGAGGTGCGCGTTGGTCAGCTTCGGGTCCCCGCCGATCTGCCTGGTGAGCATGATGGCGAAGAGGATCAGCACCAGGATGCCGCCGACGTAGATCAACACCTGCGCCACCGCCGGGAAGTCCGCCCCGAGAAAGACGTAGAGGCCGGCGACGCCGAGGAAGGCGAAGAGCATCGCCCAGGCCGAATAGATGATGTTTCGCGAGAACGCGCAGCCCGCCGCCCCGGCGATGGTCAGCACGGCGAACGCGTAGAAGACCAGATCGGCGAGGCGAACGAATCCGATGAAGCGCCCCGCGGTGTCCAAGAGCAGCGGCGCGACGATGCCCCCTACGAAGTAAGCGATGAGAAAGAGGATGCCAAACGCCGCGGCGGAGAACACCAGAAGCGTCGCACCCGAGAGAGGCACGGTGCGAAAGAGAAAGCCGTTCAGGCCCCAGATCACGCAGGTCACCGCGGCGTACTCGAGCAGCAGGGTCGGCGCGAGGCCGAGGTGCGCGAACCGGTTCAGGAGCGCCGCGCCGACGATGCCGGCGAGCCCGGCGGCAAGCACGCCGAGGCGCACCAGAAATGCGCGTAATTTCGAAGGAACTTCTGCCAAGACGTCCTCCGCCCCGAGAGCGCGTGCACTCTACTTTGGAGGCGGCTTGGTGCCTAGCATGATTTCGTACAGCTTGGCGCGCGTGTCCTCGCCGCCGGGCGCGCAGCGGCCCAGGTCGGTCTGGCCTTCGTAGACGATGCCGCGCGTGTAGCCGTCGCAGTCCGGGTATTCGCAGTCGCCGCAATCGGTGCCGGCCATCGCGTCGAGGACCACTTTGTACAGCTCGTCCTTGGCGATCGTCTGCGAAAGGGGCGGGCCCTTGGGCTTCTCGGGCTCCGGCGCGGCGCCCGGCACCGGTGGCGGAGCCTCCGCCTTCGGGTCGGCGGCCCCAGGAACGATTCCCGTCTTCAGCGAGACGAGGATCGTCTCCAGCATCGCCTTCGAATCCGCGCCGCCGGGGGCGCACTTCTCCGTGCTGGTGTCCTTGCCCTGCGCGATCGCGTTCGAGTACCCGAAGCAATCGGGATACCCGCAGTCGCCGCAATCGGTCCCTGCCATCGCCTCTTCCAGCACCTTCTGCAGCTTCGGCTTGTCCTCCTTCACCTGCAGAGCCCGCGCGGCGAGCTGGCGTCCCATCGCGGCCACATCCAGCCCCGCGGCCTTGGGCTTGCCGTGGTCCGCCTTGGCGGCCTCTTCCTTCG
>Ga0209761_1001265_pt1 | contig 16276 bp, 11 predicted proteins | sample GraSoi013_1_40cm_4_FD_185818 | JGI IMG/M metagenome (GOLD analysis project Ga0209761, IMG submission 185818) | Grasslands soil microbial communities from the Angelo Coastal Reserve, California, USA - Sample 09_25_2013_1_40cm (SPAdes) (version 2) | ecosystem: Environmental > Terrestrial > Soil >...
ATCAGGGGTTGTCGAGAAAGCTTTGGAGTGGTGCAGGGAGAACAGGTTTGCCCAGCTCCGCCTGCACGCTAGCGAGATGGGACGCAAGGTCTACCTCAAGCATGGCTTCGAGCGTACTTGGGAAATGAGGCGCAGAATCAAGAAGCTCAGAGAAGACAGCTAACAGGTTGTCCGAGGAAAGAAGTTTAGCTATCAGGACCTACTGCGGTTCAAATCTTGTCTCGTCTAGTTCCGAGATGTTCCTGTGGCGGAGAGCTCGTAATTGTAGGCGAGTCTAGGAGCGCGGAGGGCTGGCGGACAGGTTTCAAGCTTCAATGCAAGAAATGCGGAAAGAGGTGGACCTACACGGGCGGAACCTACCACGCGGACCCAACAACGGGTTGACCGTAAGATGTCCATCCGGGCTATGGAAGAAGAGATCTCGAACCAGACTCTAGATCTTCCAAGATTCGTTTCTCATCTTCGCAAGGCGAACCTTCCCAAGATCAAACCTTCTTCACTCGTATTTGCAGGGGCAGGTGACTCATATGCGGCCTCTGTTTTCGCGCAAGAACTCTCGAAGGGCGAGGCAATCGCTTCGGACCCTTACGAGTTACTCACAAACATTCGGAGGACCAGAGGAAAAACTCTCGTTATCGTCTCCGCTAGTGGCCGGACGAAAGCGAACGTCGAGCTAGCGAGAAAAGCGAAAGGCATCGCAGCAAGAAGGCTGGCCATCACTGCCAATCCTGAGAGCCCATTGGCGAGAGAGTGCGATGAGACTCTACAACTGGAGTATAGAACTCCTGGAATCCTAACATCTGGTACAATCAGTTTCACCACCAGCTTGCTTGCATGCGCCTCCCTACTAGGGAACATGCCTCGAACCATCCGATTGAAGACAGGTCTCTCTAACACCGCCCACCCAGCAACGAACTTGAAACAAGCCAGGAGAGGAATGTTTGTCTTCACAGGATCAGGAATCAACTACGCGCTCGCTCTCTACGGGGCAGCCAAGATCAATGAGGTATTGGGCGCCAAAGCGGAGGCAGTCTACCCTGAACAACTTGGGCACGCGGTGCTGTTCAGCATAGACAAGGAACGCGACCTAATCATCTGTCTCTCCACCGGCTCTGATAAGGCGAGGCAGCTCCATGAGTTGTTGGGAAAGAACGGCTTCCAAAGCAGTATTCCAGCCATTTCAGAGAATAATACGGTCCTAAGAAGTCTGAAGATCGCATTCTACCTCCAACAGTTGTCACTAGCGATCGCTAAAAGAAAACGAATGGCCGAATGCGCCTTCCTTTCAGACATGAACAAACTGAAACTCAGCAACAAGATGATCTACTAGACTTTTTCAGAGCGGGAATGGAGGACAGAGATAGGTAAGAGCCGGGGGGGAGTTGATGAAAGAAAAGGTGGTTGCTTCTTCTGGAACTACAGATCGGCTTGGATTAGCAAATCGTAGGTGTCGCCGCTTTCGCCATCAGCCTGCGATGACTGCCCAGACTCGCCCGCGCCATAGGTGCTCTTCATCAAGGCTAGGTACTCAGCAGTAGAGAGATGTCGTTCCAAGAGCGTTTCTCCGTCATCCGTTCTCGTTACTCGAACTTTTATGCCGGTCATTTTTCTCTACTATCGATGATGAACAGCTGAATTATTTACCGAGAGTGTCCTTGAAATCCATAGTCCCTACGGATATATGTGAAACAAAGGATTTTCCCGATTAATTCTGCCTTGCACTCCGTCCCTCTTGGGTCCGATAATTCCGTGACTCGCTAATGACCTATGGCCAGTTCGCCTCGCCTAGACCATCGATTGAGGGTGTTTGTACACGTCAAGAAGATCGTCTGTTTCTATGTGGTATGATGCTGACGCCTTTACCCTCTCAGTTTGCGCGTTCAAAGCCACAGAATATCGTACTATTCGAAATACGGGAACATCGTTTGTCCAATCGCCAACGTGTGCACATCTGGATGGAGGAATACCTGTCCAGGCGCAATATTTTCGCAGTCCGAGTCTTTTGTCAGGTAGCGGTTCTATTTCGCCGGTAACGATACCATCCTTGACGCCAACCTTGGATCCTACATAGCCCTCGAACCCGAATCTCTCAATCAAGTACGCGCATAGGAAATCTGGATTATCAGTCAATAGAACAACTCGGATTCTATGACCTTGCAGTTTCTCTACTGTTTCCCTGATGTTCTTGATGACGTCGACCTTCGAGACCTCTTGGAGAATGTCTGCTAGCTTCATTCCTTGGAGAAGCTTGTACTGTGATTCCAAGAGCTCTCTCTTGGTAATTCTTCTATGAAGGTGCATTTCTTCGAGAGAGTCCCATTTCTGTCCGATTCCTAGAGATCGAGCGGCTTGGGTCAGTGCGGGCTTACGGAAGATAGTTCCATCGACGTCGAAGGATACCATTGAAAGAGAGGGGAAGGACATGACCACTCACCTCGTTCGAACACTTTGGGCTCAGGTGTATTCGATGGTCTTGAACTCTTTCCGTAGTTTCGTTGCGGCTTTGCGTACCTTGCTCGGTTCTTCTCCCTTGTAGACTCTAACGACCATCTCCGCGACTCTTTCCATGTCTCGAACTTTCATTCCACGTCGAGTAGACTCGTTGGTCCCGAGCCGTATTCCATGATCGACGATCATATTTGCATCCTCTAGTTTATTCGAAAAACGATTGATTGCCTCTTCGCCCGTGATGTCGAGGAAAACCTGATGCGACTCGGTGAACCCATAATCTGCGCATTTGACGGGTAGGCCTCCTTCGTGAAGTGCCTTGGCAAGAGCCTTGGCGTTCGCGATTACCTGAGAGGCGTATTTTGCGCCTCTTCTTCGAATCTCGTCCAGAGCCCAGATGAGCGAGGCTATTCTGTTCCAGTGAGCATTATCAACTAAGCCTGGAAATTGTCTATCCTTGACAAGTTCCTTGATACCGCTCGTTCCAAGCATTATTCCTCCCTGCGGGCCAAAGAAGGTCTTGTGCGTCGACCCTAGCATGATAGCTGCACCCTCGCTGAGTGGACGCTGAAACTCTCCTCCCCCGATCAGTCCGAGCACATGGGACGCATCGTAGGCGACCCGAGATCCCGCCGACTGACATGCCTCTGAAAGTTCTTTGATGGGGTGCGGAAATAGGAAATACGATTGTCCGAAAACGACAAGTGAGGGTTTCTCGTCTTCGATGAGGGCTCTGGCTTTGCTAACGTCGATGTTCATTCTTTCCGAGTCAAATGGGAAATAGAGATTCTTCACGTTGACGAAGGGTGGATACCCTTTTCCGCCGATGCCGTCATATCCCCCGTTGACAGGGTTAACGGAGAGGATCGATCCACCGGGCTTGGTCAGGGTGGAGATCATGATCATATCAGCGACGTGACCGGAAAGCGGCCTCAGGCTCGCCCAGTCAGCACCATAAACCTCGCAGGCTAGTTTCTCGCCTAACGATTCGAGCTCATCCATGAATCGTGCTCCTTTGTAGAATCCGTCGGTGGCCGTGTATCGATGGCCCATATCAATCGTCAGAAGCTGGCGAACAGTGTGGCTTGTCACATTCTCGGATGGAATGAGGTTAAGGCACTCTTCAGCGCGCCAGCGTTGATGCTTGTCAACGATTCGTCTGATCTGGGACGCGTAAGACGTTGAAAGTCTACCCTAGTTGGTTAGACTCTGCGACCGCGTCGACCGCCGGGCCTACGGGTTCCATCGTGCGGGACAGGTGTCACATCCTCTATTCTTCCAATTCTAAACCCGTGGCGGGCGAGCATTCTGATCGCGGCTTGTGCTCCAGGACCCGGGGTCCTAGCTCCGTGGCCACCAGGAGCTCTTACTCGAATGTGAAGCGAGGTAATTCCCTTGTCTTTAGCGGTCTTGGCGGCTGCTGCAGCGGCCTGCATCGCAGCATACGGTGTTCCTTGGAGTCTGTCGGCTTTGACGTGTTGTCCTCCTGCGCTTCGGGATATTGTCTCGGCACCTGTGAGGTCTGTTATATGGACCATGGTGTTGTTGAAGGAAGAGTAGATGTGGGCTATTCCCCATCTGTCCGCCGGTGCCTTAGCCTTCTCCGCCATACCAGAATTACCTAGTAGGTTTGGGCTTGAGCCTTACGCGAATTTAAACTCTCCCCGGCGAGTTCTGGACCTTAGAATGATCAGGATTCGAAATCAAGGTCTAGCCCGCACCGGGGGCACCTCTTGCGCAAAGGCTCACCAGTGCCAGCTTCCACCATTCCTGTGGGAAATATCGAGTGAGAACCACATCTCGGGCAGTCGAACTCCACAACCTTACCCAAAGCCATCATCAGGCCGAAACTAGGCAAGGCTGAGAAAAGAGAATGAGGGCTACGAAAGTAAATCGGGTTGCAAGAAACCCTACAAAATCCCAGCCGGAAGTAATCACAAGTTGAGACTTGAATTCTGGCTCCTAGACCTCAACCATGAGGCCCACGAAGGCAAGTCCGCGATTTGGCTATGGGGAGTCACCCACGACAACAAGCGAGTCCTGGTCATTGACGCCAACTTTGAGGCTTACTTCTATCTCGTACCCAAGAAAGGCCAGAACCCAGGTCAACTCAAAGAGAGAATTGAGAGAGAAAAACCCCATTCGTCTATTGACAAAGTAGTGATTGAAAGGAAGAAACGTCTCGCCGAGGAGAGAGAAGTTCTCAAAGTCTTCTGCAAAGACTCTGATACGTTGGAGAAATGCGCGAGAGAGTGTGTAAAGCAGCTTGGTGTTGAAACGAGTTTTGAGGAGAAACTTCGTTATTCGATAAAGTACCAAATCGAGTTTGAGATCAGGCCGTGCCAATGGTACAGCGTCGAGGGAAAAGAGTCCAAGGTTGACCCTGAAAAGTATCATGTTGACAAGGTCCTCGAAGCAACCGGCCACCCGACCTCTATCCCGAGGGAAAACGCTCCCAAGCTACGACTGTTTTCTTTTACTGTCCTAGCCGTTAGCCCGACGGGCTCTCCGAGTCCACTCCGGGATCCTGTAAGACTTGTCGCATGGAAGAACAGCGATGGCCAATCAAGCACCGTACAGTCAGAGAAGAACTCTGACGAAGAGATAATCGAGGGATTATCCAAGATTCATCAGAAATTTGATCCTGATGTTGACTTCTCGTTTGGCGGCAACACTTTCGACTGGCCCTACCTGATCAAACGAGCTAATCTGACAAAAGCGAAACTCTCCGTTGGAAGGGACGAGGGTCCGGCCCGCCAGAGCCTCTACGGCCACTTCTCTCTAACAGGGCGAGCAAATGTGGACCTGCTGGATTTCTCAGGAGATCTCTACGATGTAAAGATCAAGACCGTAGAGAACGTCGCCAAGTTTCTGGGAGTCGAAGCTTCTACCCCCGCAATAGACGAGACGGACTACTACGACCGCTGGACAGGCCATGATCGCCCAGCCTTGGTGGGACAGATTGAAGCGCAAGCAGCCTCCGTCTTCAATATCGGAGAAGACGCGTTAGACTATACACTACAACTCTCGAACCTCTCAACGCTTCCACCAGACCAGGTTCTTGCAGCCGCGGTTGGTTTCAGAGTTGACAGCTACCTGATGATGGAGGCGCACAGGCTCGGCGAGTTGATACCCGCGAGAGAAGAACTGAATATCATTCCCTACAAGGGCGCGATTGTCCTCGAGCCCAGCGTGGGACTGCACGACAGCGTAGCGGTTCTCGATTTCTCGGCCATGTATCCTAGCCTCATGGTCAAGTACAACATCTCCCCGGACACTCTTGTCGATAGGGCGGGAGAGGATGTCTTTGAGGTTCCCGAGGTTGGTCATCATTTCCGAAGGAATCCTCCGGGACTCTACAAGATCGTTCTATCCCAGCTCATCGCAAGCCGCCAGGCGGCGAAGAGGGAAGCGGCTAAGACGTCGCGGGGAACCCCAGAGCACAAGATCCTGAAGGCACGAGAAAAGGCCACCAAGGTCATCACCAACGCCACATATGGCTACGCGGGCTGGGCGGGGTCCAGATGGTACTCGCGAGAGGTTGCGGAATCCGCCGCCGCGCTCGGGCGCGACACTATCAACAAATCCATTGATCTCGCAAAGAAGCTCGGGCTCAAAGTTCTCTATGGAGATACTGACAGCCTCTTTGTCGAGTATGAGGAAAAGCTCGTCAATCGGTTCATCAAAGAGATCGACAAGAACCTAGGACTCGAAATCAACCTAGGACAATTGTACAAGCGTATTCTCTTCACTGAAGCCAAGAAGAGGTATGCCGGACTCCTGAACGACGGCGAACTAGATGTTGTCGGGATGGAGGCAATCAGAGGCGACTGGTCCAATCTTGCCAGGAATGTCCAGAACGAAGTTCTCAGGCTAGTTCTAGAAGATGCCAATCCAACTATGGCAAAATCCTACGTGATGAACCTGACTGAGGACCTGAAATCAGCGAAAGTTCCTAAGTCTTCGTTGGTGATATGGAAGACCCTCACTAAACGCCCAGATGAGTATGAGGTTAACGCGCCTCATGTGGAGGTCGCCCGGAAGATGGCGAAAGAGGGATGGCCGGTTAGCGTTGGAGACAAGGTTGGATTCATTATCACAAAGAAGCCGGGTAAGCTTTACCAAAAGGCAGAGCCGCACTTCAAAGTCTCACTTGATCAGGTTGATTACAACTATTATGTCCACAATCAGATTGTCCCGGCCGCGACTAGGGTCTTGGAAGTCTTCGGAATAACCGAGGAAGATTTGCTTGGAACACGTCGCGGTCAGGTTAGCTTGTAATCGTAGGGCCAGGGCTGAACGAAGATAGATCGCTCAACGTCATGACGTTCACGTTTGGCGGTTTCTTGGCTCCATCGGATACTCTGTCACCGATGACGAATCGGATGTTCTTGCCCGCGGCAATGTCCAACAATCTCTGAGTGACAACTCCATCGAAGAGTACGAGGTGTGCGCTTTCCACGCTCGGAATCTTTTCTGCTAACTCGCTAACAGGCATTCTGCCAAGCTCCTTGCCTGCCTCATCGAATATCACTGCCTCCAAGGTTCCTCGAAGATCTTTCGCAACATCAAACACCTGTGGTGCTAGGCTGGGTCTTGGAATAGGTGGCGCTTCAACGCGGGGTTCAGATGGACCATAGCCTCTTTCGTACGGTCGCTCGTATCGTTCCTGTCTTTCAGGCCTTTCCTGGCGCACGAATTGTGGCCTCTCTGGCCTTTCTATCGGTCTAGCGAGGTTGATGGGGACTCTTTCGCGGAGGGCTTTCATTATCTCTTTTGGAGTTAGTTCTTCGACTTCTTTGCCGAATGGTGCACGTGCGACGTAGTCTATGTCTGCGACCTGTTGTAGCTCTTTGAGAATTAGGTCCCCAGCCCTATCCCCGTCGAGAAAGGCTGTGACTTCTTTGTCTTTGGTGAGTTTGATGATGGTGTCAGGAACCTTGGTCCCGTTCAGCGCGACCACGTTCTTGATCCCGACCTTCATCAGGAGAATGACGTCTGCTCTGCCTTCAACCACTATCAATGAGCCGCTCTCTACTTCTGGACCGGCAGGCAGCTTCTCTGGACCGTACTCGATTAGGTCGACTCCTCGTAGGGAAGATGCGACTTCCTTGACCACCTCTTCTGTGCTGGGGGATGATTCTACTACCCATTTGCGGAGAATGTCCTTCGCCTTTGTTAGGATGGCGTTCCGCTTTTCTTCACGGACATCCTCGACCTTTTCTAGGGTGATTTTGGCTTCGCAGGGGCCGATTCTGTCGACGCTTTCTATTGCGGCCGCGATGATTGCTGTTGAGACTTTGTCTAGGCTTGAGGGGATTACGATTGATCCGGTTGTCTTGTCGCGTTTGGAATCGAGGTTGATCTCGATTCTTCCGATTCTTCCTGATTTTTGTAGTTCCCTGAGGTCTAGATCGGGCCCAAAGAGTCCTTCTGTCTGTCCGAAAACTGCGCCGACAACGTCTGGTTTCTCGACGACCCCTTGAACGTCGAAGTGTGCTTTTACTATGTATTTTGTAGTCGTAGCGTACTGAGACTGTTCAACCATGAAAGTTTAACCTCCATAATTCATCTACCTTCTTTCTGATACCTTCTCTTTTCGATTTGTAAGCGGTAAAGCTTGAGAGCGTAAACGGTCCAGCCCTAGTATTAAAGCCCGTCTCCAAACCCCATGAATATCAGTATTGCTAGTTATGTCCAAAGCGTTCATCTCGATATACCCCACGGGGAGCTTGGATTACCAGTCTCATCGGAGTTGCCTTCGTTACCATTTGTTCCAGTGGACTAAGTCGTCGAGATCTCTTCTATTACGAACCACCTTGCGGGATCTCTGTGTCCACAAGATCCTCTCTGCGGGATCTTTGTATCCGATGGTTACGAGTGCAAGTGGAATAATGGAACCGTCCATCGGAATGTTCAGGATCTGCTGCACTTTATCGTCGTCGAGTGCACCTAGAAACGAAGCGGCTAATCCATGTTCGAAGGCTGATAGTATCAAGGCAAAAGATGCAAAGCCCGCGTCTATGAGCCACCATGGAAGCCTAGCATTTTCTTCTGCTCTACCATACTTCTCTTCAAACCTCTTCTTGTTTCCACATGGAACAACAATGACTGGAGCTGTCGAGATAAAACCTGATTTCGCTAGGCCTTCTGCCATGTATTCCGGCTGATGCGCTGCATTTGCAAGCTCTCTCCGAATCATCGGATCCTTGACGACTATAAGCTCGAAGTCTTGGGTGAAGCCTGCACTGGGAACGTGTCTCGCGTCTTCTAGAATTGTCGTGAGGACTTTGTCTGGGATTTTTCTCGATTGGAATCCATAGACGTTCCTCCGCTTCCTCAAGAGCGCCTTAAGAGTCAATGAATTCAAGCCTTCCATCCAAGTAGGGTTATGTCTAAAAGAAACCTTTCTGAATCCTAGTTCGGATGTGTTAGAATGCCTAAGCCTGCTGCTAGGGTTGGAGTGAACGGGTTTGGTGTCATCGGCAAGCGTGTCGCCGAGGCCGTGTCGAAACAGAAGGACATGAAACTCATCGGTGTCTCCGATGTCGTTGCAGACTATCGTGTGAAGATGGGACAGAAGAAGAATTTCGCGATATACAGCTCCATTCCCGAGAAACTTCCAGATATGAAGAAGGCGGGAATAGAGGTTTCTGGAGTTCTAGAAGACCTGATCAAAAAGGTAGACGTCATGATCGACTGCACCCCCGCAGGACTTGGAGCGAAGAACAAGGCGCTCTACGACAAACTCGGCGTCAAGTCCGTCTTCCAGGGCGGCGAGAAACACGATCTCACAGGATCATCATTCGTAGCCCAGTGCAATTACGAGGAGAATCTGAACAAGAACGCCACGCGGGTCGTGAGCTGCAACACAACCGGAATCTGCAGAACCATCGGAGCACTACAGAACGGGCTTGGTGTGAGAAAGGCGAGGGTTGTCGTGTTCCGGAGAGGAACAGACCCGTGGGAGAGCCACAAGAATGGACTCATCAATACCGTCGTCCCGGAAGCGCATATTCCGTCCCATCAAGGACCCGACGCGCAAACGGTTCTTCCGAAACTCGACATCACAACAATGGCCGCAAAGGGACCCTTCAATATCGGTCATCTCCACTTTGCAATGGTCCAGCTGAAGAACAATCCGGAGAGGAAGGATGTTCTGAAGGTCTTGAAGAATGCACCTAGGCTGGCGGCTGTCAGGACGACTGACGGAGTTGACAGCATGAACGCTGTAGCCGAGATGATGCGAGACATGCACAGAGCCAGGGCCGACATGTGGGAAGTAGCATATTGGGAGGATATACTCAATGTCAATGACGGTGAAGCGAATATGGTCTATCAGGTGCACAACGAGAGCGTTGTCGTTCCAGAAAACGTTGACGCAATAAGGGCACTTACCGGCTTAGAAGGCGAAGGTCGAAGATCGATTGCGAAAACTGATGAAGCTCTCGGAATCACAAATAAGTTCCTGTAGATAAGACCCACCGATAATCCTCCCAACATTAGCCGGTGTCGATCGGTGATGATCGGTCAAAGTATTCGGACCAACAAATAATCGAGAAGGTATTTGACGGAGCCGCGAACTACCTCGCAACCAGTCTTCATTCCAGAACTTTCTGGTCGCTCGATTCCGGCAGGTTTATCGGACTAGTAGGGGCAAATAGTAGCCGGGGTCTGTCAGCAGATCTTCACGGTTATGGTTTGGCTTGGTGACCTTCCAGTTTAATTCTCTAGCCTTGGTGGCATTAGTGATTGTTCTCGCGTCCCCACTTACTATGGTAACGGGTGGGCTGGGTCCTGTGGCGGCCCAATCTCCTGACTTCATGATGTTGCCCCAATGGACAACTGCGAGCTTTCTACAAGGCGAGGTCAGTTCAACCAACCGGCTCAATCTTACTAGCCTTGGGGGTTTCGATGGGACTGTCTATCTGAGCTCATCAACCCCATATCCCACATCGACCGTATTCCTAGGGCTCTACCAGACCTCTGTTCTGCTGTCAGCGGGGGCCACGAACTCTGCCCAGTTCTACGTCTCGATAGGCATGAATGCGCCTTCCGGAAACTACACAGTATGGATTACAGGCGGCAGCGGTTCGATAGTTCACTATGTTCAGCTCACCGTTACCGTGAAGCAGGCGCCGCGTCCTCCTCCAGATTTCAGCATTGGAGCCAACCCGTCAACCCTTAGCGTGAGGGTATCCTCAGCGTCCACTTCAGCAATTGGCCTGTACGGCTCCTATGGCTACAATGGGAACATATCCTTGACGGCAACTCCGTTTCCCCAAAGCTTGTCCGCCATCTTCGACCGGAACACTGTCAGACTGTCTGGTACTCAGTCTGCGACATCGACATTGACGCTCCAAGGAAACTCCTCGGGCTACTTCTCCGTCAAAGTTACCGCAACAGACGGTCTCAACACACATTCAATCGGATTGAGCGTCCAAGTGTACACTGACCAGATCATCCCCGGACCGACGACCCTGTCATACGCCCTAAGTTACAGGGGGATCCCGTATCCTGGAGGCTCCACGAACTTGTTGAACAATTTCACCAATCTCGGAATATCCACGATAAGAGTCGCGCGCATAACGATTAGCACGGACTTCGGTTCATTCACCCCCACAGAGACCCCTCTCTTGTTGGACCCAGGCCAAGAGAGAACTCTTCAGCTCGGGATTAGTATTCCACAATCAGTAATCGTTGGAAATCACACAATAACCGTTCATATTAACTGGCAATACGCCAATAGTTCATCATGGGTCGACGAACCCCCTCTTTCCGTTATCGGCTATCTACCAGTTGCTCCGAGCCCCCCAACCCTGAACTCGTTCTTTGCTCAGACGCTAGGTGGTCTACTAACCGATACACGTCTTCAAGTTGGTGTTCTCGCCTATCTAGCCATCGCCTCAGTTGCCACACTTCTCTTCGCCCGATACGATCATAGACAACGCTCTAGGCCAAGGTCCTAGTCGAGGACAACGCGTTACCCGAGAATGTATTTCTTGAGGAGCCTTCGAACAAGGAGCCTAGCCCGAGTCCCCTCTAGCTAGAACACGCCTCTCAACCATGAGGACGGAACGACTTGTGACACATATCGGTACGCCAATGGTCAGACGGAGAATTCGGCTAGAGGGTTGGCTTTGGCTACGATGATCGTGGGACAAACCGCGATAATTCCGGTCGAATTGGGCGGAAAGAACCTTCAGGCTTCGAGGTCGAAAGAGAAGAACAGATACCAGTACCCGTATTCTTTCTCGTCATGGCACTGCTGGTAGTCATCCTCTATGTAACATTCCTTGCCGACGCGGTCAAAGTTGGCAGCATAGGACTGCTGGATTGGGGAATGGTCATCCTATTTGGATTGACCACCTTCATGTTCGCTCGATTCACATCTGCCCCCCCCGGCGAGGCCAGACGTTGCCATCAATCGTCCCGATAATCACCATCGCTGTCGCATCACTGGTGTTTGTTCTGCTTGCGATCTTGAGGTTCAAAAGAGAAGAATTCTAATCGAGACATCGACGATAAGCTCGAAGCTCCAAACCAAATATAGCGGAAGGGAGGCTGACCAGAGTTTCTAGCCTCGGAGAGAACCACAGGTGGGGTTGCGCGAAAATGACGTTAAGGTTTTGAGAACTCTCCGGGACGCTGGATGTACAGCTTCTGTTGAAGAAATAGCCCAGAAGACGGGACTAGCCGATGCTGCAGTTGCCCGGTCATCACTGACGCTCTCAGAACAAGGACTCATCAATGAACATACTACGAGAACGACAGAGGTATTCTGCACTGAGGAAGGACATGATTACCTCGCTAATGGGCTTCCAGAACGCAGGGTCGCTACTGTAGTTCACGATGCAGGGGGAAAGCTCTCTGTAAGCGAAGCAGTCCGGCAAGCGGGTCTACCACTCGACTTCGTCTCAATAGTTACCGGCTGGATTGCCCGCAAGGGCTGGGGCAAAATCGAGAAAACAGGCTCCGGTGCCTTTCTATTAATTCCAAAGAACCCGTCAAAAGACGAGGATGAAGAGGTTCTAGAGAGAATTGGTCAGGTCAGTATTCCAATAGAAGAACTGCCCCCTAACTTGAAACAGGCTGTCGATAGGCTCCTCAAGAGGAACATCCTGGCCTCGAAGGAGAGGACTCAGCGGAAGCTAGAGATCACTCCTCAGGGGCTGAACGCGATTCCCACTCGAGCTTCTGTCGATGAAGTAAGCGGTCTAACAGGTGAGATGATTCTCTCTGGTGACTGGGAGAGAGTTCGTCTTCGGGCATACAACGTTTCCTCTCCCGTCCCTTCGCTCAATCCTGGAAAATATCATCCGTACTTGCGATTCCTCCGAATGGTCAAACGGAAACTCGTTGCACTTGGATTCAAAGAAGCCGTCGGACCTTTCGTCGAGACCGCGTTCATCAATGACGACTGCCTCTACATGCCGCAAGACCATCCAGCACGGGAGATTCACGATCTCTACTATCTCAAACGCCCGTCCAAGGCGAGCCTAGAGCCATGGAAAGATATCGTCGAGAAAGTGGCTCAGACACATGAGAACGGTTGGAAGACAGGGTCCGCAGGCTGGGGCTACAAGTATTCGCGAGAGGAGGCAGCGAAGCTAGTCCTACGAAGCCACGGAACGGCCCTCAGCATCCGGTCAATGATTTCCAAGGATCTGCAGATCCCGGGCAAATACTTCGCCATCGCGCGCTGCTTCCGTCCAGAACTTCTCGACAGAACGCATCTGACAGAGTTCAACCAGGCCGAAGGGATCGTTCTCGATCCCAGCCTTAGCCTACGCAACTTACTAGGGGTCTTGGAGATGTTCGCGCGCGAAGTCGCCGGAGCTGACAAGGTCCGCTTCAAGCCCGACTACTTCCCATTCACCGAGCCCAGTGTTGAGCTGCAAGCATACAAGGAGGGATACGGATGGATGGAATTCGGGGGAAGCGGAATATTCAGACCCGAAGTCACCGAACCCCTCGGCATCAAAGTCCCCGTAATCGCATGGGGGCTTGGAATCGACAGGCTCTACATGATGCACCAGCAAATCGAAGACATCAGACAACTCTTCACGACAGACCTCGAATGGATAAGGCAACAGAAGGTAGTCTAGAACGCCATCAGTCCAATTCTCTCTGACCGATCTAGAGGATCTTCTGGGACAGAAGGTTCCCCGAGACGAGGACGGGCTAAACCAGATCCTCGCCTATGTCAAGGGCGACGTGGAATCTCTCGACGAACAGAACGATAGCGTCAGCATCGAAGTCAAAGACAGCAACCATCCCGACATCTGGTCGGTAGAGGGAATCGCACGTGCCCTCAGAACTCATCTCGGTATCGCCAAGCCCAAGGCTCCAATACTTTCCGGAAGATCTGGTCTGAGAGTTACAGTAGACCGTAGACTGGGGCCAATCCGGCCCTTCATCGCAACGTCAATCGTGAGAAATGTCAAGCCCAGCGAGAACGCTCTGAAGAGCTGGATAAGCCTTCAAGAAAAAATGGACCTCACATACGGTAGGAAGAGGAAGCGTGCGTCGATCGGATTCTACCAGGCCGACCTGATCAAGTCGCCTCTCCGGTACACTGTTGGCAACCCTGACAACACGGCTTTCGTGCCATTAGGCTCAACCGAGAATATGACGCTTCGAGAGATTGTCGGGAAGCATCCGAAGGGAATCGAGTATGGCGGAATAATCTCAGCCTTCAAGGACTGGCCAATTCTAACGGATGGAGACAACAAAATTCTCTCTCTACCCCCAATCATCAACTCCAACGATCTAGGAAAAGTCAGCTCAGATACAAAAAATATCCTTGTAGAAGTCACAGGGACGAACGTCAACACAGTAGGCAATACGCTGAAGATAGTGGTAGCCGCTCTCGCCGAGAGAAGCGGAAAGATCTACAGTTGCACTCAGAATTACGCGGATAAGGGCGCGAAGCCGGTAATTACGCCGGACCTGAAATCTAGCTTCAAGGAATTGTCCGTCAGCTACGTTAACAGACTTCTTGGGGCCACCTTCAAACCAGCAGAGATGATACGATCCTTCGTGAGAGCAGGCCATCCTTCTCGACAAGTGAGCAAGGATGTCTTGCGCGTTGAGAGCCTCTGCTACCGCATCGACATCATGCATCAAGTCGACCTCGTGGAAGACCTCGCGATCGCGCTAGACATCAACAAGCTAGACCCTGAATGGCCGAGAATCTGGACCCTGGGTGGACTAGCACCTGAGACGGATAGACATGAGACCCTAGCAGAGGTTATGATCGGGCTGGGATACGAGGAAGTTCTCACGTACAGTCTAACTTCACCAGAAGTCTTCGTTGACAAGATGGGGATAGGGAGTGAGAATTACGCGGAGCTATTGAATCCAAAGATGTCTACCCACACTGCAATACGAAGCTGGCTTCTGCCTAGCATTCTGAATTTGCTCAAGGACAATACTCATGTTGATTATCCTCAACGGGTATTCGAAATTGGACCATGCGTTCTTCTGAATGAAAATGGAGGGGAACAGACTGAAACTCAGTACAAAATTGCAGGTGTCACCATTCATACAGGTGCTGGTTTCACCGAGATTCGTTCCTGCGTCGACACGCTTCTCAAGAGCATCGGGCTCGAATTCATGATCGAACCCGCAACTCATCCAAGCTTTCTTGAAGGACGAACCTGCACTATATCCACCAAAGGAAAGCGGCTCGGCGTAGTAGGTGAACTACACCCTAAGGTAATCCGCGCGTGGGGTCTTAGCCTCCCAGTAGCAGCCTTCGAACTGGAAATTCCGCCCGTGGCGGCCTAGAAAATGGTTGAAGAAAAATTCGTAGTCACACCCTGGGAAGTTACTGGGGCGGTTGACTATGACCGACTCATCCGAGACTTTGGAACTCAACCGATAGCCGGCCCACTGGCCAAGAAGCTGGAGGAGATCCTAGGAGATGCCGCGTACCTCATCCGTCGGCACGTCTTCTTCTCACACCGCGACCTCAACCTGGTCCTTGACGATTACGCCAAGGGACGCGGACTATTCCTCTACACCGGTCGTGGACCTAGTGGCCCGATGCACATTGGCCATATTCTCAGCTTCTACTTCACCAAGTGGCTACAAGACAAATTCCACACGAACGTCTACATTCAGATAACTGATGACGAGAAATTCCTCGAGGAAAAACGGAACCTATCCTATGAGGACACTCAAAAGTGGGCAGTTGATAATATTCTCGAGATTGCTGCGGTTGGCTTCGATCCCGATCGCACATTCATTCTTCAAGATACTGAGTTCATTGGACACGCGTATCCATTAATCCTGAAAATAGCCCGCAGGGTTAATTTCAGCCTCGCCAAGTCAGTCTTCGGCTTCACTGGCGAGACCAACATCGGCTTCGCTTTCTATCCAGCGATACAGATTCTTCCAAGTCTTCTTGAAAAACGGCGCTGCCTCATCCCGTCGGCGATAGACCAGGACCCGTACTGGAGGATACAACGGGACATTGCGGAGTCTATGGGGTACTACAAGGCAGCTGCCGTTCACAGCAAGTTCCTTCCCCCGCTCACTGGGATGAAGGATAAGATGAGCTCGTCAAAGCCTGAGACAGCGATCTATCTTAGTGATGACGACAAGACGGTGCGGAACAAGGTGTACCGTTTCGCCTTCTCCGGTGGACAAGCGACAAAAGAGGAGCATCGGAAGAAGGGCGGCGATCCGGATGTTGATGTTCCTTTCCAGTGGCTCTACATGTTCTTCGAGCCCGATGACAAGAGAATAGAGCAGATACGCGTCGAGTACAAAAGCGGCCGCATGTTAACAGGAGACTTGAAGGACATACTCATCGAGAAAG
>Ga0209761_1001267_pt1 | contig 16269 bp, 19 predicted proteins | sample GraSoi013_1_40cm_4_FD_185818 | JGI IMG/M metagenome (GOLD analysis project Ga0209761, IMG submission 185818) | Grasslands soil microbial communities from the Angelo Coastal Reserve, California, USA - Sample 09_25_2013_1_40cm (SPAdes) (version 2) | ecosystem: Environmental > Terrestrial > Soil >...
AAAAGACGCATGAAGTCACCTGAGGAGTATTCTCCGTAGACATTCCATCGGCCCATCCTGGATGACGCTATTTATAGGTGTCGCGCTGAAAATCTGACCTTGAGAATGAGTTGATTTTCTCCATGTGAGCGGGACCGTTTTTCGCCCTCGATTTTCGAGGCGATTTCGGGCCCTCGCCACGGCCTATCGGCGCCGTTTTGGGGCCCGCTTCGCGGCCGCGTAGAGGAGCGTCGCTTCGCCGGCCATGAACCGCTTCATTCCGTCGATCGAGGCGTACTCGTTCGGGGCGTGGGCCCGAGAACCGTGCCCCAGCCCGGTCGACACCCACGGCAATTTCAGGTACTCGTCGAAGGCAAACGCGGGCATCGTTCCCCCGCTCGAAGGCCAGACCTCGGGCTCCTTCCCATTCGCCTGAACGGCCTCGATTGCGGCCTTCGCAATCCACGATTCCGGGTCCGTCTTCGCCGGACCGTAGGGCCCGTGGACCTCGATTCGCAGGTCGTCATACCCTCGTTTCTTCAAATGGTCGCGCAGCTTCCGCAGCGTTGCCTCGACCGTCATGGCCTTGACCAAGCGGATGTCGATTTTCGCATACGCTTCGTGCGGGAGCACCGTCTTCGTGCCGCCATGTTCGATGTACCCGGAGTAGATGCCGCAGATGTTCACGGTCGGCTCGAACAGGTACTTCAGCAAGAGCTGGTCCTTCGGCAGGTCGAATTTGAATTTCGCCGTCCGCTCCTCCTGGAGCCATGCGGAGGGGTCGAACGTCTTCGCGAGCGTCTTGACCATCGCCAAGTCGGCCTGCGTCGGCGGGACGACGTCCTCCCAGATGCCATCGATCGCGGGCCGCTGGTTCTCGTCGACCAACGTGCTGAGGGCCTGGAGCAGCCGCCACACGGGTGAGCCGATCCACACCGCGTTCGAGCTGTGGATTTCGCTGTCCATCGGCCCGCCGGCCTGCGGGTTCCCGCGCGACCAGACGGTCAGGTAGAGACATCCCTTGACCCCGAGGTAAATCGTCGGCACGCCGCGAAGGTCCTCGGAATAGTCGTTCGCGATCGCGGCGTCCGCCGTCAACTCGCGGCGGTGCGTCCGGATGTATCCGATGAAGTTCGCACTGCTGATCTCTTCTTCGCCCTCGGCGAGGATGATCAGGTTCACGGGCATCTCGTCGACGTCTCGGATCGTCTTCCAGGTGAAGAGATGGTTCGCGAGGGCTCCCTTCGAGTTCGTCGAGCCGCGGGCGATGATGGCCTTGCCGACTCCGGGCAGGTCGCGGATTTCCGCCGCAAACGGCGGGGCCTGCCATGCGTTCAGGTCGCCGACCGGCTGGACGTCGTACATCTCGTATACGATCAGGGTGATGGGCGCGCCGACGTCCAGCTCGCCGATGACGAGCGGGTGGCCGCCCTTCGACCAGGTCCGGGTCTTGCAACCGATGTCCGCCATCATCTGCCGCACGAGTTCCGAACACTCACGGATCCCTTCGCCGGTCGCGCTCACCGAGGGCTGACGCAGCAGGCGGCGCGTGTACTCGAGCGCGTCGGGGAACCGGGCTTCGAGCGCCCGATCGACTTCCGGCGGCGCGAGTCCGGCCATGGCCCGCGGGAACGGGGGCCCACCCATAAGGTTCTCGGTGTCACCCCGCGCCGCTACGTTCTTGCGTTCGCCCGCGATTGCCAACTCGATGCTGCGGATCGAAACGGACGTGCTGATCCCGGGACGTGGGGATCCGATCAAGAACGGGGCGCTGGTCGTCGACGGTCCGACGATTGCGTATGCGGGTCCGATCGAAGGCGCGCCGTCGGCGGCAGGTGCGACGGTGCTCAACGTGCCCGCGCTGATGCCGGGAATGTGGGACGTCCATGGTCACTTCATGGGGATTCGGACCCTGAACGTGGAGGAGATTGCCCGGACGCCTCCCGCGGTGTTGGCGGCCCGGGCGACGAAAGATGTGGAGGTCGCGGTCTTCGCGGGATTCACGAGCATCCGGGAGCTCTCCGGGCTCGGCGTCCATTTAGCCCGCGTCGTCGCGGAAGGGACGATTCGGGGCCCGCGCATCTACGGAGCGGGTGGAGCCCTGAGCCAGACCGGAGGCCACGGAGATCTCCATTCGTTCCCGCTGGACTTCATTCACGACGTGTTGCGTCGCACTGGTTTCTCATATCTTTGCGACGGAGTCCCGGAGTGCCTGAAAGGAGTTCGGATGCAGCTCCGCGTCGGGGCGAGAGTCATCAAGGTCCTCGCCTCGGGCGGGGTCGCGAGCGAACTGGACCATCCGGTCCACGCGCAATTCTCGAGAGAGGAGCTCGAGGCGATCGTCGCCGAGGCGGCGCGGGCGGACCGGGTCGTCGCCGCCCACTGCCACGGCAAGCCCGGCATCATGGCCGCGCTCCGCGCAGGATGCCGGACGATCGAGCACGGCACGTTCCTCGACGAGGAAGCGGCGGACCTCATGCGGGAGCGCGATGCGATCCTCGTTCCCACGCGGTTCATCATCGACCGCCTGGTCCGAGTGGGCAAAGAGGCGGGGATTGCCGAGTATGCGTACCGGAAGGCCGTCGCGATCAACGAACAGCATCAGAAGGCGTTGCGCATCGCTATTCGTAAAGGGGTGCAGATGGCCACCGGGTCCGACATCTTCACGTCCGCCGGCGGAGCGGCCGGATGGGGTCTGAACGGCCATGAGGTCGGGCATCTGGTCGAGGCGGGCATGAAACCCGTCCATGCAATCGAGGCGGCGACGGCCACGGGGCCGCTCACGATCGGCCCGCAAGCCCCGAAGTCCGGACAACTCAAGGCCGGCTACGACGCGGATTTCCTCGCCCTCGCGAAGAGTCCGCTGGACCGGATTGGAATCCTCGCGGAGCCCGAGAACATCCGCAAGGTGTGGATTTCCGGAGAGCCCGTCAAGGATTTGCCTCTCTGAATCGAACCCTCGGGGCGTGCCCAAAAACTATTTCTCCCGCTGGGCGTTCGGACGCTTCGCGCCGCGGTAACTCAGTTTGGGAGAGTGCGAGACTGAAGATCTCGAAGTCGCCGGTTCGAGCCCGGCCCGCGGCAGTTTATTCCCGATTGTCCTTGTGAGAACGCGGACCTTGGCGTGTCAGCGGCCGGCCCGTTTCAGGACCGAGAGCGCCGTCGTCGTGATCCATCGGCTCGGCCGGCCTGGGACCTCGAGTCCGAGGGGGTAGAACGGCCCGCGAAACTGGTACACGGGATCCTCGCTGTCCGGGTGAAGGGCATCCATGTTCCAGCTTCCGTCCCGGTTGCGCATCGCTTCGAGGCGGTCGAGGGCGGGTCGCATCCGCGGGTCCTCGCCATACCCGAGAGATGTGAGGGTGTCGAGTCCGACCAGAATGTCGTAGTAATAGTGTACGGGATAGTGTAGCCGGAACCACGGACGGTAAGGGCTGGGCCCCTCTCGGAACAGCCTTCGGCCCAGATAGAATTTCGCGCCCCGCTCGATCGACTCGAGGATTGGCGGCGTCCTCATCTTGTCGGGGAGCGCCGCAAAGGCGGCGAGGGCCTCCCAGCAGTCGAGGGTCCCGGTGCTGGAGCGGAAGCAGTGCCAGCCCCCATCTCTCTTCTGGTGGCGCACAAGCCATTCGATCGCCGGCTTCACCCGAGGCTCCTTTTGGTAACCGAACCGGGCCATCATGCGGACCGAGTTCCCGGCAATGCACACCTCGCTTGCGCGGCCCCCCAGATCACCGGATCGGGAGAAGCGGTCCAGGAACAGGCGCGCCGCTTTGGCGACCCGCGGGGTCTTCTTCGTGAGGCCCAAGTCCGAAAGGACGAGCAGCCTCCAGTTCGTTGCCACGTACTTCGGCCGGTACAGTTCGAATGCGGACGAGCCCGGGTTCACCCATTGCCCGGATGGATGCTGGCCCCGCAGGATCTGTGCGGCCCACCCCTTCCTCCCGATTTCCCGTTGTGCGCGGACGACCTCTGGATCGTCGGCAGGACGGTCGAGAAGATCCCGCAGAACCCGGAGACGGACGCTCGGGTCCGAGTCCTTCGCAAGCAGCCAGTTGCGGAGTCCGCGGCGCAGGTCCATCCGCACCTGGGAACCGGCGGTCCCTATTTATCTCCCCCTGGGGATCGTCTCCGCGGCGCCAGATGCGATAGAGTCATATGGGCCGAGCCGTTTCAACGCGCATCCCGCCTTAGCTCAGCCTGGTCAGAGCGGGTGACTGTAGAGTGCTCCCGTGCCCGTTCGGTGCGCGGTGCCCGCTGCCATCATCAGGCCGCCGGTTCAAATCCGGCAGGCGGGACTTCCCTCTGTGATTCGAAAGTGTGCCGGATGAGACGGTTGCGCGTCCTGACGGACTACGTCCGGGCCTCGGCGTGAACGTCCGCCGCCTTTTCGGCTGCCTCCGCCTGGGCTGCGGGTCGCACTGGAGTGGTCGGCGCGTTCCAACCTTCCGCCAGCCTCAGATAGAGGAACACCGGTTCGCCGAGTCGGGCGATGACGACCCCCTTGTGTGTCAGGGAGAATCGGGTTTGGTCGGGCTCGCCGAATGAGGGACCGCTCTCGACCAGCCCGGCCATTTCGAGGACCCGCAGCTTCCGGGAGATGTCGGGTGTCGTAAGCCCGCCGAGGATCGCCGCCAGCTCGCCGGCGCCGACCGACTTCTTTAGGTAGATCGTCGCCAGGATCTCCAGAAATCGATCGCCGAAGACACGCCGTGCGATCGATACGTTCCTCCGGACCGTCTCCTCGACGTCCAGCTCCGGCACCGCGCCGGTCCGGAGGTAGATATCTTGGGAGAACCGGAAGCACATTTCCGAGAGGACGGCGAACCGCTCCATGAGCTCCCGGAAGATGTGTTCGTCCTGGGGCGACATTCGCGCGGACGGGGTCGGGGCCAGGCGGGAAGCTGCTTGGCCGCGACTCACTCGCGGCTTCATCGCGAAGCCGAACGGGTTGAGGGTATATGGCCGTCATGTACACACAAGTACACATTTCGTTTCTTGATAGGCGGATAACCCCGGCGTGTTCGTGCTGCGGATCGATGCCGGGCTAGCGGGGTGAGTTCGCCCCGGTCGTCGATCGGTGCGCCCGAACTCTCGTCCCGTTGCGCCTTGTTTGTAGCGCACCGCGTGTGCTTCTATGACAGAGTACACATAGCGTACATCCCCCCGGACCGACTTTCGCCGCATTGGAGGTGAAGGAACAAGGGAGGCCGCTGTCGGTCCGACGGGGCGCCGAAGGGCCCATCCGGCGTGTGCCACGGCGCCTCGCATCGGAGAATGCTTGTCATTGAGACGATTTCTTGCGCTCGGTTCGCCAACGTGTGGATCAGGTGACCCGGATCACACTCCGTGAACACAGAAGAACACATTGGAGCACGCGGCGGTGATATATCGCCGCCCAACTTTCTTTCTTCTCTTCAATTGGGTGAGCGGATGTTGAAGCTCGAACGGGGGGCATCGCCAGAGATGCCTTTGCCCCCCGAGTTACAGAAATTGCTCGACCGAAAGACCCTGCTCCTCCTGCTGAAGGGCGAGACCGGGACGGGGAAGACGACCGCGGCCTTGGAACTCATGTCCCGCCTCCGATCGTCGGGGGACACCGTACACATCTCGACGCGAACGTATCCGGACAAGCTCGTGTTCCAACACGCTCTCTTCTCGAAGCTCGCTGCCCAGAAGAACATCCACTTCTTCTCCACCCTCGAATTTGACCCGACTCAATTCGTCGTCGCTCACAACGTCGTCTCGGGTCTTCATCGCCTCCTGTCGTCGATGGACAATCCGCTCGTCGTCCTCGACTCGTGGGAGGGCATCGCCGACTACGTGCCTCCCGAAGCGCGGATGAAAGTCGAACAGTCCTTGATGGCCGTCCTCGAGGATACCGGCGCGCGGATGGTCCTCGTCAGCGAACATCCGGAGACGAACAGCACATTGGACCAACTCGCGGAGGCCATCCTGGTCCTCCACCAACGAGTAACTGACGACCGGAGGGTCCGCGAACTCGAATTTCGCAAGTTGAGGGGGGTGCCGATCCGACAGGAGCGGTATCTCTTCACGCTCGCCGGAGGTCGCCTCCGGTACCTCGAGCCATTCGCCTTCACGTTGCCCGAACGGACCTCGATGTTCCGGCCGTTGGAGAACACGGCCACCCACATGTCCACCGGGAGCCGCGACATCGATGCCCTCCTCGGGGGCGGCGTGCCACGGGGCTCGACCGTCCTCCTGGAGATCCGCGGAGACGTCCCGTTCGAAGCCCAAATCTACGTGCCTCTCACCGCTCTGTTGAACTTCTTGGCGACGAACAACGCGGTCATGGCGTTCCCGTACAGCGACTACGATCCCACCCGCGCCCGTCTGTTCGCGACCCAGTTCATGCCGGAAGACGTGTACAACGCGAACATGCGCGTCTTCACGACGGACAAGGTCGATGACCCGGTGGCGATCAAGTTCTCCCTGAATCCCACGGAGGACTTCGACAAGTGGCTCGGGACGTACAGCGCCTACAAGGCCGAGGGAAAAACGATCTGGATGCTGATGGCGCTCGACACCGTTGAGAATTTCTACGGACAAGGGGTCATGAACTTCCTTGCGACGGTCGCGTCGCGGGCCGCGGTGAACAAGGACATCCAGTCGATCGTGGCGCGACCCAACTTGGCGCTGACGCAGAAGGTCGCCAACATCTCCCAGATCCATCTCGTCCTGAGCCAACGCTGGGGTACGCTGATCCTTTATGGCGTGAAGCCCCGGACCGGCTTCTATGCCCTGCAGTTCACCTTCGGGCACGGCTACCCGGAGTTCGAGCTGATCCCGCTCGAAGACATCTCGTTGAGCGCGGACGCGGGCGTCGAGAAAGAGCGGCCCCCATCGGTGACGTTCCCAGGTCGACGTCACGAGGTGCGCGCAGACTTCTTCGAAACCGTGATGACCTCTCTGACTCGGTCCAAGAAGGGGGCCGCATGATGGCGGAGAAGGTCCTCGTCCGGCCCACGTCGGACCCCGTGGTCCGGACGACGCCGGACCCGGATGCGCGGGTGTCGACGGGGATTCCAGGGCTCGATGAACTGCTCGAGGGCGGCTTCCCGACGGGGAGCCTGATCACCCTGGCGGGCCGACCGGGGACCGGGAAGACGATCTTCGGCTCGCAGTTCCTCTACCAGGGGGCCCGCGAAAGCGGGGAGCCTGGGATGTACGTCTCCATGCTGGAGGGGCGCAAGGCGTATTTCCGGAACATGAACCGGCTCGGCCTCGACCTGCTGCCGCTGGAGAAGAAAGATCTGTTCCGGTTCCTCGAGATGCCGACGCTGAGCGCGGAGGGCCTGCCGGCGATCTGGGAGGAAATCGTGCGCAACATCGACGAGGCGGGCATCGTCCGGTTGGTCATCGACTCCTTCACCGCGATGTCCCAGGCGTTCGGCACCCAAGGCGACATCCGCGTGTTCACCCACATGCTGCTCGGGAAGATCATCGGGGGTGCCGGCTGCACGACCCTCATGATCACGGAGAGCGCGCCGGGCCTCCTCGGGGACGACAACCCGAACCCCGGGATGCAGGAATTCATCGCGGACGGCGTCGTCCATTTCCATCTGGTGCCGGTGGCGGGGGATGCGCGCGTCCGTTACGTCGAAATCACGAAGATGAGGGGGACGAACCACCAAATGGGACCAATTCCGATCGAGATCGGCAACCGCGGAATCACGGTCAGGATGCCACACATCCCGGGACGGAGGTGAACGGGCCACCGTTCGGGGGAGTGTTCGTGGTACACCTGGCCGGACCAATGGGGCTGAAAGACAACAAGATGTACCAGGCCGCGTACTGGAGGGCCTTCGAAGACTTCTTCGGGAAACAAAACTCCGCGGTCGTCAAGGCGATGATGCTGGCCAAGAACCCGAAGGCGGACACCGGGACCAGCGAGCTCGACCGCGTCTGCTTCGGCCTTCGACAGACGATGGGATGGCTCGCGGAAGCGATCGAGAAGAAGGCCCTGTCCAGTCTCGGCCACAAGTGACTCGGCGTCTAACGGTCCAAACGATCGCGTGAGGTCACTTGATGGAAAACCGCGCGACCACTTGATTGTCGGTCTTCTCGATCAGGAGATCCGTCTGCAGCATGTCGCGGAACGCGATCTTCAACAAGGCTTCGTAGTAGACGGACCACTTCGAGCCGGCACTGTGTTTGAGGATGATCGTCCACTTGCCGCCGTCGACGTGTTCTTCATATTCGAACGCCCGGCCGTACCGGGACTGGAGGCGGGGGAAGCCGATGACCATCGCTTGAAGACTCACTTCCTTGAACCAGAATGTGATGAACTCGGGGATGAGATTTTGTCCGACCCATCGTCCGAGCTCCGACGCCTCGTCATCCGAGAGGCGCTCCATCATCCGCTCGATGAGGGAGCTCGGGAGCGCGACGAGACCGAACTTCTCCGCGTAGATGTCCCACTCCACCAGCCGTCGGATGGCCTTGTTGACCAGGAGATTCACGCTGACCCCCTCCCGCTCCCCAAACTTGCGGAGGAAGTCGTCGACATCCCTCTCGATGCGGATCGTACGGGTGACGCTGCTGCTAGGGGGCAACCCACTCCTCCCGGCCGGAGAGCTAGTAAGGAGCGTATAGGTCAAACTATGTAATCCTTTGTTCGGAAGGATTAACGGTCATTCGTAGAGCCGGAGGCGGACGACGACCTGGTTCTCCGACTTCTCGACCTTGACCTCTCGCTTGAGGTGGTCGCGGAAGGCCGTGCGGATCGCCTCCTCATAGAACGTCGACCATTTCGCGCCGCTCCCGTGCTTGAGGATAATGGTGCGCCGGTCCCCTTCCTCGAGCTCCTCGTACGCGAAGGCCCGCCCATACTTCGCCAACAACTTCGGGAACCCTTCGAGCAGCGTTTCTGGAGTGACCTCCTTGAACCAGAACGTGATGTATTCCTTCACCAGGTTCTTCCCCGCCCAAATCCCTAGCTCCCGAGCCTCCTCGTCCGTGAGGCAGTCCATGAGTTTGATCAGCATGGCCGAAGGCAACGTGATGAAGCCGAACTTCTCGCCGTAGGCATCCCACTCGACGAACTTCCGAAGCGCGCGGTTGACGAGCGTGTTCACGCTCGTGTCGCCCTGTTCGGCGAGGTGCCGCAGACGTTCGTCCGCGTCCTTCTCAATCCGGACGGACCTTGTCACACTCGCCTTTCCTGGCATGAACCGGCCCTGCCTCATGCGTCCTAGCACATCGTTCTTTGTGTTCTTAGATGTTCTTTTGCACTCTCCCCGATGGTCGGCCACACATGCTAACCCGTCCAAACCGGTCCAAAACATACGCCTATTGACCCTCGCCGACCCACTCCCGGGGGCGGAGAAGGAAGATGGCATTCGGGATTGCCAAGGGCGTCAAGGACCGTCGGCCAAAGGCCCCGTCGTTTCGACCGCGGTTCCGTCGGCCGCTCTTCGGCCAACACATTCCGATCACCGGGTCGGGAGCGACCGTTCGTGCGAGTCCGGACGGAGGCGGGATCTTCGGGGGTTCCCGACCTCTCATCAACGAACGCGAGCCGGGTGGGCACCTGGCTCCCGGAGGCGTACGGACACGAAGTATTGTGGTCCTGCTCCCGGCCCTCAATGAGGAGATGGCTGTGGGGTCGGTCATCGAACGAGTCCCGATGGAACCTCTGAAGCGTGCCGGTTACGACGTCTACGTTTGGGTCGTGGACGGCCAGTCGGTGGATGCGACCCCGGAGGTCGCAAAGGACCGCGGCGCGAGTATCTACGTGCAGAGTGGCGAAGGGAAGGGGAACGGCGTCCGGCAGGCGCTCGATCACCTGATGAACGATCGGAGTCGTCAGCACATCCCAGGCCCCAGGCTCTACGTCATGCTCGATGCGGACGGGACGTATCCGCCGGAACAGATCCCGGAGTTCGTCGACGCCCTGGAATCCGGATGCGACGTCGTCGCGGGCTCCCGGTTGCGCGGCCGCATCGAGGACGGTGCCTTCACGTCCCTGAACCGTCTGGGCAACGAGGTCCTGAGCGGCTTCGCCCGATTCCTGTTCGGGTTCCCGATCAGCGACGTCTGCACCGGGATGTGGGCATTCCGTGAGGACGCGCTCCAGCATTTCCGCCTGGCCGCCGAGAGCTTCGACCTGGAGGCGGACATCTTCGCATCCGCATGCGAGGTCGGAGCGCACATGAAGGAGCTGCCGGTCGACTACGCGCGCCGGATTGGGGAAGCGAAACTGATCCCGCTCCGCACGGGGCTCCTCATCGCATGGCGCCTCCTCATGAGGCGGTTGAACCCGCGGGACGTCCGCGAATTGCAGCGTTCGCCTGCGACGACGCCATTGCGGCGGGCGGTGGATCAATGACCGTCACGGCCGTCGAGTTGGATCTGGGCAACGCGATGGACTTCCTGTTTCCGGCAATGAAGACGCGAATCGTCGCCGCACGGTTCGACTGCGGCTGCGAGTGGCGTCTGGTCGGCGAGGGCGTCATGAAGGTCCGATGCCCCGACCACGGTGATTAGACGCACTTTCGGAAAATCCGCACCCCGGTTGGCATCGCACTCGGACCGAGGCCCCTCCTCGTGAATCGAACGCCGCGGGGCGATCAGAAAATTGGCAGCTGAGCCCGCGCGATCTGAGCGCTGATCGAGTCGATGTAATCCCGCATGCGCGCGAGGATCGTCTGCACGCGAATCACGCCCAGGAGCTTCCCGTCCTTGGTGACCAGCACTCTTCGAGTCCCGTCCTGCGCCATGAGCTTCGCAACTCGATCGATGCCCTCATTCGCGTCGACGGACACCAAGTTCGCGCTCATGATGTCTTGTAGTCGGACCTCAGCCGGGTCCCGTCCCGGGGCGACGACCTTCGCGAGGATGTCCCACTCCGTCACGATGCCGATGGGCGTCCCTTCGGGCGACATGACGATCACAAACCCGTGACGACGCGTCGCCATTGCCTTCGCGGCCTCGAGCACCGAACGTTGCGGCGGCATCGTGAGGAATTCCGTTTCCACGATGTCTTTCGCGAAGAGGACCATCCATCCGTCGTAACGACGAGGCCGGTCTTATCCTTTGCCGGCCGGGACCTTCAAACCGTGGAAGTGAATTCCCCAACCATGGCGGGATTCCCGGAGTTCATTCGGAAGTTGCCGGAAGCGGACACGCCCCTTCGTGGGGTAACCTTGTGGTTACTCCAGGGATCGACAGCGTCGGCGACGTTGTTCCAAGCGCGAGAGGATTCGAGGGTGCCCGAACACAGCCACGCGGCCCAGTGGGGAATCGTCGTCGATGGGGAGATGCAGTTGACGATCGACAAGGTCACGCGAACATTGCGCCGCGGTGACGAGTACTTCGTTCCGGCGGGCGTCCCCCATTCCGCATCGTTCAAGGCGGGCTTTCGAGTGATCGACTTCTTCGACGATCCCAATCGATATCGACCCAGGACATGAATCGTCCTCGTGCGTCGAGGGACGTTGCGCCCGATGCGGTTCCTTTGTCAAGTCGCCGCCGCGACCAAATCTATTAATACGCTCGAGGCCGGTCTCAACCCGTCAGACAAAGGTCCGACTTGACCTTGCTGGGATGGGAATGGGACTACTCCGGTGGCTTCTCTGGCCCCGTCGCGCCAGGGACATCGATGAGGACGAGCCGCCCCGCAGGCGGCGAAAGACGAAGCCACGGACCCGATCGCATACGCCGGGCGTCTACCGGATCGAGGTCGACGGTGAGGCCGGACGCTTCCATCGGGATGGGCCACCGTTTTCGTTCTGGTCCTCGTCCCGCGTGATCCTGATCCTCTCGTTCCTGCTGTGGTGGTTTCCACCGGCCGGGCCCATGATTGCCGGCTACGTCGGAGGTCGCCGGGCCGGCTCGCCGATCAAGGCGGTCATCGCGGCGCTCATGCCCATCGCCGCCATTTACATCGCGAACGTCGCGTACGCGCACAACTTCGCGGCGCACCAGATTGACTTCGTCGCCTCGCTGCCGATGGTGGTGAGCGACGGGGCCTCGAGCATCCTGCCGTTCCTCGCGCCCTACAAGGATTTCATGGTCGCGTACATGCGGGGCTTCGTCGAGGCCCTGACCTCGACCTTCGGCATGGGGACGAACGGATACCTCACGGTGGTCATCTTCGCGTACATCGGCGGCTTGATCGCGGAGCAGACCCGCCGCGAGCTCCTCTCGCGCTCCGGATCCGGCGCCTCGCTGGGCGTCAACCTCGTGCAGCCGATCCTCGGCGCGCGACCCTACGTCGACGACGAAGAAGAGGCATACGAAGAGGACGAAGAGGTCCACCGATCCCGCCGACCCGTTCGCACCCGGGCCCACGGGCATCCCGCGGCCGTCGGCGCACCGGGACGGACCCGACATCGTCGAGGCCACGCGGACTACCTCGAATTCCTCCGCAAGATTCCCGCGGAACTCGGTGAGTCAGGCGGCTACAGCCTGGTCCGACCGCGGCACCGAGACGAAGAAGAAGCGGACGACGACGACGAGGGCGAGGAGATCGTCGCCACTCGCACCCATCGGGTCTCTCATGGACACACGGAAGAGCGCCGGGAGCACCGCCATCCCGCTCACCACCAGGAGGCGGACGACGACGAAGAAGAGACCGAGTCGCGAGAGCCGCCCGCGCGTCCGGCGCGCACCCGTTCGCAGGCCGAGGAGCGCGCGATCCAGCGATTTGTCGAGCGCGCACTGAAGAATTACGATCACTCGAAGCTCTGAGCGCGCAACCTTTTTATCGCACGCGTCTTTGGCGTGTCCGTCCCCCATGTTCTGTCCGAAGTGCGGTTCGCTTCTCTATCCGGCGAAGGGGAAGGTGCATTGCAATTCGTGCGGCTACGAGCGTTCTCTTTCCGGGAAAGACGCGACCGTCACGCGGGTCGCACGTCCGGGCAAAGAGAAGCCCGCGGACACGCTCGTCCTCGATGAGATCACGGAGACCTTGCCGAGGACGCGTGTCGAATGTCCGAAGTGCGGGCACTACGAAGCCTTCTGGGTCATGCGCCAGACGCGCGCCGCGGACGAGCCGACGACGCGCATCTATCGATGCGTGAAGTGCCAGCATACGTGGCGTGAGTACTGAAGTCCTGCGACGTCGTCCGGGAACCCTAATACCCGGTCGAAAGTCGCGCGGGAACGATTACCGTTACGAGATCCGCGGCCAGCCTCAGGATCTTCAACCGGATACCTCTCGACCTTCCGGGCCATCTCGTCCACGTTCATCTCGCCCTTCGAACGCTCCGCGATCACGGCCATGTCCGCACTCAGGCGGTCGGCGACCTGGACCTCACGGGCGGCGAAGACGCGATTGTCGGCGTGCGGCGTGGCCCTCCCGCGAGAGCCGTGGTGATCCGCTCGTTCTCAGGGTTCAGTAGCCGATCCTCCTGATGTTGCCCTCACCTTCGGGAGCTGGAGCGTCGCCTCAATTGTGACGGCGGTCGTGACCTTCGCCCTTTCGTCCGCTGGCGGAGAACATGGACTGCGGCGGCGGGGAGGCGTGCTTCCGGGCTTCGTACTCCTCCTTGAGGAGGCCCAGGATCACGCTATCGTGGTACTCGTTGTCGAAGAAGACGGAGTCCCGTGTACGGCCCTCCTCACGGAAGCCCGTCTTTTTCGCGAGGGCGAGACTCGCCTCGTTTTCTGCAAAGGTCCACCAGGTGAGCCGATGCAGGTTGAGCTGTTCGAAGGCTTCCTGCAATAGCAATTGGACCGCCTCCGTGCCGTATCCTTTCTTCCAGTGATTCTTCTCTCCAATCGCGAGCCCGATGTCTGCACCTGTCGCTCTCCGAGTCCATCGGTGGATGTCGAGCGAGGTCCATCCGATCGGCTTCCCAGTGGTCCTCTCCTCGATGATGTAGTACCGCTCCCCGAAGTCGTCCCCTTTGATGGCCTTCTCGTACCTTGCCTCCAAGGCTTCGCGCGAGATCGTGTGGTCCGGGAAGGATCGGGCGAGGCGCATGACCTCCTCATCATTTTGCCATTCATGGAGGTGCTTCAGGTCCTCCCGTTCGAAGTTCCGGAGGATGATGGTCCTGCCCGTTAGCAAGGTTCTCCCCTTGGACAACGGAACCGAATACTAAAAGCCCCGCGGGGTCGTCCCTGGATGATTGCCGATGACGGGGCCGCTTCGTTACCGGACGGATTCCGAGCGGGTACCTTTATAACAGCCCACCTGATTTCCCGCCGAAATTCTGGGGGAGCCGTGGTTGTTCGAGGGGAAGGTCAAGGCAGATGTTCTCCGGGAGGTCGTCGACGTCGTCTCGACCCTCGTGGATGAAGCGAAGTTCAATGTCGGAAAGGATTCCATCACGGTCAAGGCGGTCGATCCGGCCCACGTCGCGATGGTCGACCTGTCGTTAGACCGGGGCGCCTTCGAGGCGTACAAGGCGGACGAGGGCGAGCTCGGCATCGACATGGACAAGATGAAGGAGATCTTGCGGCTCGCGAAGGCCGGGGAGGCGATCGCCTTGCGACATGACGAAGACAAGAACCGCCTCGTGGTGACGGTCGGGAATACGACGCGGCGAATGGCCCTCGTCGACACCGCGGGGATGAGCGACCCGAAGGTCCCGAGCCTCAACCTGCCCGCTAAGGTGGTCGTTCGGACGGACGAGCTGCGGCAAGCCATCCGTGCCTCGGAGAGCATCAGCGACCACATCGCGCTCAAGGCCTCGCCGGAAGGATTCGAGGTCGTCTCGGAAGGCGACACGGACAACGTTTCGCATATGGTGCCGAAGGACCTGCTCGAGGAGATTCAGGCCAAGGAGGCGGTTCGATCGCTGTTCCCGCTGGACTACTTTTCGAATATGGTGAAAGCGATCAGTTCCGCACCAACGGTCACCCTGTACCTCGGGTCCGACTATCCGGTGAAGATGGAATTCAAGATCGCCGGGGGGAAGGGCGAAGTGAAGTTTCTCTTGGCGCCGCGCATAGAATCAGAGTGAATGTTGCAATGCGCATTCCTTCATCAATTCGTGCGACCTCGACACCGCCTGTCCGCGGGTTCCGACTCCTCAAACGAGCGCAAGGAGGGCGGAACGGACTCCCGCGGCGTATGCTAAGTGTAGTGCGTGAGTCAATCTCAGGCGGACTGTTGTCAGTAACATGAATCGTGGCGAAACCCTAGCCTATCTCGCAGGGGTCGTTGACGGCGACGGCTATTTCGTGGTCGCCAAGGATTTCAGAACATCGCGCACAGTTCATCCATACTATCGGACGACGCTCGGCGTTCAGCAACTCTGGCCCGGGAAGGCATTGAGGCTCTTCGCTCTCGTCTTTGACGGGAAAGTGACGCTGTATCCATCCTCAGCCGGAGCACTCATGGCGCGATGCGAGCTTCATGGCCAGAAGTGCGCCGCGGCGACAAGAAGACTGTTGCCGTATCTGCTCATCAAGAAGAATCAAGCTCTCGTATCTCTCGACGTCGGCAGGCTGAGACGAGAGGCGCAAGCAGGGTCTGCGGAAGGTTATGCCCGCCTCGAGTCGGCTCGGCAGACTGCACTCTCGCTAAACGATGGTTCGTGGACTCGTTCAGGGATTCTGTTACCGGTCGCGGCGGTCTTGCGAGGCTACGGGCGACTCGGTCCCGTCGAACTAGGTTGGACCAAACGAGAAATCCACGCGTATCTAGCGGGCGTCGTGGACAGCGACGGAAATCTCAGGATCGAGAAGAAACGGGTACGGGACATGCTCGGCCCAAACTACAGGATCAACATCCGATGCGCGCAAGTCGTGCCGTCGCCAGCACTCGAGCTCTTCGCGAAGACGTTCGGGGGCCGCCTCGCCGTCAGGAAATCCCAGTCGCCGAATGAGAGGGATCTTGTATCGTGGAGCCTGCACGACAGAGCTGCGATGCGCGCCGTCGAGGCCCTTGCTCTTCATGTTATCGTGAAGCTAGCGGAAGCAAATCTTCTCCCGGATCTTCGACACCTCAAGGCTGAAGGGAAGCACGGCGAAACTGAGTGGGTGCACGCGAACCGTTGGCGGGACTCGGTGAAGATGCGAAAGCGATGCTACACCTCCGAGCAGGTCGCTGCGTTCGAACGAATTTATCGGGCCGTTCAGGCCTTGCATTCGGCGGCGCCCAATTCGTACAGACTCGTACCTGCTGCGGGGCTGACCGAGAACAGCCGCAAGTCACCGGATCTGCCTCGTTGAGTCGAGTTCATCTTACACGCCAAACGCGAGTCGCATGATTGCGTACGCTGCCATTCCGACCCCGGCGGACGCGGGGATCGTGATGATCCACGCCCAGAAGATCCTCCGCGCGACACCCCATCGGACCGCGGACAAGCGCTT
>Ga0209761_1001268_pt1 | contig 16263 bp, 16 predicted proteins | sample GraSoi013_1_40cm_4_FD_185818 | JGI IMG/M metagenome (GOLD analysis project Ga0209761, IMG submission 185818) | Grasslands soil microbial communities from the Angelo Coastal Reserve, California, USA - Sample 09_25_2013_1_40cm (SPAdes) (version 2) | ecosystem: Environmental > Terrestrial > Soil >...
GCGGCGGATAGGCGCCGCCGTTATGGAACTTTCCGCGAATGACCCGCGAGCCGGTGGGTCGCACGATGTCCCATTACACTTAAATAGCGTCACTCAATTCGCCGCATTCTCCGGCCCTTCGAACGGGTTGCGTCAAGGAGGACGGAGCGACTGAGTGCGAGAGAGGAGAAACCCGAATGCATCTGAGCGGACACCGGGCAATCCGCGTGCTCGCGGTCTTCCTCGTGCTCGCCCTCGGGATCACGGCCCTCATCCCCATGACCGCCCGGGCCGCGGTTCAGGTCACTGGGGTCGTCAATACGTGTGGGGGACCGCTGCCGAACGTCCCCGGCGCGACCGTGACGCTCATCGACGTCAATGGGATCGTGGCATCGGCCACGACGACCACGAATGGAGCGGGCGTGTACACGTTCAATCAGCCTCCGCCGGCGACCTATATGATCGCGGGCAGCCACCCCAACTACTATCCCAATGAAAACCGGACCAACGTACGGTTCGACGGGAGCCAGAACAAGCGGATTGACTTGTGCATGTTTCCGCACGGCACCCCGGCCAAGGTCCTCGCCGTGACCGTGCAGGATGGAGGATCCCCCATCCAAGGGGCGACCGTTGCCGCATACCAGTCGACGAACCCGACGGGTCGAATTCAACCGGTCGCCCAGGGTACGACCGGGTCCACGGGGGTGGTGAACCTCACGCTGTGGCCCGCTTCCTTCGAGCTGCGGGCTTCGGCGCCAAACTTCGTCACCATCGAACAAACGGTCGACGTCAGCTTGGTCTCGGCCGTCACCTTGACCCTGACGGGGACGGTCGAGCTGTTCGGGCAAGTTCAGAGCCAGAGCGGCGCCTTCCTCAGTTCAGGGGTCGTCGCTTGGTTGTACAACCCCTTCACCGCCGGGAACGCCAGCATCTCGCGCCTCATCCCGGGGACGGTGAGCAACAGCTTCTACCAGTTCGAGACCGCGCGCGTGCCCAATGGACAGTATTACCTCATTGTCGATGCAGACGGATATCTGTCCTCGAGAGAGCTCCTGACGTTGACAGGAGCCCAGACGTCCCACGACGTGATCCTTCAACCGGCGCCCCATGAGCGCTACAACACGACCGTGGCCTACGGGGCCGCGGACTGGAGCGACCTAACTGCTTGGCGTAACCTCACCTTGAACGCTGACAGCACGTTGCCAGGGCTCGGACCCACGAACCTTCGGGACTTGCGCCTCCAAATTGATTCGACCCTCGGAGATGGGAACGGAATCTTGACCGGGGCTGAAATCGCGGCGTTCCAGACTTGGATCTGCAACAAAGGGCCCGCCTACGTGGCGACGGACGGCTTCTTCACAACAAATGGCCGGCCGTATAACTCGACCGCCGCTCCTTGCGGCGTGACTGTGAGCCCCACCCTAGGCACTCCCAACGGAGGGGTGTGGATCAACACAACGACGCCAACGCAATACGGGGTCAAGCAGGCGCCGCCATTCATCGCGAACGGCGCGAAGAACTACTTCGTGAACTTGACGATGGTTCCGGACACGAACACCACGGGCTACCAGGATTACGTCTACGTCATCATCTTGCCGAACCGATACGAGCTGAATGTGACGACGTTCGTTCCCTCGAACGCCCCCGTCACGAGCGCGGGCTTCACGACGATCACCATGGACCCCGGCGTGACCTCCGGGACGCCGCAAGCCCGCATGAGGATCTCCCAAAGCGTGGTCGGCACCGCGAGGGCGAAAGTCATCGCCCCGGTCGGGAAATTCCACGTCGTGAACGCCAATTTCACGAATTACCAGGCGTACGTCGCGGGAAATACGTCATTGACGTTGAGCGGGGAAGACAGCACGGATCCGAATGGCCACATCACGGCCGCGAACTTCACTTGGAGGTTCACGCCGCCCGGCACGACGACCTGGGGCATCCGGACGAACTTCACGTACACGCAGGCGGGACAGTCGATCGTCAACCTGACCGTCAAAGAGGTGGGCGGGAACCTGACGTACCGGGAGATCACCCTCTTCGTCGACGATCAACTCCCGACCGCGAACATCAAGACGAACAAGACCGGGAGCAACATCGCGAACGGCCTCACGCTCCGCGTCGATGAAGGCACGGTCGTCAAATTCGATGGGAGCGCGTCGACGGACTTCGCGTACACCGGGAAGGTCGGGGTGATCCTGGATTCCGGATACGCCTGGGACTTCAACGGCGACTGGCTCACGGACGCGACAGGACGCATCGTGAGCCGGACCCTCCAGAAACCGGGGACCTTCACGATCAACCTCACGGTCACGGACAGCGTGGGCTGGAAATCCGCCAACGCGACGATGACCGCGATCGTGAACGACACGAAGGGCCCCGTCCCCGCCTTCGACATCCTCGACCCGGAGAAGGACTGGGGCGTGATCACGAGCCCGTTCGAGCGGAAGACGATCGCGCTGAACGCCTCGAGGACGACGGATGACTACAACAATCTCTCCGCACTGACCTTCACATGGACGATCCCGGGGCCGTTGGTGGGCTCCCCGGGGCCGACCCATACGTTCTCCGGGGTCAACATCACGTTCGCCTGGCAGGACTGGAACCTGAGCTACAACGTCAAGCTGGCCGTACATGACACGGGCTTCCCGAACGGGAAGTGGAACTGGGGCAACCTGAGTCGAAACATCACGGTCCAGATCGACAACTCGCTCCATGCCGACCTGTTCATCGCGCTCGACCCGACGAGCCGTCAGAGCTCGATGAAGGTCAGCCCGAGCGATCCCGCGGAAGGCGACTCCGTGACGGTCTCGGTCAACGTGACGAACAAGGCGAACCGCTTGGCGGCCTCCCTCGTCGTCACGAACCTCTCGGCGATCAGCGGCGGCCAGACGACCCTGTTGGCCCAACAGGCCTCGTGGTTCGACAAGAACGGGAATCCGACGTCGAACCATACGATCGCCGCGGGCGACACCGTGAAGCTCGTGTTCACCGTGCCCCTCTATGGTCAAGGAAACAAGACGATCCAGGTGTACGTCTACGACGCCACGGAGCCGTACACCTGGCGCACCGCGGAGAACCGCGCTTCCCTGCCCGTGAACGTCCGACAGCCGGCGTGGCAGCCGTATGCGATCTACGGCAGCGTCATCGGCGTCATTGTCCTCTTCGTATTCGGGATGTACGCGAGGCGCAAGATCAAGGCCGGCGAGTGGCGCCCAATCCGCGGCCGACGGCGGGAGAAAGGGGCCGACGAGGAAAAGCGGCCGAGGAAGGAAGTCAAGGAAGAGAAGAAACGCCTTTAGGCGCCGTACTTCCGTTTCCAATTCCTCGAGATCTCACATTTCTTTCGGAGCGGAGAGCCCCAGACCGTCCAGTGCGTTCCGGAGCACGACGCGGGACGCATCGACGAGGCCGAGACGCGCCCCCCGGAGGCTCGCGGGTTCCGCGGTAAGGACCGGGCAGTCGCGGTAGAACAGGTTGAACTGGGACGCGAAGTCCGCGGCGTAGCCCGCGACGGCGTGGACACGTCGGCCCTCTGCGGCCTCCCGCACGGTCGAAGGGAACTTTGCGATCCAGCGAATCAACATCTGTTCCTGCGGGTGCACCAGGAGACGCAGGTCCGAAGGGGCGTGCCCATCGGCCTTCGCGAGAATGCTGCACGCCCGCGCATGGGCGTACTGGAGGAACGGCGCGGAGTTGCCCTCGAAGCTCAGAGCCTCCTCCCAACGGAACGTGATCGCCTTCTCCGCCTGGACGCGGACGATGTTGTACCGGACCGCCGCCACGCCGATCGTTTGGGCGATCTCCCGTTTCTTCACCTCCGGGAGATCCTCGCGGCGCTTCGCGACCTCCGCATAGGCGCGGTCGATGGCTTCGTCGATCAGGTCGTCGAGATAGACCACGCGTCCCTTGCGCGTCGACATCCGGCCCTCGGGCAGGTTCACGAACGCGTAGAAAATCGTCTCCGGCGCCCAGTCGATCCCCATCAGCTGGAAGGCGGCCTTCAATCGCTGGAACGAAAGTTTGTGATCCTCCCCGATGACGTCGACCGCGATGTCACACCGCCCCATCTTGTTCAGGTGGTACGCGATGTCCCGGGTCGTGTAGAGGGAGGTCCCGTCGCGCCGCACGAAGAAGTATTTCGCGGCGTCCCCTTCCAGGCCGATACCGGTCAGGTCGAGGTAGCGGGCGCCATCTTCCTCCTTGCCGAGGGGCATCAGACGCTCGATCACCCGCTGGACGCTCCCATCGAGGATCGCGTCGCTCTCCCAGAAGAACGAGTCGTACGTCACGTTCACGCGGCGAAGGGTTTCCAGGATGCCGCCGAGGACGGCCTCCCCGACCTTTCGGATGTCTTTCGTCAGCTGGACGTCGCCGCCCTCGAAGCGCTGCGTGAGCCGTTCGATCTCGTGCTTCAGGGTCTCATCGCCCTCGAGTTTGGCGCTCGCCTTCTGATACAGCTTGACGTAGCGGTACTCGATCCGCTCCTTCGCATCGGACGGGTCTTCGGGAAGATGGGTGACGGCCCAGTAGAGCAGGACCATCTGGCGTCCGATGTCGTTCACGAGGTACTCGCTCGTGACCTTGTAGCCGGCGGCGCGCATTAGGCGAACGAGGGCATCGCCGAGGAACGGGTTGCGGGCCCGGCCCACATGCAAGGGCCCGGTGGGATTCGCACTCGTGTGCTCGAGAAGGACCCGCTCCTTCCGAGCGGGCGACGTGCCGTAGGTCTCGCCGTCGGAACTCACGGCGGAGAGGACCAGCTCCGCGAAGGGAGCGGGGTCCACGGTGAAGTTGACGTACGGGCCTTCCGGCCGCAGCGGAGCGAACGGGGGCACGGGCTTCACGCGAGACGCGCGCTCCGCGATTGAAGCCGGGGACGCTTTCAGCTCCTTGGCCCACGTGTGCGCCGCGAGGGCGAAAAGCCCGTGGTCGGCCGGGGCCTCTTGGAGGATCCCGGGCGTCGTCACCTTGAGTTCGGACTCGATGGAGCGCCGGACCCGCTCCGCGCGGTCCCGGAGCTCGGACCATGGGTCGTGGCCCATCACGCCACCCGATACCGCAGGATCGCCGCGATTCCGCCGAACGCCCGCAAGAGGAGCTGGCCCTCCTCCGAATCATTCGAGATCAGTTCGACCACGGTCCCCATTCCCCCCGCGATCGAGGTGAGGTCCTCGATCAGGTCGTGGTTCTCTACGACGACCAGGGTGCCTCCGTCCTTCGGGCATGCCGGGAGATCCCCGTCCTCCGCGACGGTCTTCTCCCCTTCCCAGTCCCCGTTCGCACAGCGGAGCTTGAGGCGGGATTTCCGGAGACCCTCGGAGATGAGGAGTGTCTCGGCCGCCCCGAGCTGGAGCGCATGTCGGACCTGGTCCTCCCCATACGCGGCGAGGCCGCCGTCCTCTTTGCGGATCTCCTCCATCAGCCGCTGGACGAGGGACTTTTCCCGCATCAGGTCCAGGCCGCTCAGGATCTCCCGCGACTTCTCGACGAGTTCCCGAAGGCCGTACTCGTCCGTGTAGCCCGTGTCGAGGAACGTGGGGAGGACTCTTTTCTTGAGTTCGTGATGGAGAAAGTCTCCCGTCGCGAACTCTTCCTTCGAGTAACCCGGCCCGCCGATGATGATCCCCTTGAGGTCTGGAAGGTTCAAGAACGCTTCCGTCATCAGATTCCCAATTTTCTCGTACCACTCGTGGACCGCGATATCGTGGCCCCGCTCGAAGCGCCGCGCACTCTGGCCTCCCATCCGGTGCTTGGACGGCACCTGAGATTGGAGATTCTTGATCACCTCGATCCTCTTGCCGCGCAACAGGCCGAGGGTCGCCTCGCTCCAATCGATCACGACGAGTCCGTAGACGTCCTTCTCCGCGAGCATCTCGTGCAGCGGCGCGGTGTAGAATTTCGAGTCGCACCGATAGAGGAACGACGCGACCGGCTCCGGCGGCTCGAGGACGAACGCGACCATTTCCGTCTGGTCGGCTCCGATCTGCTTGTGGCCCGTGAAGACGACGAGGCCGTTCGGCGGCGGCATCCGGTACGACTTCAGCCGCTGAATCGCGGACTCGATCGCCTGGGTGACGTGCTTCCGAGTGCTCGCGCTCTTGATGTTCGAGGATTGCGACAGCTCGCCACGCAAGTAGTTGGTCACGTCCGAGATCGGTCGGCCCGGGGGGATGTAGACGCTGACGAGTTCCGTGCCTCGCCCCGCGGCCTCTTCGATCTGCTCGAGGGCGCGTCGGAACTTGTATTTGTCCATCCCGGACATTTCGCTCATTGGTTCGTACTACACAGTTATTTATCGTTCATTACCTTTTGCGTCGAGACTGCGTCCACATGGAGAAAGTCGTCGTTTCGCTCGGCGGATCCGTCCTCGTTCCCGGAGACGACGACGCGCGGTATCTCCGAGATCTCGCCGCCTTATTGCGGGACGTTTCCGCGCGCGTGAAACTCTTCGTCGTCACGGGCGGCGGGCGTATCGCGCGGTACTACATCGAGACGGGACGGGCGTTCGGCATCGGCGAGCGGACGCTCGATGAGTTCGGCATCGCGGTCACGTGGCTCAATGCGCGCCTGCTCGCGGCGGCTCTTGCGGGCCGCGCGAACCGAGAGCCCGCGAAGACGTACGCGGAAGCGGCGAAGCTCGCTCGTCGATATCCGATCGTCATCATGGCGGGCACACGCCCCGGCCACACGACGGACCGGGTCAGCGCGTCGCTCGCGCGATTCGTCCACGCCGCGCGCATCGTGAACGCGACCTCCGTCGCCGGCGTGTATACGACCGACCCACGGAAGGACCCGAAAGCGCGGTTGCTCGAACGCATGAGCTTCCGGGACCTCATCGACCTCGCGGGGAAGGGCCACGAGGCCGCCGGCCCCAGCATCGTGTTCGACCCGGTCGCGGCTCGCGTCGTCGCCCGAGACCGGACCCCGTTGAGCGTCGTCCACGGTCGCGATCCGGCCGCGCTCCGATCGGCGATCCTCGGCGAACCGTTCCGTGGGACCCTCGTCGTCGATTGAGGAGCGGGCGCCGCATGAATCGCCGGATGTGGTACGACCTCCTCGCGACGGTCTCCCTGGCCCTCGCCGGGGTCGGCGCCGTCCTCGCGGCAGCCGGGGCCGTCCTGCAGCAGGTCATCAGCGTCGCCGCCGCCACCCTGTGCACGCTCATCTTCCTGGTCCCGGGCCTGTACTTTCTTGCGTACGCACGGCGGCTCACGGCGCGCGACCTCGCGTTGGCCCACGCCGCCGCGTTTGCGACGGCCCGCGGGACGCTCGATGTCCAGGACCTCGCGACGGAACTCTCCGTCTCCGGCGAGGTCGCGACGAGAATCTTGAGGACCGCGATCCGAGAAGGTCATCTCCGCGGCCGCTTCGACGATCGAGGTCGGTTCGTCTCGGAGACTCCGGCCGCGAAACCCGGCGGCGGTCCTCCATGACCTTCCGAGGGTTCATCGCGGTGGACATTCCCCCGTCGCCCCCGCTCGAAAGCTTTGCGGAAGAGGTCCGCAGCGCGAGCGCGTCGCTCAAGGTCGTCTCCACGGACCAGCTGCACCTGACGGTGAAGTTCCTAGGCGACACGGAGGAAGGCCTCGTCCCCGAAACCGTGGCGACGATCCGTGAGGCGTGCGCGGACGTACAACCGTTCCCAATCACCGTCCGAGGGACCGGGGCGTTCCCGAGTCTCTCTCGGATGAACGTCGTCTGGGTCGGCGTCGAGGGCGCCGAGCCCATCGGTCGGATCGCCGGGGACCTCGAGGCCTCGCTCGAGCCCCTGGGCTTCGCGGCGGAGAGGCGCCCGTGGAAGGCCCATGTCACCCTGGCTCGGGTGAAAGGCCACCGCGATCTCGACCGCGTCCGAAGCATCCTTGAGACCCGCCGTGACGAGGTCTTCGGGAGTCACCAGGTCGACCGAGTCCACCTGAAGAAGAGCGTCCTGACCGCCGGAGGGGCGCAGTACTCGGTCGTCGCGACCGTCGTGCTCGGGAATCCGACCGGCCCTTAGACCATCGGATCGGGGCGGTTTATACCTCTAAGTGGAGGTATGCGCCCGCGGCCACCGACCGGGTTGGGGCCTACGATTCTTTCTTGTCCGCAAGGACCTTGAGGCGGTCCCACTCGATCGTGTGCTTGAGCCGGTATTTCTGCAGGATCCGGCTCAGCTGCTCCGTCACGCGGGCGACTTCGATCGTCTTCCCGCGCCCGTACAGGTAGAACTCGACCTGGTTCGAGATCGGGAAGATCATCCGCATGAGGCCCTCGCGGTTGTATCCCTCGGGCTTCCGGTTGTTCCGCAGATCCCGGAGGTTCTCCTCGATCAGGACGTCGACGCTCTCCATGTCCTCCGGGAGCTGCTGCGTCTCCTCGAGGAACTTCAGGAACAGCGGACGGAACGAGGACACGAGGTTCTTCCACTTCACCTTCTTGTCGAATTTGATGTGGCCGCTCCGCGCGCGCATGGTTTCGGTTCCGAAGAGACACGCGCTATTTAACGGTGTTCCGCTCGGGGCAGTTCTGGACGTCGTCCGCGTCAGCCTTAAGCCGGCCCCCTCCATGGCGCGCCCGTGCGGACCGCCCTGACGATCGCCGGGAGCGACTCCGGGGGCGGCGCCGGAATCCAGGCCGACCTGAAGTCCTTCGCCTCGATCGGCGTGCACGGGACCTCCGTAATCACGTGCGTGACGGCCCAGAACACGCGCTCCGTCGACTCAATCTTCCCGATCCCGGTGGCGGAAATCCGGAAGCAGCTCCGCGCGGTCCTTGCGGATTTCGATGTGCGCGCGGCGAAGACCGGCATGCTCTTCTCCGCCGAAATCGTCCGGACCGTCTCAAGGGAGCTTCGCGGGACCTCCCTCCCCCTCGTCGTGGACCCGGTCATGGTGGCGACGGTCGGGGCACGCCTCGAGCAAGACGACTTCGGGGAGGCGCTCGTGGACCACCTCCTCGCTCGCGCCGCCCTTGTCACTCCGAACCGCTTCGAGGCGGAGCGGTTGTCGGGCATCCGAATCGCGAAGGTCGAATCGATGGAGACCGCCGCACGAGCGATTCTGCGCCTCGGACCGAGGGCGGTCCTCATCAAGGGGGGCCACACGAAAGGGCCCCTCGTCGATGTCTTCTACGACGGGCGACGGATGCGCCGACTTCGCGGGCAACGGTACCCGAAGACCCTCCACGGCGCCGGCTGCACTCTCGCCGCATCGATCGCCGCCTACCTCGCCCTCGGGCGACCCCTCCTCGGCGCGGTCGAGTCCGCCCGGCGGAAGGTCGCATTGGGGTTCCGCCAATCGTATCGCGCCGGCCAGGGGGTCGAAATCATCAATTCCCATGCCGTCCCGGATTGACGATTTGAGCCTCGCTGAGGCCAGCTCCATTCGTGCCTGGGAGCGTATTATCAAAGCGCGGAAGACCGCCCACAAACTTCAAGTAGGCTGACCAAACTCCAACCGCTGGCCGACACACGCAGCCGCTCGGGCTCTCGCCATGACGAAACGATGGCGTGAGAGCAGCCCTTCGACGGCCGGATGCCGGCAGACGGCAGATTCGTGGAGGCGCGGACCATACACAGTTCTGGGAGAGGCGCGGGAGTCACCGGAACTGAGGCGCCTTCGCAGGGGGGTGGATGCCATTCGGATCGCACTCTTCACGGATAGCTACCTGCCGACCGTCGACGGCGTCGTGACGTCCGTCTTGACGACCCGCCGACAGCTCGAGGCCCACGGCCACGAGGTCGTCGTCTTCGCGCCGGAGGACCCGCACCGCCGCGGAAAGCGGGAGCCCGGGACCATCTACGTCCGGGCGAAGGAGTTCCGCCATTATCCGGGCTACCGGCTCGCCATGTTCCCGGGCCGGGAGACGGACCTGATCAAGGAGATGGGGATCGACGTGATCCACATCCATGGCGTGGGCTTCGTCGGGATCAAAGGCATCTGGGCCTCCTGGCATGCGAAAGTCCCCCGGGTCTCGACGTTCCACACGATGATCCATGAGACGCTGGCGTTCTACTCGCCCTTCGGCCTGAACCTCCACCTCCTCGAGCGGGGGTTGCGGTTCTACCTCCGCATCTTCCTGCGGAAGACCCACGGCGTCGTCGTGCCGAGCCGCGCGATCCTGGAGGAGATCCTCGCCCTCTCGCCTTCGGCGAAGATCGCGGACGTAATCCCGACCGGCGTGGACACGGACCGCTTCCGGCCGGACATCTCCGGCCAGGGCGTCCGCACGAAGTGGGGCCTGAACGGCCACGATGTCATCCTGCACGTCGGCCGCGTCGCACCGGAGAAGAACCTGACGACCCTCATCCACGCCTTCCCCAAGGTCCTCGAGTCGAACCCGGACACGAAACTCATGATCGTCGGGACGGGGCCGTACATGGAGAAGTACTACGATCTCGTGCGGCACCTCGGCCTCTCCGGCGACGTGATCTTCACGGGCTTCGTCCCGGACGCGGACTTGCCGAAGTACTACGCGGCCGCGGATGCGTTCGCGATCGCGTCGAAGTTTGAGACTCAGGGGCTCGTCGTCTTGGAGGCGCTCGCCTCCGGCCGACCGGTCGCCGGAGCCAACTATCGCGCGATCCCCGAGTTCGTGCGCGAAGGCGTCAACGGGGCCCTCTTCGAGCCGAACGACGTGCGCGGTTGCGCGGCGGCAATGCTCCGCTGCCTTCGCGACCCCGACGGGATGCACGAGGCGGCCCGGGAGACGGCCCTCCGGTTCTCGGTCGAGCGATGCACGCGGCGCCTCGAGCGGGTCTACGATCGCCTCGTGGCCGCGTGACGAGGATGGACGAGCCACCCGCGGCACGGGCCGCGGTCGGCCCGCCTCGGGCTCCGCGGATCTCTGTCATCATCCCCACGTGGAACGAAGCGAAGTATCTGCCAGGGCTCTTTGAGTCGCTGGATCACCAGACGATCCCGCCCGACGAGGTGCTCGTCGCGGATTCGGGTAGCTCGGACGACACCCCGGACGTCGCCCGCAGGGCCGGGGCGACCGTCCTCGAGGGGGAACGACGAGGCCCGGGCGAAGGTCGGAACCGGGGGGCCCGGAAGGCCACCGGGGACGTCCTCGTGTTCGTCGACGCCGATTGCATCCTGCCGCCGAATCTCATCGAGTCCGTCTTCCTCGCCCTCGCGGACCCGGCCGTCGTCGGTGGCGCAACCGGTTTCGTTCCGGCGAAAGGGCGACGGGTCGAGCGATCGTTGTTCTACCTGGCGAACGCGTACCAGCGGGCGATGACGATCTGGGGCATCCCGCACAACGCCGGGTACTGCTTCTTCTTCCGGAAGACGGCCTTCGAAGCGCTCGGTGGGATCCGAGAGGACCTGGTCCTGAACGAGACCCACGATCTGGCGATCCGGTCCCGGTCCATCGGACGCTTCGTCCTGCTCCCGATCATCGTGGAAACGTCGATGCGACGCTTCCGGACGTACGGGTATCTCCGGACGATCCTCCAGGAGTATGTCGCGTCGACGATCCTGTACTACGCCACCGGGCGCAGCCCGCGAGAGTTCTTCCGTCCCGCGCCCGCGCGTTGAGCTGGTCACGGCCGGATTGCCGAGGACGATCCGATTCGTCGGCGCCGGAGCCATGAGGCGAGGAACGACAAACCGACCACGATCACGACGAGCGTGAGCGTGATCCATCGGGCCGTCGCGACGTCGTAGGCGAGGCCGATGGCGAACACGATGTACAAGAGGATCGCGTACTTCGCGAGGCCCCCGATCGCGACGTAGGCCATGGACCTTCGATAATCCCATCCGAGGGTCGCGATGAACGCCCCCACCATCGGAATGACGGGGACCGCGCGATTCATGAGGATGACCCGTTCGTCCTGAACGAGCAGGAAACTGGTCCATTTCTTCATCGCTCGCTCCAGCCAGCGCGGCATCCTCCGACGGAGGACGACCCATCGTCGGACGGCGACGTAGAGAAGGCTCGTGCCGAGGACGTCCCCCACCACGGCCATCGCCAGCAGGAGACCGGCCCACGCGACCGGGCCGAGCATCTCCGTCGGCCGATACGTGTACGTGACCACGAGCCAGACCTCCGGCAAAGCGGGGAACAACGCCGCGTCCAGGGCGAAGATGATCACGAGGATCACGAGGCTCCCGACCGGACCGAGCGACCCGAACAGCGCGGTCAGGAGCTCGTCCAGGGAGGCCATCGGCGGGCCTCAGTAGAGCCGCGAGATGGATAGCATCGTGACCTGGAAGATGAGGGTTCGACCTTTCGTTGGCGTATTGTAGTTCAGCGTGTACGTGCCCGCGTCCGTGTCCACCGAGGTCACCACGAAGACGACGGTTCCGCCCGCGTTCTTCTGTCCGACCCGGTCGACCATGGCGGGCGTCAAGAGATGACGGACGAGGATCGCCCCCACGCCAGCGTTGGCCGCGTCATCGATCGAGACGACCTGCGCGTCCCACGCCCGATACGGTCGGACGAGCTGGCCGGGGATCGGGCTGTTCGTGACCGTCACGATCGTCCCGGCCACGCTCACGGTCGCGGTCCATCCCCAGAATGGATCCGTCACGTTCGTCCCGGAGATGGCGGCCGTCTGGTACGTCGCGACGAACGAGGATGCGTCCATCGTCAGCCGGACCGGAACGGTCTCGAGGAGCGGCTTGACGAAGATCTTCGTCGGATCCGCGGCGCCGTATCCGAGGGCCGGAGGCACCACGATCCTCTTCGAATCGCCGATCGCGAGGCCTTGGATCCCGATGTCGAAGCCCGGCACGACTCCCCCGCTCCCGATCGTCACGGGAAGGGGCGCATAATCTCCATGGAAAGCGAACATGAACGCTTTCGGGTACGAGGCGTTGTCTTTCGCGATAGCCGCGACGCTCGTGTCAAAAACAAGGCCATTCTCCGCGAACGTGCCGACGTAGTCGACCTGGACTTGGTCCCCGGTCTGGGCCCGGAGCGGGGGCGTCCCGAACTTAGGGACGACGTAACCGTAATACACCCCGAGGATCGCGGCGACGAGGACCACCACGCCGAGGAAGGACCAGAGCGTGCTCACGCCTCGGTCGTCGCGGCGGAGCGAGCGGGCCATGATGATTTCGGGCTAACCTGGGGAACGGCCATAAACATTATGGTGCTCGCGTCGAAGCCCGGCGACAACTCGGGAGGAAACTCTGCCCGATCACGCGAACGACACGTAGTAGACGTCGATCGTCTCGAGGTCGTATAGATTCACACTCGGGCTCGGGGAAACGGCGGTCCCGTTCACGTTCATTTGCGTCGGGCTGTCGAAGGACTTGCCCCAGACGCGATAGAAGTCCCCGATCGAGTAGAGGCGGTTCACATCCGTCTCGATGTGGATCGTGCCGCTCGTGTCGTGCGTGTGCAACGGCTCGACGCACACGGCGCTCAGCCCCACGTTGGCGGGGATCGTGATCTGGGTGCTTCCCGAGTAGACTTTGAGCGTCGTGTGCCAATGATACGCCAACTGACCAGGGGCGACCGTGACGCACGGGAAGGGTTGGGACGAGATCGTCGTCAGGTAGTACACCCCGAACCCGCCCAGGACAAGCAGGACCACCACCGCGACATGCCACTTCTTGATGTGAATCGGGGCGGAGGAACCTCTCGGACGGGTCCGGCCGGGCTCCTGCCTCAGCTCTTCTCGGAGTCTCGGGGTGTCCGGATGGCGTGGATGCGTGTCATTGAGATGCCGGAGGAGGTTCTCCGGCTTCACGGCGACATTGCAGATGGGACAATGATCCGTCTTCGCCAAGGCGTGACCTTCCGCTTATCGACGGACGAATGGAGCGTGGCCTCCTATTTAGGAATGACGCGTACGCGCCTCGAACTCACGCATACATCGCGCCGGACGCGTCGGTCGAGCGCATCGGGCTCTCGCCGAGCACCTTGTCGACCGCGCGACCGAAGTCCCCCATCGTCACGACCTCGCGCTCCTCGCGGATCGCGAACATCCCGGCTTCCGTGCACATCGCATGGATGTCGGCCCCGGTCGTGCCTTCGCACCGAGCCGCCAGGACGCCGTAGTCGACGTCCGGCGCGACGCTCATCTTCCGCGTGTGGATCTTGAAAATCGTCATGCGGGCCTCCTGGTTGGGGATCGGGATCTCGATGATCCGGTCGAACCGGCCCGGGCGCAGCAGGGCCTCGTCGAGGATGTCCGGTCGATTCGTCGCGCCGATGATCTTCACTTCCCCGAGGGGATTGAAGCCATCGAGTTCCGCGAGGAGCTGCATGAGGGTCCGCTGGACCTCCCGGTCCCCGGACGTCGCGATCTCGAGACGCTTCGCACCGACCGAATCGAGTTCGTCGATGAAGACGATGGACGGAGACTTCTCGCGGGCGAGCTGGAACAGCTCCCGCACGAGCCGCGCCCCCTCTCCGATGTACTTCTGGACCAGCTCGGACCCGACGAATCGGATGAACGTGGCCTGGGTGCGGTTGGCGACCGCTTTCGCGAGGAGCGTCTTCCCCGTGCCGGGAGGGCCGACCAAAAGGACTCCTTTCGGCGGCTCGATCCCCACCTTGCGGTACAGGTCCGGCTTCAGGAGCGGGTCCTCAACGGCCTCGCGCAATTCGCGCATCTGGCCCTCGAGACCGCCGACGTCCTCGAATGTGACCGGGGGCTTCTCGATGATCTCCGCCCCGGTGACGATCGGATCAAGGGAGGGCGGCAGGACGCCCATCACCGCGAGCGTCTGCTTGTTCAGGGCGACGCGGGCGCCGACGACCAGGTTCTCCTTCGTGATGTAGTCGGCCGCGTTCACGATGAAATCCGGACCGGTGGACGACTTCACCACCACGCGGCCATCGGCCAAGATGTCCCGGATGTTCCCGATGATCAGGGGTGGACTCTTGAGCCGATCGAGTTCCTGCTTGAGCCGCCGGATCTCTTTCTGGAGGCGGCCCATTTCGGTCTCGACGTACCGTTTCTCGCCCTCGGCCCGCCGGGCCGTCTCCAAGAGCTTGTCGTTGCGGTCCTCGAGGGAGGCGATCCGCTCCGACATTTTCTCCGAGAATTCGCGTATCTGGTCGTCGTCCATAGAATCGTCCGGTGGGTGGGCGGGAAGACGAAGGCTATATACCAAGCACTTTTTATTTAGTCTTTGCGGGCTAGATTCGTGATCTGCGAATTGTGTGGCGCGGACGTTCCGCGGCTCAAAAATGTGGCCATCGACGCGACCATTCTGTCGGTTTGCACGGACTGTTCGCGGTTCGGCGATGAGGTCGCCACGCCGGCGTTGAGGCAGAGCACGATGCCCCCCATCATCGCGCAGCGCCTCGAAATGCGCCAGCGACGCATGACCCCCCGGGACGTCTACACCCAGGCCGGAGAACTCGAACTCGCGGACGACTTTCCGCAGCGGATCCGTCAGGCTCGCGAGGCCCGCGGCTGGAAGCAGGCGGATCTCGGCGCGAAGATCAACGAGCGGGTCAGCGTGATCGCGAAGCTCGAGTCCGGCGCCATCAGCCCGGGCGACGCACTCGTCCGGAAGCTCGAGCGGGAGCTTGGGATCAAGTTGAAAGAACGCGTGGAACCGGTCGCCGCGAAGAAGCAGGCGGTCGGCGGTGGAGTCACCCTCGGCGACCTGATCAAGATGCGCGAAGACCGTCCGTGATTACGGCATCCCAAGGCGGCTCTTCAGCGCGGGCAAGAATGGCGTAACATCGACCCCCGACTGGTGCGCCGCGACGAGGGCGGCCACCTCGACCTCGACGTCCAGCTTTTCTTGGACCGCGTTCACCGAGGCGATCACGGACTTGCGGTCCGTCCGAGTCTTCGCCGCGATCGCATCGACGATGCGCAAGAAGATGTCTTCCGAGACCGGTGTCGGTACCTCAAGAATTGCGGAGGTCGGGATATAATCGCGCGGCACCTCGACCGAGGATACATCGAACGCAGGGCGGATCGCCCCGCCTTGCGACTCGAGGAGCTTCGTCTCCAGCCCGAGCTGCAGCAGCCGCTGAGCGTCCCGGGGAGGGAACCAGTGCATGTCCATCGAAGCGGAGAGCACAAATTCCCGCTCGCTCAGTTCGTCGCGGCCTTTTCGTTTGAACAACAAGGCAATCGCATCGCGAAGCTCGTCCGTGGGAATCCTGCCTGGAGGGAGCCACCGAACCGTCCGGGCTAGATAAACGTGCGGCGCCGGAAGCGAATCTTTATCCTTCCGGCACCCGTTGGTCTCCCTGCTCCAGCGTAAGGTCGCGCTGACCCGTGATGCGCGATGCAAGCCTGGAGAGGACGTCGTATGGGTCCCTCCTCGACAGCCCCGCGTTCGGGGCGCTCCGTGACAGGGGGACAACGCGGCGTCCAAC
>Ga0209761_1001269_pt1 | contig 16261 bp, 10 predicted proteins | sample GraSoi013_1_40cm_4_FD_185818 | JGI IMG/M metagenome (GOLD analysis project Ga0209761, IMG submission 185818) | Grasslands soil microbial communities from the Angelo Coastal Reserve, California, USA - Sample 09_25_2013_1_40cm (SPAdes) (version 2) | ecosystem: Environmental > Terrestrial > Soil >...
GGCTAACTAGGGCGTCATCGGGTGCGCGGCCGCTCTTGCGCGGCGAGCGCCAGCGCCACCCCGTTCGTCCACCCGAACCCGTCCTGCGTCGGGTACTCGCCGCCGCCCGCCCGCCGCCGCAGGTCCAGCACGTCGTACTTCTCCGTCATCTTGCCGGTCGCGCGATAGGTGCGCCGGATCAGGGCAAGCCAGCGGGCACCCGCGGCATCGGCGAGGTCGGCGCGGCCGTAGCGGCGAACCCCCTCGATCGCCAGCCACTCGAGAGGCGGCCAGCCGTTGGGGGCGTCCCACTGCTGACCCGAGGCGATCAAGGTCGTGACGAACCCGCCGGGCTTCAAGAAATCGCGCTCCAAGCGCGCGGCGACGGCGCGTCCCTGCTCCGGCGTCGCCAACCCGAAGTACAAAGGAGTGGCGGCAGCCAGGGTGGGACGATCCGTCACGCGCTCGCCCGTCCGCCACCGCACATCGTAGAAGAATCCGCCCGCGGGATCATACGCGGCCGCGAGCAGGGCCCGCCGACGGTCTGCGGCAGCGGCGGCGAACCGCTTCGCGACCTCCGCATCACCCGGCTGGCCGCGGAACGCGCGCAAAGCTGCGATCGTCCGCTCCGCATGATAGAGGAGACTGTTGAGATCTACCGGCACGAGCTCCGTCGTCTCCAGCGTCCGCAAATCCTTCGGGTCGCGCAGCCAGCGACTCGAGAAGTCCCAGCCGCTTTCGCCCGTGGCCCGGATGTTTCGATACAGCGCCTCGCGTCGCGCCTCGGGAAGCGTCTGACCGAGCTCGTAGTCCTCGCGGTAGGACTCCGGCCGGGGCTGGGGGCGGTCGTCCCAGTATCGGTTGAGCACCGACCCGTCGCGCAGCTTCACGACGCGACGATACGCCTCGCCAGGCGCGAGACGCTCCGCGCCATCCATCCAGAACGCGTACTCCGCCTCCAGCGCGTCCAGGTAGCGGAGCGCCTGAGTGGTGTCGGTCGCCGCCGCGTAGAGCCCGACCATGGCTGCGAAGAACGGGGGCTGGCTGCGGCCGAGGTAGTACGTCCGGTTGCCGTTCGGGATGTGCCCGACCGTCCGGACCAGGTAGGCGAAGTTGTCGAGCATGCTGCGCACCAGGTCGCTCCGGCCGCTCGCGATGAGCCCGAGCATGGTGAAGTAGGAGTCCCAGTAGTAGACCTCGCGGAAGCGACCGCCTGGGACGACGTACGGCTCGGGGAGCGGGATCAGCGAGCCCGCGCTTGCCGTGTCCGGAGCAGGCGCGCGGGTAAGGACGGGCCACAGCGCGCGGATGTGCTGCTCCATAGTCTGGGAGGTGTCTGCGTGGAAGTCCTCCCCGATGGCCCTGGGTAACTCGAAGTGCCGCTCTACGAACGCTCGGAGGCTGAACCCCGCGGCGCCGCGCGCGGCCGTGTAGCGGGTGGCGACCACGGCCGGAGCGAGGAGCGGCCGCGCGTCGGCGAACGTCTTCGAGTCAGGAAAGATTCCCGAAAGCTCGACGTCCTGAAACAACGGACCGAGGTCGCGCGCGGGGTCGTAACGGGCGACGGCGGGCGGGTGGAGGGCGGCGGAGGTTGTGGAGGGTCTGGAGGAGGTACGGGTCCGGCAGCCGGCCGCCAGGGTGAGCGCGGTGCCGAGCCCGATGACGACGGCCGAGAACTTGCGGGAGAAGGGGAGCACGGTGCAGCGAAGTTGCGCTCCGCGGGCTACTTTGTGAAGGACTCGTGCACCCGGGGGCGACCGGTGGGGCGAGCGCACGCGACGCGGGCGCGGTTCGGCACCACCCCCGCCGGACAGCCCGTGGCGATCGTCACCCTCACCAACGCGCGCGAGCTGGTGGTCCGCGCCACGAACTACGGCGGCATCATCGTGTCGCTTCTGGTCCCGGACAGGGACGGACGCCTGAGCGACGTCGTCCTCGGGTACGACTCGCTCGACGGGTACCTCGCCGCAGCGCGGCTCCGGCCGTCCCACACCCTCGTGGTCTCGGTGACGGTCGCGAACACGGACCTCGGCATCTGGGTATCGGGCAAGACGTTCGTCGTGGAGCCGGGTACGTTCCGGGTGTTCGTCGGTGCCAACTCAGTGGAAGGGTTGGAAGCCAGTTTCGAAGTAGGCTCCTGAGGACCGCCCGTGCAGCACGTCCAGCTCGGCGTGATCGACTACGCAATCCTGATGGTCTATTTCGCCTTCGTGCTCGGCATCGGCTGGGCCCTGCGGCGCTTCGTCAAGAGCAGCGATGACTTCTTCCTCTCGGGACGCTCCATCCCGGCGTGGATCGCCGGGCTCGCGTTCATCTCCGCGAACCTCGGCGCGCAGGAAGTGATCGGGATGGGGGCCTCGGGCGCCAAGTACGGCATGATGACGAGCCACTTCTACTGGGTCGGGGCGATCCCCGCCATGGTGTTCGTCGGGATCTTCATGATGCCGTTTTACTACGGCTCACGCGCGCGCTCCGTGCCGGAGTACCTCAAGCTCCGGTTCGACGAGAAGACCCGGGGCTTCAACGCGATCGCGTTCGCCGTGATGACGGTGTTCTCCTCGGGCATTTCGATGTATGCGCTCGCGAAGCTGCTCGAGCTCGTGCTCGGCTGGAACTTTCACACGAGCGTGGTGCTGTCGGCCATCATCGTCCTGTTCTACATCTTTCTGGGCGGGCTGACCTCCGCGATCTACAATGAGGTGCTGCAATTCTTTCTCATCGTCGTGGGTTTTCTACCGCTGGTGCTTCTCGGTCTCAAGGACGTGGGAGGGTGGGCCGGGCTGACCGCGAAGCTCGCGACCGTCGCGACGAACGCCGGGTTCTCCGCGGGCGCCTGGTCCGACTCGTGGCGCCACCTCAACGCACCCAGCGCCAACCCCATGGGCGTCGAGTGGTTCGGCATGGTGATGGGGTTAGGGTTCGTGCTGTCGTTCGGCTATTGGTGCACCGACTTTCTGGTCGTCCAGCGGGCGATGGCCGCCGACTCGATGACCGCCGCGCGCCGCACCCCCCTCTTCGCGGCGATTCCGAAGATGCTGTTTCCCGCCCTGGTGATCCTGCCGGGGATGATCGCCATCGCGCTGCACGTCACCGGCGGAGGACTGCTGCCGATCGGCGGCGATGGGACGCCGAACTACAATCTCGCGGTACCCGTCATGCTCGCGCATTACCTGCCGTCGGGCCTGCTGGGTCTCGGTCTCACCGCGCTCATGGCGTCGTTCATGTCCGGCATGGCCGGGAACGTGACCGCCTTCAACACCGTGTGGACCTACGACATCTACCAGTCGTACCTCCGGCCGGGGCAGTCGGACGGGCACTATCTGCGGATGGGCCACGCGGCAACCGTGTTCGGGATCCTCCTCAGCGTGGCCGCGGCGTACGCCACGACGCGGTTCAACAACATCATGGACATGCTCCAGCTCGTCTTCGCGTTCGTCAACGCGCCGTTGTTCGCGACGTTCCTGCTGGGGATGTTCTGGCGTCGAGCCACGGGCCACGCGGCGTTCTTCGGCCTGCTGATCGGTACGGCGGCTGCGGCGATCCACCACGGGCTCGTGCTGCCGCACGGCGCGGTGCCCGGCTTGAAGGGCGCGTTTCTGGGTGTCGTGCTGCACACCTACCCGAGCGAGATGGCGCAGAACTTCTGGACCGCCATCTACGCGTGGAGCGCCTGCTTCGTGGCGACGATCGCGATCTCGCTCGTCACGAGGCACAACAAGTCCGACGACGACCTCAAGGGCCTGGTGTACTCCCTCACACCCCGCCTCACGGACCGCGAGCTGGTGTGGTACCAGCGGCCCGCGACGCTCGCCGTCGTCGTACTGGTACTCACGCTCGTGCTCAACGTCATCTTCTGGTGAGGGCGCGATGAAACTGGACCTGCGCATGCCGATCGGGTTGATGTTCTCGCTGTTCGGCGCGATGCTGACCGTGTACGGGCTCGTCTCCGGGAACGCGATCTACGAGCGGTCGCTCGGCATCAACGTCAATCTGTGGTGGGGACTGGTGTTGCTGGCGTTCGGGCCGATGATGCTGGCGCTCGCGGTCCGGGCGGGGCGAAAAGCGTCACCGGGGGCTACCGCCCCGCCGCCCCCGGCGGGCCAACCCTGAGGACGACCGACTCCATCTCAACGCCGTAGCCGTCGGGGGTGACCTGGCCGGCGGGTGCTGTCTAGGGGTGGGGGAGATAGCGATCGCTCCTGGTGATGCGGGGTTCGAGGTTACCAAGGGGATTCTACCGGGACGGCTCCGGCTCGCGACCCTATATTGCGCCGAAGGCCGCGGTTCGTCCACCGACGTGGGGAGGCAGTTATGCAAGGCGGCCTACAATTCGCGATCGCCGCGCTGTTCGTGACCACCTCCGCGTGCGCGCATCGCGGCGGCACGCCCGCGGACCCCGACCAATTGCGGCCGCACGCGGCTCCCGTCAGCGTGAACGTCACCAACAATTCCCAGAGCGCGATGGAGATCTTCGTAGTCGGAAGGGGGACCTCTTATCACATGGGAACTGTGGCCCCGGGGATTCCCCGCCGTTTCGAGCTTCCCCCGGTCATGATCGCCGCCGGTGGTCACGTACAGTTCCTGGCCCAGGCCAGCGGCGCCGGCCCGCGGGTCCAGTCCGACGAAGTCATGGTCGCGCCCGGGGACGTTGTGGACTTCGAGATCACGACCAACCTGGTAGGCAGCCGCGCCACGGTGCGACCCTGAGATGCGGATGGTCGCGCCTACCGCAATGAGCCCAGGGTGATCCACTCCACTTCCGCACCATAGCGGCCCGCTGTGCTCGCGACGCCCTCCTCGCGCCGCAGCGAGAGCTGCAGTCGCTCCACCCGGTCGAGGCGCGGACGGTCTCCGCTACCGCCCCGCCCCGCCGCGGGTCCCACCCAGTAGTTCCATTCGCCGGGGAACCCCTCCGGGAGCAAGACGCCACGGCCGACGGTGAACGCGGAGAGTGGCAGGGCTCGCTCGCTCCACGAGCTGTCCACGGACAACGCTGAGGTCCAGCTCGTGCCGTCGTCCTCCATCAGTGTGACGTGCAGGATCTGGTGGGATCCGATGCCGCGCAGCCGCACCTGGAGCGCCTCCGCCCCGGCCACAGTCGCCTCCCGCGCCCTGATCCGGTCCTTGATCACCAGGGACGCCGTGTAGTCGGCCGGACCCGCGCCGCTCGAGTCCGCGGGCAGCGCGAAGTGAAACGCCGGCTCCCCCGTGACCGCCGACCAGATCAAGCGAAACAGCCCGCGGCGTCCCGCGTCGCCGATGCGCGTGAAGGCGAGACGCGCGGCGTCCGCGCCGGGGTCGAAGAGCCGCAGCGGCGTCTGCGGGCCCACGACGCGCAGTTTCCACGACGCCCCGCCGTCATAGTCCCAGTCCGTCGGCTTCTGGTGCGAGCCGCCGGGGAGCGTGAGCCCCGAGCCCCCGCGGAAGAGCGTGATCACGAACTCGTACGGCCCCTCGGCCAGCGCACCCGCCGGAACGGTAGCGGCGTACTCGTATCCGCTCGCGGGGTGCATCGCGAAGCCGCGGTAGACGCTGCCGGTCGCCGCCCGGATGAAGACCTTGACCGAGTCGGGCGGCGTCCGGTCCACCACGCGGGCCTGGAGCTCCGCGTCGCGCCCCGCGAGGTATTCAGGTCGCGCCAGGGACTGCACTGACGGTGGCAGGGAATCCGGCGGCGGGGCGTGGTACTCCGCGAACGCGACGGCACCCACGTGTGAGGGGAGCGTGGCGACGTCCACGGGCCCCGTGGCACTCAGGACGTAGACACCGGGCGTGACCGTGAGGCGGCCGGCGGCAGCCCGCTCGGCACGCGGGTTGCCCGCCGTGACCGGCTGCGCGGTGAAGGTGGTGCCAAGGTCCGGCAGCGCGAGCGTCATGGGCCAGGCGCGGCTGATCGTGCGTGTCACGATCTTGTCAGGGTTGGGCGGCCCGAAGGGATCGCTGACGGGCGCCGCGTCCGGGTAGACCTCGAGGCGCCAGACGCCCGAGCGCACCTTGTCCAGGAAGTAGATGCCCTCCCCTTGGTAGGTCACGACGGGTGACGAGCCGTAGCCAGCGACGCGACGCAGCGCGGCCGGGTCCGGGGGCGTGGAACGCGTCGAACCCGCGTACAGGAACGCATCGCGCGCGACCAGCTCGCCCAGGTTGCCGTCGTAGGAGACGTGGAAGTCGCCGAACCGCGTGTTCTCGGGGTACGGGCCGTACGAGCGCAGCCGGGGCAGACGGTGCATGGCCTCCGCCGCGATGACGGCGCTCATGGCCTTGCGCGGCGTGTAGACGAGGTTCAGGTAATGGGTCTGCCAGCCCAGGTTGCGCGAGGCGGTCTCGAGCATGTCGTAGGCGAACATCGCGGCGAACTGCGCGCCCACCGCCCGGAACGTCCGCACCATCGCCGGATACATGTAGCCGGTCCGCAGGTCCGGCGAGTCGAATTCGTAGACGATGCGCGGCATCCGGGCCAGCTCCGGGTGCAGCATGTCGGGGAAGGTATCGACCGTGCGGAGGTAGTTCCCTTCCAGCTCGTGACCCGAGTTCAGGCCCGTAGGGTACCAGGCGAAGGTCACGCCCTGCGCCCGCGAACGTCGGATCGCTTCGGCGATCCTGAAGTCCTGGCTCACATTATAGAAGACGAGCTTCTTGCACCCCGTGCCGCGCACCGCGTCGGTCAGGGCGTTGATGTAGCGGATCGAGCCTGCGAGGTCCTCGGGGTGATGCCACGGCTCGTTCACGAGCTCGATGAAGAGGATGGCCGGCTCGTCTTTGAGCGCCACGCCCGTGTACGGATTCACGTGGCTTAAGATCTGGCGCAGGTAGTTCACCTGCGCCGCGATGGCGGCCGGGTCGGTGCCCATGCGGGCCTTGCCGAACCGCCGGCCGAAGCCCGCCACCGAGCTATCCTCGAGCGCGTCCGGCCAGTTCGAGCTGTACAGCTGGATGGGGCTCAACAGCATGTAGATGCCGCGTTCCCGCGCGCGGGCGATGAGGTAGTCGAGCAGGTCCAGATGGTCGTTGGCGAGCAGGTTGCCCGCGCTGTCGGAGGACTCCCAGTCACCCCAGAAGGTCAGCCGCAGGCCGTCCCAACCCATGCGGGCGAACTGGGCCATGTCCTCATCAATCATGTGCTTGCGATCGGCGTGGAGGTAACCGGCCGCGCGGTAATCTGAAGCGGTGGGGAGCACGTAGTTCGCGCCGAAGAGGCTCACTTCCTTCTGGTCGTCTCGCCAGCGCACGACGCCCTCGCGGTCGACATAGACGGCCCGGTCGGCGCGCTGCGCGGGCGCGGTTGAGACAACGGCAGCGAGCGCGGCCGCGATCAGGATGGTCGGACGGAGCACTAGCGGCGCAGGAAGTGCTCGGCGACGAGCGCCGGCTGCTCGACGATCCGCTTGTCCTGCGCGGCGATCGCGAGCCGCAGGAACTGCGCCATGCTCCACACCAGGGGCGTCGCGCTGCCGGTTCCGGCCCCGAACACGAAATCGCCGTGCGCCGGATTGGCGCGGTCCCACACCTGCTCCGGAATCATGCCGCCGTCGTTGGCGAAGTGCAGCATCGCCTGGACGTAGGGAGTGGGGTCGGCGCCGCGGGCGACCTCGTACTCGCCGCGCTCGCCGGCGAAGATCGGCCACAGCCGGCCGACGCCCTCGCCCAGCCACGGGCCGCCGAACCACGTCTCGCCGTAGCCGTCGTGGTTGTAGCGATAGAAGTCGGGACCGTTCGGCGTCTCGACGCGGATGGTGGCGTCGATGACCTTGAGGGAGTTCGCGATGATCGTATCGCTCGCCGGCCGGATGCCGAGGCGCACCAGCTCGATGAATCCCTGATCGACCACATCGCGCTCGTCCCACACACCGCCGCCGTTGTGCACGTCGAGCCGGTAGCCATCGTTAGGATCGCGGTTGTCGTCGATGCGCATGTAATAGCCGTGCGACGCCAAATGCCCCGTCGTCGTCACGAGCCACGGCTCCAACCCGGCCGCCCAGGCGTCCGCCGTTTCGAGGTAACGGCGCGCGGCCGCCGTGTCGCCGTTGGCTTTCGCGATCGCTGAGCCGCACACGAGGCCCGCGATCTCCGCCGCCATGGTCGACGGCGAGTACCCGCCCACTTCCTCCCAGCGCTCCTGCTGCGTCGCGGGCCCGTGCGCCATCACGTACTCCGCTTCCGGCCGGATATGACGCTCCCACGTCGCGCTGTCGGTCACCCCCAGCTGCCAGGCCAGGATCATGGGGTAGGACTGCTCGTCCATCTGCTGCGCCGTCCAGTATGGCCGTCCGTCGAGCCAGCTGTTTTGCGGAAAGCTGCCGTCCCCCTTCTGCTGCACGTCGAGGAGGTAGCGCAGCGCGCGCCGGGCGGTCGCCGTGTCGCCGGCCACCAGCAGTCCCGTGGCGGCTTCGTAGAGATCCCGCGCCCACACCAGGTGGTATCCGCCCACGTTGGCCTTGTCCGCCGGCACGGCATCGCCCCACGGAATGCTCATCGAGGCGATGATCGCGCCGAGGAAGGTCTTGTCCTCGTGCGCGCGCACGATCATCGCCGCCAGCTCGAACTGCGTCTGGTACGCGGGGTGCACCCGGCGCAGGCCGGTCAGGTACCGGCTCCAGCCCCGCGCGTAGTCCGCGCGGACCGGGGCGAAGCCGCGCCGCAGGCTCGCGCGCGCCGCCGCCAGCGCCGCCGCGGGCGTTTCCCCAAAGCCCAGGACGAGCGTGAAATGGGCCGGCCTGGCGATCCGCGCGACCTGCACGACGTTTCCGCTATCGGCCCGCGCGTACCGCCACGTGAGCCGGTGATGCAGCAGCAGGTCGGTGTAGCCGTCGTTGACGCCCGCGAACCCGTTCGACGTCTCCGCAAGTCCGCCGCTCGACACCAGCGCGGACGCCACGTCCCCCTTCTGCGCCACCAGGGCGCCGCCGTCCGTCGAGCCGGTGTTCCCAAACCCGGAGTTCTTCAGGGCCGGATGATAGAGCACGTACAGCGCATCGCCCGCCGGACCCGTGAACGTCACGTCAATCAGCAGTGTGTGGCGTTCCGGATCGGTGGCATACGTCTTGGTGAGGGTGAAGCGACCCGGGGCGTCGCTCGAGATCTGGCGATAGAGCAGCGCCCGGGGATCGATGCGTTCGATCGCATGCCGCATGTCGCGCGATTCGATCCACACCCGTCTCCCGTCGCTCACCCCGAATTCCAGCCCGTGCACGTCGGCCTGGTCCACGCGCGGGTAATAGACTTCCGTGAGGATGCCGCCCTGCAGCGTGAACCACACCTTCGACTGTGTGGTGAGGGAGGTGCCGATACCGTCCTTGCCGGCCGGGGTCCATCTGGGCACTTCGCCGGGACCGCCGGGGGCGCCTTGTCCGGCGAGCGCGACCGGTCCCGCCAACAGCGAGCATAGGGCCAGCACAGCCGCCCATGTGCGGTCGATCATTCCCGTCCGCCTTTCGCAAGGACGAGGTCGAGCACGACGGTCTGCCGCGGCCCGATGCGACCGGCAACGGGAGCGTAGCCCCGAATTTGCCCGTCGCGGCCCACGCGCAAGCTGGCCCCACTGGGACCGCCGAGCAGGTTCCGCGGCGTGTACGTGCCGACCGGCAGCACGTCGGCCCCGGAGCCGATCGCGACGCGGGCGGCCGGCGCGGCACCGAGGTTCGCCACCACGAGCACGGCGTGGCTGCCCGCGCGGCGGAGGTAGGCAGCGATCCTGGTGCTGGTGGCTGAGAGCGAGACGAGCGTGCCCGTCGCCAGTGCGTCGTTGTGTTTGCGAAGGTGGATCAGCCGGCGATAGAGGTTGAGAAGTGACGCGGGGTCCGCGTCCTCCACCGCGACGTTCGCCGTCATCGAGTCCGGCTGCGGCGCCTCCCAGGGCGTGCCGGTGGTAAAACCTACGCCGGGACGGGGACTCCACTGCATCGGCGTCCGGAGTCGTGGGTCCGGCTTGTCGCCCGTCATCCCGATCTCCTCGCCGTAGTAGATGAAAGGCAGGCCCGGCAGCGTCAGCAGCAGGGTCGCGGCCAGCTTCGCACGCGTGACGTCGCCGCCGAGCGCCGTGAGCACGCGCGTCTGGTCGTGGTTGGAGAGGAACGGCGACCAGCGGTACACGGGGAGCGTGTCCTGCAGCCGCAGGAAGCCCGCCAGCAGCCCGGCCACCGATCCGTCGCGGACCACCGACAGCAGCGAATCGGCCAGCTCGAAGCCGAAGTACGAGGTGAGCTGGTCCGGGTAATACGGCAGCATCGCATCGATGCTGCCCCACGCTTCGCCGATGGTGTACGCGCCGGGCTTCACGCTGTCGACGTGCGCGGCGTACTCGTGGAGAAAGGCGTGGGTGCCGGGGCACCCCATGAGGCAGGCCCCTTCCTCCACCAGGTAGGGGACCGCATCTAGGCGGAACCCGTCCACGTCCATGTCGCGGAGCCAGAACGTCGCGATCTTCTTCGCCTCTTCCCGCACGGCGGGCGTCTGATAGTTAAGGTCCGGCATGCCGCTCCAGAAGACTCCGTAGTAGTACTCGTCCCGCACGGGCGAGCGGTGCCAGTCGTCCCCGCCGTGGGGCCCGTTGCCGAGCGGCGACGGGGAGAAGCGGTACCACGCGCGATACGGCGATGTCGTGTCGTGCAGGGCCGCCTGGAAATAGGGGTGCTCGCTCGAGCTGTGGTTCAGCACCATGTCCACGAGCACTCTGATGCCGCGGCGGTGCGCTTCCGCCACCAGCCGCTTGAAATCGTCGTTGCTACCGTAGGCGGGCTCGACGCGGTAGTAGTTGCTGACGTCGTACCCGTGATAGCTCGGTGAGGCCGCGACCGGCATCAGCCAAATACAATCGGCACCGAGCGTGTCGATGTAATCGAGCTTCTCGATCAGGCCGTTCAAGTCGCCGATGCCGTCGCCGTTCGAGTCGAAGAACGAGCGGACGAACACCTCGTAGCAGACGGCGCCGCGGGTCCAGGCTGGGGCGGCCGCCTGCTGCCCCGTGAGCGGCGTCAACCACGCGCACGCCAGGAGCTCGGCTGCGCCGAGCGCTGCCGTCCGGAGGCCGGCGACGCGTGATGCTGTGCTCCTCCGGGGGCGAGATCTGCACCGCGGTGAATCCCCCTGGCCCGAGAACATTCTCGCACTCGTTCGCGATGTGGGGCCACTTCTACTCGAAGAGGCGCACGAAGACGTCGCCCGCGGCCATATGGCCGCTGGGGCGGTAGGTCGGCGGCAGCGTCGGCCGATCCGGGAGAGGATTCCCGGTTGGAGGGAGGGAAAGCGTGTCACCGCACGCCGCGCCTGCAAGCAGGAGCAGGGCGCCGGCGGCGAAGCGACGTCCCAACGGCAGCGAAGGTCTCCGCGCGCTCAGTAACCCGGATTCTGCTTCAGGTTCGGGTTGGCGCTGAGCTCGTTCAGGGGGATCGCGTAGAGATTGTACTTCGCATCCGTGGCCGTTCCGCCGGGCAGGTTGCCCTTCCACGCCCAGACGTACGTCCCACCCGTGAACAAGCCGAACCGAATCAGATCGGTCCGGCGGCGGGCCTCGAACAGCAGCTCACGGCCCCGCTCGGCCAGTATGGTATCCAGCGTCATCTGGCCGGCCGTGATGTCGTGCGACGCATCGCCGAACGCGCGCTCCCGCAGATAGTTGAAATAGGTCACCCCCTGGGCCACGTTGTTGCCCGTGCGCACGGCGGCCTCGGCGTAGATGAGGTACGCCTCGCCGAGGCGGAAGATCGGGAAATCCGTGTCGATCATCGTCGTTTGCGAGCCGGGGCCGCCCGTGGAGGTCTTGTTGGTGAACTTGGGCCCGGCGATCCCGTTGGTGAAGGTGCCGATGTCTATCACCGAGTCCGTCTGGCCGCTCGTGTAGAAGAACGAGCCCCGTACATCCCCAGGGCCGAACAGGCGAAATGCCTGCTGTTTCATCCGGTAGCCCCCCCAGCAATAATCGATGCCATAGTTTGCCGGAACCATGCTGCCCCCGCAGCCGGCGTGAACCAGGAACGTCATCCCTCCCCAGGTCTGCGTATGGCTGCCGTCCTGGATGGCAGCGAAGATGACCTCCGTCGACGTGTTGTTGTCGGACGTGAAATTGTGTCGATAATTGCTTTCCAGCGTGTACTGACCGGAGTTGATGACGCTGGCCACAGCGGTCAGCGCGTGAGCGTAGTCGTCCGTGCCGCTGTAGACGCCGGCGTTCAGGTACAGCTCGGCCAGCAGCATGTTCGCCACCGCGGGGGTCGCACGGCCGTAGGTGATCGCCCCGTTGGGTGTCGGCAGCGAATCCACGATCGCCTGCAACTCGCTCACGACGTAGCGGTACATGTTGTCGCGCGTCACCTGCTTCGGCGGCGGGCCGCCGATTGGGTCGGCCTCGGTCACGAGCGGGATGCTCCCGAAGAAATCCAAACCGACCCAGTAGGCCAAGGCCCGCAGGAATCTCGCTTCGGCGCGGTACTGCTTGATCTGCGCCTTGAGCGCCGCGCCGACGCCCCGCGAGTCCAGCAAGTTCGGCGTGGTCTGGCGCAGGAACTCATTCACCAACACGGTCTCGAAATAGACCCGGTAGTACATCGCCTGGCTGATGGTGTTGGTCGAGTTCCATTGCCATCTATTCAGGTCGGGAACGCCGGGATCGTTCCAGCCGATCACGGCCTCGTCCGTGGGGAGCTCCTGCAGGTACCAGTTCAGGCGCAGGAATTCCGACGTCCCTTCGTCGATCAGCTTGATGTCCCCGTTCTTGTCCCCAGGATCATTCGGGCCGATCTGCGAGGTAACGACCAGCCCCGCGTACAGCTTCGCCATGTACTGCGCATAGGCGTTCGGGTCGGCCCAGATATTGGCGCCGGTCACGGCGCTCTTCGGAGCCACCGTCGGGTCCGTGCAGCCGGCCGCGACCGCGAGCAGCGGGGCGACGACCGCCACAGCCTTGAATGACTTGAGCTTCATGTGTTGGTCCCTTCTCGAGTGACCATAACCATGGGCGTGCATTAGAACCGGACGCTCAGGCCACCGGTGAAGGTGCGCGAGCGCGGATAGATGTTGTTGTCGAGTCCGTTCAGCCCGGCCGTCGGATCCACGCCATCGTAGCCCGTGATCGTGAAGGCGTTCTGGACCGTCGCGTACGCGCGCCACGGCCGGCCACCGTACTGGAAGCTGCAGCCGAGCGTGATGTTGTCCATCCGGAGGAACGATGCGTCCTGTACGTAGAAATCCGACAGGTACTGGGGCGCCGTGAAGCCCGTCTTCAGGACCGAAGCGTCCATGTTCGTCGGCGTCACGTTGCCGGACGTGATGTTCTGGTACGACCCGTTGGACGCCGCCACGTTGTTATAGACGTAGCTACCCAGCTGCGCCCGCAGCGTGAAGCTCAAGTCGAACGCGTGGAAGGTGAAGTACGACGAGTGACCCAGCTCCACCGTCGGCCACGGCGAGTGGAACGGCCGGAGGTCGTTGGTGCAGCCTTGGACGGTGCTGTCGCCGGCCGCGTTCTGGACCAGGGGCACGTACGTGTTCTGGACCGGCTTCCCGTTCTGGTAGACCTGCTGGCACACAAAGAACGAGTTGATCGGGTGGCCCGGCATCAGCACCTGAATGGTGTTTCCCGTGCCGCCGCCGATGGGGCCGACGTTGATCTGCGAGACGCTGTGGTTCGGGTTGATGCTCAGCAGCTCGTTGCCGTTGTGGCTGACCGTGAAGCCCGCGGTCCAGCCCAGGCCCTCGGCACGCGGCTCCAGGACCTTGGCATTGACGCTGAATTCGATCCCCCGGTTCCGCATGGTGCCCACGTTGGTCGTGACGAGGTTTGTGAAATTCGTACCGGCGGGGACGGGCACGGTAAAGATCAAATCGCTGGTGTTCTTGGTGTACCAGTCGAGGGCGCCGCTGATCCGCTGGCCGAAAAGCGCGTAGTCCACCCCAACGTTATACGACTCGGTGCTTTCCCAATGAATGTCCGGGTCCACCGCCCCCGGCCGGATGGTGGGGATGAATTGCCCGCCGAAGTAGTACTGGGCCAGGCCGTTGCTGTAGGTGTAGGTCGGATACTGCAAATAGTCCCCGAACGCCTGGTTGCCGGTCTTCGCCCATGACGCCCGGATCTTCAAGTCCGAGAGCGCCGTGACGCTCCTCAGGAACGACTCCTGCGAGATCCGCCAGGCCAGCGACACGGAGGGGAAGGTGCCCCATTGATGCCCGGGCCCGAAGCGCGATGACCCGTCGTGCCGGACGCTCGCGGCGAGGAGGTAGCGGTCGTTCAGATTGTAGTTGAAGCGACCGAAGAAGGAGATCAGCTTGTAATCGACGACGTAGTTGCTGTTCTGGACGACTGAGGTCGTATCCACCACCACGCCGTTGATGCCGAGCAGGTTGCTCGGCAGCCCGGTCTCCTGGAAAAACGGGCTCTCGGAGTGCGAGGTGCTGTACGAGTAGCCCGCGGTGAGATCGATATTGCCGGGGACCGCAATGATCGGGGCCGAATAGTTCAGGTACCCCTCTCCGACCAGGCTCGTCTGGTTCCGGTTCGACAGACTCAGCAAGCCCTGGCCCTGCCGGATCTGCGCGGCGAGGTCGTTCGGGATGAATGTCTGGTTGTTGGCCTGAGTCAGATCGTACCCGAGGTTGAGGTTGGCCGTGAGGCTCCTCAGGAACGGGAGGTGGTAAGCGCCCTGCATGTTGCCGACGCTGCGCCAGGTCGTGCCCTGGCTCACGGACCGGTTGAGGCTCGCCACCGGGTTGCTCGCTGCCGCACCGGTCGTCGGCCAGTCCCAGTAGCCGGTCGGGTTGGTCGGGTCATAGACCGGTTGCGTCGGCGCCATCCCGACGGCGTTGCCGAGCATGTCGCCGGCCTGGAAGTGGTCGGACGAACGGGAGCCGCGCAAGTTGGTCTTTATGTCTAGGTTGTCGTTCAGCAGGATCTGTTCGTAGCTCACGCCCAAGGAGAGCCGCTCCGTCGAGCTGCTCCGGATTATCCCGTCCTGATCGAGATAGCCGACCGAGAACCGGTAGTTGCTGTTCTGCCCCACGCCCGAGACGACCACGTCGTGCTGCTGACCGAAGCCGGTGCGGTCGATGAGGTCGAACCAGTTCGTGTTCGCGTTGCCCAGGATGGCGCTTCTCGCCGGCGCTTGCGCCGCCACCGCCGCCTGGAACTCACTCGCGCTGAGGAGGGAGGGGAGCCGGGTGACGGACGAGGAGGACAAACTGGTGCTGAACTGGATCTCCGGCCCGTGTTGCCGGGACTTCTTGGTCGTGATGAGCACTACGCCGTTGGCGGCGTTCGCCCCGTAGATCGCCGCGGCCGAGGCGTCCTTCAATACCGTGATACTCTCGATGTCTTCGGGATTGAGGAAGTTGAGTGCGTCCCGGCCTGCCGAGAGAACGCTGGTCACCGGCATCCCATCGATGACGTAGAGCGGGTCGCTGCTAGCGTTGACTGAGGTTGCGCCGCGAATCCGAATGAAGAGGCCACCGCCGGGCTCGTTGTTGTCCACGACCTGCACGCCCGCAACCTTGCCCTGGATGAGCTGCTGGGGGGTGACGATGCGGCCGGTGTTGAACTCCGCCGACGAGACCTGCGTCACGGCCCCGGTAATGTCGCCCGCCCGCTGTGCCCCGTAACCGGTCACCACGACTACCGACAGGCCGACGGCCTGAGCGTTCAGAGCGAAGTCAACGACGACCGTGTCCCCCCCCGCGACCGTGACGGCCTGAACCGCCGGCGCATAACCGAGCATCCGCGCGCGCACGGAGTCCGTGCCCGCGGGGACGCCCGTAAGGACGAAGCGACCGTCCGTCTGGGTCAGGGTGGCGCGACTCCCGACCGCGACCGTGGCCGCCGAGAGCGGTTGCTGCGTCGCGGCGTCGGTGACGTGTCCCCGAATCGTGCCCGTGGGCTGTTGCGCGCCAAGTTGGGCCACCCAAAAAAGACCACCGACGAGCGCGGGAACTAGGTGACGGCCTGGCGGCATAGGTCTGCCCTCTACAAGGTGGGGAGTGGAATGTGACCTCGCATGCAGGTCCATTCTTCCCCCCGAACTCGGAATGTCAAGGAGGGTGAAGAGTCGGAACGTGCATCGCAGTTCTCATCGGAACACGATCCACAGCACTCCGATCGTGGCCGCGAGGACGATCGACAGAATGACATTGAGTTGCCGCGGGCCCGCCGGGGCCGCCGGGACCGGGACCGCAGTGATCTCCGGCGCTCCGTAGGTCAGTCCGGCGGTCTTCACGGCCGGAGGCGGAGCCGTCGCGTAGCTCACCGCGATCAGGATCCCCGCGCACAGCGCGAACAACAGGGCCGCGAAGTGCAGGAAGT
>Ga0209761_1001270_pt1 | contig 16255 bp, 15 predicted proteins | sample GraSoi013_1_40cm_4_FD_185818 | JGI IMG/M metagenome (GOLD analysis project Ga0209761, IMG submission 185818) | Grasslands soil microbial communities from the Angelo Coastal Reserve, California, USA - Sample 09_25_2013_1_40cm (SPAdes) (version 2) | ecosystem: Environmental > Terrestrial > Soil >...
AATCTCCCCATAACCCTCAGGAGCCAGACAATCTACCGACAAGGTAACCTCAGGGTTCGAGGGATCAGGCATGTGATAGAACGCCTTCGCCTTCTTTGGATAATGAGTGACAAAGAAAGGCCGATCAAACTTCACGGTCAAAAGCTTCTCTTGCTCGTATCCGAGATCGTCACCCCATTTTATCCCGGACTTCTCTTCCCCGATGATCTTGAACGCTTGATCGTAGGTGACTCTTTCGAACGGTGGCTTTACCCTCGCTAGCTCCTCCAGGTTCCGCTCGAACAGAGCTAGCTCGGTCTTGCATTTTTCCACTAGCGTTGCCACGATGTGGCTCAACAGCTGCTCCTCTACTCCGATGATACAATTCAGGTCACACCACGGCGCCTCAGCCTCCACGTGCCAGTACTCGGTCAAATGCCTCCTAGTCCGCGACTTCTCCGCCCTGAAAGACGGAGCAACAGTATAGATGCTGCCAACGCTCGCAATCAACGCCTCAGCATACAACTGCCAGCTCTGCGTCAAGTACGCCTTCTGATCGAAATACTTCACCTCGAACAAAGTCGCACCACCCTCCACGGCAGCCGAGGTAAGGCTTGGAACATGAACCTCCGCAAAGCCGTGCCCGTCGAACCATTCGCGAACCGCAGAGAGAACCACGGCCCGCACCCTGAGAATCGAGCGCATCTTGTCACTCCGGACAAACAGGTGACGCTTGTCCAATAGAAACTCGGGACCATGGAACTGCTTTGCAATAGGAAACTCCTCAAGAGCCGGATGCACGACTCGCCCCTCATCCACCTGGACTTCTCTCCCGCCAGGAGCCCGAGGATCAGGTTTCACCTCTCCCTGCAACTCAACACTCGACTCTATCCGAGCCGACTGAAACTCCTCGAAAGTCTTGTCGTTGACCTTGCCCTTTCGTAACGTACACTGGATAACCCCTGAGCCATCGCGCAGTAGAAGGAAAATTATCCCGCCGCCGGTGCGCTTGTTCTGCAGCCATCCGCGGACAAGAACCTGCTTTGCATCAAAGGTCCCTTGGAGAACTTCCCTTACCGTGACGACTGGCCGCATCCCTAGACCCCCGCAAAACTCAACGTTTGACAAAGCCTCGGATTATTTAAGAATCCCAATACGAGCAACAATGGAACGATATGTCAGAGCTGAGAGAACGATCGACGAAGAAACTCGCAGAGCTGAAAGCCTACCTCGAAAAGAAAGTTGTAGAAGATGAGGAAGAAATCAGAACCCTACGATCCTTCCTCGAAGTAATTGATCTCCTACTCACGGAGCGAAGCTATCGAAGAGTCGAGGTCCCGAAAACACTCGCGGAAACCGCAAAGAAACAGGAAGCCCCTCCGCAGAGCATTAGAACCATCAGCGGAGTAGTACTAGCAGACATGCATGTTGATGGCCCAAACCTCCGCGTCGTGCCCGGTGAAGGAATGAAATTCGACACTAACACTCCACCCTTCAGGCCTTTCCTCTTAGGAAAAGTGCTTGAACCAATGCAGAAGAAAGATGAGGAAGCAGTCCGGAAGGGTGGATTATCTCCAGACCGAGTTCTATCTTTCGATCTCGACCAACAAGGCAACCTACTGAAACAGTTGCACGTCAAGAATTACGGTGACGAGACCCGTCTGAGCGAGATAAAGAACGCTGTTCGTTGGACTTTCAGGAAAATGTACGAGAAAACCATTGGCACGTAGACGGTCCCAGTTGAACTGACGCCTCAGTGCTTTACGGCGCGACTTTGAAGATCACTTCTGACAGCGCCCGCGTAGTCTATACCGTACGTTGCTTGAAGATAGTCCCTCAAAGCCATCGCCGATCGAGCCTCCGAGATGAATCCCTCCTTTGGAAACTGGAAGGCCTGCGCCTCGCCACACGATTTGCACTTCGCAATAACGCTGTCATAGATGGTTCCGCCTGACTTCCCGAATTCGTGGTCCACCGGCTCCAATTGGCCTCCGCAATGGCATTGGGTCTTCAGAATGGTCGCATAGGTGGCCTGTATCTCCCGGAAATGCCCTTCGGCATCTCGAAGCAATTGCTCCTTCAGCTCTAGATACCTAGAGTCATTCGCAAGCTCAGGCCTCTCAGTTTCGACTCTCCGAAGACCGTATTCTAGCAAGTACGCCATCGGGTTCTCCGATGAAGCCATAAGGTACCTTCAAGCTGGCCTCTTGAAAGAAGAGAGTGATACTCGCCTTGAACCATTCAAGTTCTAGAAGACAGCCAAGTCTCTGGAAGACGTTCTCTTCCCCAGCAGCCTTGGACCAGCAAACTCCTACCGACATGGCCTAAGTCTCAATTCTGGCCTCTACAATCCCCAGTTTGGTTCGTGTAGCAGGTAAACCTTAAGAAATCCCGTTCTCCCCTTGCTTTCGAATTCCAATTCAACAAAGGTATGAAAGAATGTCTGCACAAGGAACCCAAAGTGTACCTGTACTTATCCTAAAGGAAGGAACAGGACGATCAACTGGTAAGGAAGCTCAGAGAAATAACATAACTGCCGCAAAAGTTGTGGCAGAAACAGTCCGCTCGACCCTCGGACCCCGAGGAATGGACAAGATGCTCGTCAGCTCCATCGGCGACGTGACAATTACCAACGATGGCGCCACAATTATGAAAGAGCTAGACGTCCAGCATCCGGCCGCGAAGATGCTGGTTGAAGTATCCAAGACCCAGGATAACGAGGTTGGCGACGGAACTACGACTGCCGTCCTCTTATCCGGTGAACTTCTCGATAAGGCCGAGAAGCTCTTGGACAAGGATGTCCATCCGACTGTCATTGTTGATGGTTACAAGAAAGCTGCGGAGAAAGCGATCGAGATCCTTGACAAACTGTCGATCCCTATCGCTGAGAAAGATGATGTTATTCTGCGACAGGTCGCGACAACATCCATGTACAGCAAGGGCATCGCTGTCGCGAAAGAACACTTCGCAGATATCTCGGTAAAGGCCGTCAAGCAGATTATCGAGAAAGTTGACGGCAAGATCAAAGCAGATATCGACCTGATCAAAATCCTGAAAAAGCACGGCAAGAGTCTGGAAGAAACCGAACTCGTCAAAGGTATCGTTATCGACAAAGAACTTGCGCATGCGCAAATGCCTAAGACGATAACTGGTGCACGAGTCGCTCTCCTCAACGCCAAGATCGAAGTAGAAAAGACCGAGTTCGATGCCAAGATCAACATCAACAACCCTGACCAGATGCACCTGTTCATCGAGGAGGAAGAGAAAATGCTGGTGGACATGGTCTCCCAGATCGAAAAGACTGGAGCTAACATTGTCTTCAGTGAGAAGGGCATAGACGATGTGGCGCTGCACTATCTGGCCAAGAAGGGAATCGGCGCGGTCAAGAACGTCAGCAGCGGCGACATCGAGAAACTGTCTAAGGCTACAGGCGCAAGAGTCGTTGCTAGTGTCAAGGATCTCGCGAAGGACTCTTTGGGAGAGGCTAAGTCCGTAGAGGAGGTCAAGATCGGCGACGACAAGCTCCTATACATTCGCGACGCTAAGAACCCGAAGGCGGTCACCATAGTCATACGCGGCGGAACAGAACATGTTGTCGACGAAGCGGACAGATCGCTGCACGACGCGCTATGCGTTGTGAGAAACGCTTTGGAAGACGGCAAGATAGTTGCTGGCGGCGGGGCGCCTGAGGCGGAACTTGCCAAGAGACTTCGAGAGTACGCCGTAAAAGTGGGAGGCAGAGAACAACTCGCTATAGAAGGCAGTACCGACTACCCTGGCAGAGAACGCTGGGTTCGACCCCATTGACGTTCTCGTAGAGCTGCGGTCAAAGCACGAGCGAGCGGGAAGTCCATGGTTCGGGATCGACGTCTTCTCCGGTGATGTGAAGGACATGCGAAAACTGAACGTTCTCGAACCCCTCAGGGTTAAGCAGCAAGTGATCAAATCAGCATCAGAAGCGGCATCCATGATATTGAGAATCGACGATGTCATCGCATCTAAAGGCGTTGACAAGGGTGCCGGCGGCGGAAAGGACTTCAAGCCGCCTGGCGGAGACGAAGACTTCTAGTAGAATACTGCTTTTCCACTCGACATATCGGCTTGAGCATTCAGGAAGAGCCACTCGTGCGACGCGAGGGTCGGTCGCTAAGACCCCCTATTTTCTAGAACACCCGCTGTCTGGCACTCATAATGGGCGAGACGGACGATTCAGGGCATAATCCGGGCCTATATTGCTCGGCGAAAAACGCGATTAGCCCAACGAATCTAGCGGTCATCTCGCGGTGCTCTCGCGGTAACCTCCCAGATTCAACATCAGGGCTGATAATGGGCGATTTCCGTGACAATTCGATGTTTCATACCTTCAAACTTGGGGATGCATTATTGGAAAACTTTCTTTCTGGTGGTAAACATATGTTCCTAGGTCACCGTCTAGGGATTAGCGACTATGTCTCGGTGAGTCTTTTTCTGACGTGATGCAAGATATTCGGAGGAGTCCATACGGAGAAGACCCTCACATATCGGGGAGAAGCGGCGGCTCTTATCGTGCTTGCGCTCCCTTGCTCCCTGTACCCCTTGATGAAGGAATCAACGTATCCCGCGAGCGTCTTGTTGAACGAAAGCCAGTAATGGCCTGAATAGAACAGGAATTCTGCCAAATCCCAGGAATAGTCCCCTCTGTAACGGGCTTGCTCAAGATCGACAAGCGTCACTTCGCCCTTCTTCTCCACTAGAAAGTTCTCCGGCTTCGTATCTCCCAGAGCTGCCTCCAGTCGATGAGCATCTGCCATGAGCCGGCCTGCCTCGTATGCAGCTTCCCGCTCTCTCTGTCCAGTTTGCGTGCCTGAGGCCAATCTTGGGAGAAGACTCGACAATTGGTCGCCGGGAACGAACGAGAAGAGTATCGTTCTGGATTTCTGGTCCGCCCCCAGGATTGTGGGTACGGGTATCCCGCGACGCGAAAGTAGATCATTGAAAGCATATTCAGCCTCCATCCGTCTCTTCCCCGATATTGAGAAGTGAACAGACCCCAAGCCGAAGAGGCTTAGCGTGACCCATTTGAGAGATACCCAGTTCGTATACCGTTTAGCGACCATCTTCTCATTGTCTACCTTCACTAGGAAGACATCGTTGACGAAGCTGCCAATCCGCCGAATCGATACGCGCCCCGTTGGACGGTACCTCCGGACAATCTTCAAAATCACGTCCATTTCTTCCGGCAATAGGGGTTCTCTCCGTTAACTGGCTGCTCCGGACCTAGGGACCAGCCTTCCTAAATATCGTCTAACAACCGACAGTCCAAATCGGACAAGATTGTCTATCGTCACCGGAAGCTCCCACAACCGACGAAATTTGCTCATCTGCCTCGTTGGTACTTTCACTCTCTTCCTCATTGGCTCATCAACGGTGCTCCTCATCCTAGCGTCAGCAAGTAGAGTACTGCCCAGGAACACGCAGGTGGGGCTCCTCACATTAGCTTTGAGCGCGACGCTGACGCTCGTAATCTCTCTAATTGGCATCCCCATAGGGTTCACGTACATGTACTTCTTCGGGGGTGTTTTATCAACGAAGGCGATTAAGCTCTATCTCTTCATCACGAAAGGAACTCACGTAATCGGATCCAAAAACTCGGAACTCTCAATGGTCCAAGCTTCCCGAGGATTGAAGCTGAAACTTCGTAGACAAACCATGTACTTTGGGTTCATCCTCGCGGTCGTAGTACCCTTTGCAACCTACGAAGCCAATCACAAAGACATCCCGTTGATCTCGCCTCTAGCTCGAACAACCGACATTGTGAGCGTGATTACGCAGGATTTCGTGACCCTCACAATGACCGCATCGCTAATGCTCCCGCTGGTTGCCCTTGCCCTCCCATACTTCGGAGGGTTGAGGCTTCGCAGCATCGATGTTGGCCCCTTTCATACCACGGTTCTATCAATGATAATTGGCGCATCAGGCGGCTTCTCGCTCCTCTACACTGCACTTACCCGGCCAATCTTCAGCATCCTCGCATACATCTTCCTTCTCCTGATTGGCGTATGCTGGTGCTTCGCGATCGGCTGCAACTTAGCGGCTGACCCCGCAGACAGACACATAGCACGTATAGTACTTGCCCAGAAGGTGAGCTCTAGAGTCGTTTCTTCAAAGATATGGCTGGAAAACCCACCCGGGAAATTCCGAGAAGTCTAGAATTGATCTCGAAATACTATTTTTATATGATGATGATCGCTTTGATTGATGATTACGTTGGAGAGAGTTCCCACAGGGATCAAGGGCCTCGACGAGCTTCTCGGGGGAGGCTTCCCTGAGGGAAAATGCATTCTGGTAGTCGGAAGCCCTGGTTCAGGAAAGACAACCTTCGCCATCCAGTATCTCTACAGCGGGGCCCTTCAGGGCGAGACTGGACTCTATGTTACCCTGGATGAGTATCCTGACGTGATAAAACAAAACTTCCAATCTTACAATTGGGACCTAGACAGTGTAGAGAAGAAAGGCAGGCTCCTATTCCTAGACGCAAGCGGTCTCAGAAGGACGAGGCCTAAGAACAATGGACCTCATGCGTTATTTTCCTCCGACTCCGCAGAAGGGGTTGGTTTCACCGATGTGCTGAAGACCCTCACAAAACTGGTTGAGGGCGAGAATGTCGAGCGGATCGCCCTCGACCCTATTACGTCGGTTATGTTGAGGTATGGGGAGGAGGTGAAAAGACGGAGGGCGACTGTAGAGTTCTTCGATGCTCTAGCCGACACCGGTTGCACTTCTCTCGTGACAAGCGAGTTGAAAACATCCCTACTAGACCGAAGATTTCAACTTGAGGAGTTCCTTTCACACGGAGTAGTTGTTCTACATACACTCATGCATCAAGGAAACTTTGTCCGAGCAGTACAAGTGGAAAAAATGCGTGGAATACCTCATGACACACAGATTCGTCCGTATCAATTCGGGACCTCAGGAATAGAGGTGTTCCCACGAGACAAAGTATTCTAAGTCTTAGGCTTCTTAGAATAGAAGATTATCCCCTTCCCATCTTCTATTGCGAAGACATTCCAACCTTCCTGATGTCTCCTCGCTCTGAATTTGGCAATCCTTAGACGTCGACGACGAACGCCGCGTTCCTCGAATGCTTCCATCTGAACCACGCAATCCGACATATCCGCTAGTTGTTTCTGTACCATTGGATCGACACTGGGACCCAGAGTGAAAACCGCCTTTCCTCCTATTCCTTTCATTTTCGCCCCGACCGACTGGACAAAGGAGACGACGCTCTCTGGATTCGTCTTAGATGCAAGAGGGACTAGGGAGTCGAAATAGAGACTTGCACCCTTGGACCTCTGAGGTGGGAGAGATGATGAAATCTTCATCCCCAGTGTTGTCAGGTCCCCAATAGATGGAACCGAGAATTTCTCAGTCGACTCTTGTCCCGCCTCAGCTGAATATCCATCCACAAATGTCAGGAGCCCGCTCTGCTCGTACCCCCTTACATCGAGCCCCATCGACTTCATGCCTGACCTTACGTTAGAAGGAAAATCGCTGGTAGAGACAAAGACACATGGCTTTCCTTGCTTGAGGTCCTCGAACATGAGTTGCTCAGAGAGAATAGTCTTCCCTGACCCCGTGTTTCCTTCGATAGACACAGTGCCACCATCTATCTCGCCCGAGGTCAGACTGTTGAAATGCCCGAACGGGGCGAGGTAGCTTTTGCTCCTCCTTCGATAATAGACTACTCCTCCCACCGCTCCCAGTCCTCCGACACCACCGACTACGAAATATGGTAGGAGATTGTAAGGAAAGGGAACGAAGCCAGGGGGTACTAACCCGAAACTTCCACCTGGACCGCGGAAGCTGTAGACAAGGTTGCCCTGACTATCAACCATGTCAATGTAGACAAGATACGTCCCTTGAGTAGAATTGCCGGGATAAGCCCAAGATGCGATGAGTTCGTACGGACTAGTGGAAGTCGCAATACTCATCGTCTCGTTTGTTGCCCCCTTGACAGGCAGACCACCAGGAGCATGAATGGTCATGTTAATCCTCCCTTGTTGAATCTCGCCGATTCCTAGAGCGGAGAGCACGAACGCTTTGACGACCACATAGTTGTTCGGAGGAACTGCATCGAGGTAGAAATATTGGGGTGTATTGCCGGACCTGTCCTGAACGCTGATCGTGTTAACGGGAAACAGACCTTCATAGTCAGACATCGGCACGATAACGAAAGAACGAGCTAAACTTGAGCCCCATTTCACAGCGATAGTTGCGTTTCGAGGAACGGAATTGGCAGAGAGTTCAATTGCAATTGACGATCGCTCGATCAGCGGGATTGCCGAGCCCAGGCTAAGGGAGATGCTAATGTTTGATGGTACTGGACTCGGGATTATATGTTCAGGGGTGGAATTTGTATTAGTCCAGCTCCCTTGTCCAGGAAAGCGGTAGCTGAAGGCTGCCCCCAAAGTTACTGGGATTCTGGAGGATTGGTTTCCAGTCCAATCTACTATCAAAGAGAAAGTCAACTGGCCGCTCACAGTTGCGGCAGATTCTAAAGTTGGTAGAGCGAAAGTCGCTGAAGAGGCGGTGAGATTCGAGACGCAGGTAGAGCAGGCGCCTGAAGGTGGCGAGGAGGTGAGCATTGAAAATGCAGCAAGGTAGAAAATGCGCTTGGGTGTTGAAGGGACTCCTGCAGTACCCGGAGTAGCACTTGAAGCCAGGAAGACCATTAGAACGAGCACTAAGCCGAAGATGGCCTTGCTCACGATTCTCTCGTGAGACTCTTCGTCAATTCCAGTTAAAAGGTTCTCCGAAAAGCGGATTCGGCTTAGAAAAACAAAGGAGGGAGCGCTTGTTCGAGGAGAGCAGCTAACCCTTTCCGATTCGGAAGACTGAGGTTCCGCAGTTGGGGCAGACGCCCTTGACCGCAGCCTTTCCGTTCTTGAGCGTGACGTTCTGTGGGTCCTTTATCTCGATGTTCGCTTTGCATTTGACGCAATATGCTTGTGGCATTTCTATTCATCTGAGCGCCCACTGGAGCGCGGTAGTATTTGAAACTCACGTAGAACGCGGAGATACCCACGAGGGATGACACCTAAAAGAAGCAAGAATACGAGTTCTTTCCTCTAAAAGAGCCTGAAAGAGTGCTTTTTGGGGTGCTATACCCACTTCTGGGACCAGAGTATCTATTACAGTCCGAAACTTCCACAATAATTTCCCGTGACACTCGAGTAAAATATACGATTTGAACGTGCCCTAGTATCTCTTCGTGAGCGTTTCATAGGAGTCTTTCACGAGTTTCTTTGTCGAGTAGGTGAGAAGCTTTTGAGCCCAAGTACGCTCGAGGAGGTCTCTCATGCTCAGGTTCTTCAATCGGTCGAGGTCAACCTGTTTGCTTGCCTCCATGAGGCCAGTGGCCATGGTCGAGAAGGTCTCGAAGCTTGGAGGACTTCCCACCTCGCCCCGGGCGAGCGCTTGCTTTCTAAGCTCGTTGTAAAACCTGAGCGTCGCTTTCACGGACTTACTGATGGCCAAGTCGACCTTCTCTTCAAACTGAAATTGCGTTTTCAGGCCCGCCTCGACTGAAGCGTGAAGATATCGCCCTAGTCAGACTCTCTCGTAATGGTCACACGACCTATCCTCAATGGTTGCATCCCTGCACTCCTCGAAGGTGCCAAATAGGGGGCGAGTTTCAAGTCATCCGGAACTCTCAACAAATTTTTGTCACGATTCGGACACTATCATCGTCTTGACGGCGGTTCTCGAAGTTCGAGCATGTCCAATTGCGTTTGGGGCGTCTCGTAAAACAAATCGGTCAGTAACCATCGACCGAAGGTCAATGTCTCCTCTCGTTAGAAAGCCGAGGGCGCTGTGAATATCTGATTCTACACAAGAATAGCTTGTCACAATCGAGATCTGCCGGCTGAATAGTGCGCTGACATCGAGGCCGATCGATGAGCCTTGAGCTGGGGCCCCAAATAGGAGGAGTTTTCCTCCTTTTCTGACCGAAGCAAGCGCGGGCTGTATGGCCTTCGGATTTCCGGTAGATACGATTGCCAGATCGACTCCTACATGTGTCAGCTTCGTAACGTATTCGGGAATGTCCTTCGAGGACGAATCAATTGCCTCGCTGGCGCCTAATTTCCGTGCCATTTCGAGCCTTTTAGGAAGAAGGTCTGCACCGACGATAGTTGATGCACCCATTTTCCTGAGTAGTTGGATCTTTGTCAAGCCTGTTGGGCCTAGGCCAACGACAAGAACACTGTCTCCTTGCTTCACCTCCGCCTTGTTCAGGGCCCTCACGCAGCATGCCGTTGGTTCTATCATAGATCCTTCCTCAAAGCTTGCTTCCGAGGGCAAGCGCGTAACAGCGCCCCGAGTTACGTTGGTCTCGGGAACTCTGAAGTACTCGGCGAGTCCACAGGGATCGAAGTTTGTTTTCCGGAAGAGATCGCACATGGTGTGATCCCCTTGCTGGCAGTAGTGGCAGTTGTAGCAGGGAACGTGGTGGTGTGCGATGACTCGGTCCGATTTTCTTAGATCAGTCACGTCGTCGCCTACGCTCGCAATTGTTCCGCTGACTTCGTGGCCTAGGATTCCTCCTGGTCCGTAGGCGCCGTGGACCTTTTCGATGTCTGTTCCGCATATTCCTGCTGCCGCTAATTTGATCAAGACTTCGCCGGGCTGGAGTCTGGGAACTGGAACGTCTGTGATCTCTGCTTGTCGTTGTCCGTTGATTAGACATGCGAGCATGGACTGTTCTTGTCTGGCTCTGCGATTTAACGAATTTCCGATCGAGAAAGGCGGGTGGGTAGTTTCTGGATTGGAGTTTATTCTATAAGAAGGGTAGATGAGCCATGAATAGTAGTCGCTTACCGTTGTCCGTATGCCAGTATCGAGAACTCGGGGAACCAAGGACTCGGTCAAGTTCATGCAAGTCCTCGACCGCACGGTCTACCTTAGGCTCAAACAGCTCGCGCTTCAGAGAGGAGTCACGGTTCAAGAGTTAATCCGGGTCCTCCTTATCCCAGACTGGCTGCACGGCGCTGAAGAGAGACGCTTGAAGGCGGAGTTGGAGAGACGTCACCGTAGGTGCACTCAGAAGCGGTTTGTTCGGACTCCGCTACAGAAGCCTCTTGCATCGATGAGAAGAAACTGATTTCTTACACTAAGAGACTTGAACCTACTAGGGTAACGCATAACCGTTCCCAATCATAATATACCATTCTTGCCCGGTATTACCCAGGCTTCTTCTTGATCAAAGATCTCGACGTGGAGATGGAAAAAGGAAATGTCGATTCGATCGTAGTCTTCGGAGATTCAACTGTTGGAAACCCCGACCTTCGATACGTTGCTGGAACGTCTCTTCCGAGAGGCGGTGTATTCCTGAAGCGAAGGTCACATGACCCGACGCTTATTGTCAGCAATATTGACGTGGGCAGTGCTCGCCAGGGTAAGATCCGAAATATCAGGACGTACTCGGACTATGGATATGAACGCATAGCAAGCAAGTACGATCGTGATGAGGCTAGGATCCGGTTCTACCAAAAGATCATCAGGGAGGAAGGACTTCGGGGCCCCACGATTCTGGCGGGAAGAAATGATGTGTCAAATACATTGCATCTGATTGACGCTCTCCGTAGAAAGAGCGTAAGGATCAACGGGGAGAGGTCGCCTACGATCATCGAAGCTGCGCGTGAAACGAAGGATCGGTGGGAGATCGAACGATTGAAAGTTCTCGGAAAGAAGACCATAAGAGTCGTGGAAGAAACCGTCGAGTTTCTTAGAGGAGCGAGAGTCAATGGGAAAAGGGTATCTTACAAGTCAAAGCCGTTGAATGTCGGAACGGTCAAGAAGGTCATAGGTAGGGCGCTTTCCGAGCAGAACTTGGTTGCGCCGGAGGATACGATATTTGCGCCGGGGAGAAGGTCGAGTGATCCTCACTATAGGGGTGAGGATGAGGATGTTGTCCGGGCTGGGGAACCCATCGTCTTCGACATATTTCCATCCGAGCCGGATGGATACTGGCACGATTGCACCAGGACTTACTTGTTCGGTTCCGCCCCGAAGAAAGTTAAGGAGATGTATGACGCTGTTCTCGAAGTCCAAACTTCAGCGCTGGACATGGTGAAGGAGCAGGTTCCCTGCAGAGAGATGATGGCGAACGCGTGCAAGATCTTTGAAATGAAAGGGTACCCAACTGCCCGACAGCTGGTCAAGGGCAACAAGGAGGCACGGACTCGTGGGTTTATGCACGGGCTCGGTCACGGCGTTGGGTTGACCATTGGAGAGAGACCCTATCTCTCGCTGTACGGCAAGGATCACTTGAGAAAAGGGTCCGTGGTGACGATTGAGCCAGGCCTCTATGAGCCCAGATGGGGCGGCGTGAGGATAGAGGACATCGTGGTTGTTGGATCTCCTTCGGAAAATATCACACCCTTGTCGAAAGATATCGAATTATAGTCGCCATGTGTGGGTTGTACTCATGTACGGGGGCGGAATGCAGCCCAGACAGAGAATCCGGGTCACTTCAGCCGGCGGAGTCGTCTATCGCTGGGACAAGAACAACCCGCTCTTTCTGCTGCTAGCCAGCAACAAGAGAGGAGTCTGGTGCCTGCCGAAGGGATTGATCGAGGAGGGGGAGGACGAGGTTACAACTGCTATGCGGGAGGTACGTGAGGAGACGGGTGTCAGCAAGGTGAAGCTACATGGCAAGCTTGGCGCGATCAAGTACCAGTTCGGGTTCCGTGCGAAAACCTACGATAAGACTGTCCACTTCTTCCTGTTCGAGACCGATCAGGCTGATGCGAAGGTGGGAACTGAGCACGATGCGATGGAGTGGATGCCTTACGAGAAGGCTCTCCATACGCTATCGTATCCGAACGAGAAGGAGATGCTTTCGAAGGCTTGGAACACTATCCAATCCGAGAGGGGCCATTCCTCGGAACCCAAGCCGGATCAGAGTAAGCTTCCGAGCGAGTAGCATCAGTTAAGGAGGACTCCTTCGTGAGGACTGAGATGACGAGGCGTCTGCTTTGATAGATCCAACCTCCTCAGGGCTCAGAGTCTACAACACTCTGACGCGGAGGCAGGACAAGTTTGAGCCCATTCGACCTAACCGAGTGAACATGTTTGTATGCGGTCCTACGGTCTGGGATGTCTCCCACATTGGTCATGGAAAGACCTACGTCGCTTACGACATCATAGCGCGGTATCTACGGAGGAAAGGCTTCAGTGTCTTCTTCCTTCTCAATATTACCGATGTTGACGATAGGATCATCAACAAGGCTCGGGATCTAGAAGATCAACCACTAGCACTAGCGAAACGTTTGGCGAAATTCTTCTTCAAGGACATGAAGGACCTGCACGTGGATAGCGTCAATCTGTATGCGAATGCTTCGGATCATATTCCGGAGATCATCGACCAGATCACAGGACTTCTCAAGAAGGGACTGGCGTACAGGGTTGATGGTGATGTCTACTTTGACATTTCCAGGTTTCCTGGTTACGGGAAGCTCTCTCACCAGAAGCTAGAGGACTTGACAGTTCACAGAGTTGACCCTGATCCGCGCAAGAAGCATCCAGGGGACTTTGCTTTGTGGAAGGCTCAGAAGCCTGGGGAGATATTCTGGGATAGTCCTTGGGGAAAGGGACGGCCTGGGTGGCATGTCGAGGATACCGCGATTACTTTTACGTATTTTGGGCCAACGTATGATGTTCATGGTGGTGGTTCGGATCTTATCTTTCCGCATCATGAGGCCGAGATCGCGCAAGCGGAGGGTTTGACGGGGAAGGAGCCGTTGGCTCGTTATTGGCTTCACACTGGTTTGTTGAGTATCAAGGGGGAGGAGATGCACAAGTCGCTCGGGAATTTCATCACAATCCAGGATATGATCCGGAAGGTTGGCTCTCCGGGCTTGCGAGTGTTCTATGCGGGAACGCATTATAGAAGTCCGTTGGAGTTTTCCGAGGAGGCGTTGCAGCAGGCTGTTAGCCTTGCGAGAAGGTTCAGGCGGGGGTATGACCAACTGGTACTGGCTCGTACCAAGACTGGCGGTGCGAAGTCTGAGACGACCAGGGTTCTGAAACTGCTAGATGAGGCGCGGGACGAGTTCTTCAGAGCCATGGACGACGATTTTAACACGCCTGGAGCTCTCGCTGCCTACATTCGAATAGTCGGGTTGGCGGAGGAAGAGGCGAGGAATCCGAGGAACGAATCCGTTAGCGCGATTATTGGCGTATTAGAAGATCTGGGCTCGGTTTTAGGGGTCTTGGAAACTGAGACTGTCGGGCAGGATCGGGTTTCGGAGCTGGTGAACTTTGTGTTAGAGCTGAGGAATGAGTTGAGGAGTAAGCTGGACTATGAGTCGGCCGATCGCATCCGGGATCGGATGGCGAAGCTTGGCTTTATGGTAGAGGATTCGGCTGAGGAAACTCACTGGATAACCTAGCTATTCGGACGAGTTCTTCGTCTGGTTCTTGCCTTGTGTCTTTAGGATCTTCTTTACCTCGTCCAGCTGCTTGAACGATCCAATATCATGGTGCGGTTCTGGCGTGAGGTAGCCGTAGACTCGTTCGCCTTTCGCGACGAGTGCGGGGATGACGTTTGCTGCGATGTCGGGTCCGCTTGAACAGTACTTGAGGAATGTCGGTTCGCAGAGGCACACGCCGATGGCGACGGGATATTCCTTGAGCACTGGCTTCTCCTCGAAATATTCTATCCGACTGTCTTTGTCGACTCGTCCGACGCCGTAGTCGATCCGGACGCCCGTGCTGAGTGCGACTGTGCAGGTGGCTTTCTTCTCTCTGTGGAACCGGATCATGTCTTCTAGGTCGAGGCTGGTAAGGACGTCGCCGTAGTAGACGAGGAAGGTTGTGTCGATGTGGCTGCTAGCCTCTTTGAGCGCGTTTGCGGTTCCTGTTCGTGGGCTGATGCTGTAGCCGATGTTGACTCCGTACTTGGATCCGTCATCTAGATGATTCCGGTAGACTTCGCTGTCTTCATCAGATAACAGCATGATGATGTTTCGGATTCCGTGGCCGGCGAGATAGTTGATCACATAGTCGATGAATGGTTTGCCAGCGATGGGTATCATGCCTTTGGGAACGTAGCTTGTCAGGGGTGAGAGCCGTGTGCCAGCGCCGCCGGCCAGAACAAACGCCTTCATTACGCATCTCGCAGTTTCGCGGCGGGTCCTCGACCGGTATAAGGGCTTCAATCGTCTCGAGGTAGAACTCGCGGGAATGACGCCTTAGAGACGCGAGACGCGATTACTTTCGTATTAGTCCGCGGGAGCCTCTCATGCGACGCGAGGGTCAGTCGCTAAGACCCCCTATTTTTCCTGGAACATTTCCTGTCTGGCAGGTATAATGGGCGAGACATGCTGATCAGGGCGCTATCCAGGCTGGGATGGTAACGGAAAGATGGCGACAATTCCGAACGAATTTCGGGAGAGTTCATGGAGGGTTTCCAGAATCGAGATCAGGGCTGATAATGAGCGATTACGATACGATAATGGCGGGTTTCCGTTTGCGACTTCAGAAGTGGGATGGACCCGTGGAACGCATAATGAACAATGGGTTTCTGACAGGCGAGTCTTGGAATTACGATTTCCTACTCTAATTAGTAAGCATGTTCACTAAACCAGGTCGCTGGGTACTTGCTATGCTTGAATGGGGCCTCGGCTCATAGAATCCTCTAGCTCGTCATGTTCCTCGTGCAGCCCATGAACGTACCACACTTGCAGTTCATGTCCGTCAAAATCAGTTGTTTTCGTCGAAAGCACTCTCGCGCCGGGTCTCATAACCCAGTGAGACAAGGCCTCCTCTAATTCCTCTCGCGAGATCTCTGGAAAGGCCGCTTGGAAATCCGCGAAAGTCACTTCGGCCTCGGGATTCAAGTAGGGATCGTGGAATCGCTGGCGAAGAAATTCGATAACTTTGCCTAGAGGCAGGATCTTCTCGATCCTTGTCGGTTTGTTCTTCCTCGCTTTGTTGGTCATGAACCATCACATCTGTGCGCTGTTACCTGGAAAATGGCAATGGAAAATATGGCTGTTACAGTACCCGGACCCGACCGTCGAAGGTAGCCAATTTCCCCTATCCTCAGCTGGAATAGGATAGCAGGGTCCTAGTTAATGCTGACCTTTGCTGGCAGGACTTGTTCCACTATTTTGATCGATGCGATAAGATCGTTCCTCTCCGCGATCAGGGGACGTAGACTGGGTTCGATAGAACTTTGGGCTAGTTTCAGAGAGGCTTCGTCAAGCTCTCCGCTCTTGTGATCCAACTTCGC
>Ga0209761_1001272_pt1 | contig 16252 bp, 11 predicted proteins | sample GraSoi013_1_40cm_4_FD_185818 | JGI IMG/M metagenome (GOLD analysis project Ga0209761, IMG submission 185818) | Grasslands soil microbial communities from the Angelo Coastal Reserve, California, USA - Sample 09_25_2013_1_40cm (SPAdes) (version 2) | ecosystem: Environmental > Terrestrial > Soil >...
CCCCGACGTGGCGCGCCTGCGCGACCTGCTCGCCGAGGTCGAGCCACAGAGCGCGTTCCGGGTCTCGCGGCTCGATGAGTTCTTTCAGACCGCGGCCGATGGCGCTAAGCCGGCGCCCCTGGCCGGCGAGCTGCGTTGGTCGTACCGCTACGCCTGGACGCTCCAGGGGGTGCACGCGACCCGGGCGCCGCTCAAGCGGCGCAGCTCGGCAGCCGAGCTGTTCCTGGAGCGGTTCGCGGAGCCGCTCGCCGCACTCGCCCGCCGCGCCGGGGCAGGGATGGGTGGCGGGCGCGACCGGCGCCCGCTGCTCGAGCTCGCGTGGCGCACGCTCGTCCGCTGTCAGTTCCACGACGCCATCGCCGGGTGCGCGAGCGACGACGTTGCGCGGGCCGTGGACGCCCGGCTCACGAGCGTGGAGGCCCTCGCGCGCGAGGTGGTGCGCGGCAGCGTGCTCGACCTCGTGCGCCACGATCCCGATGCGGTGCGTGATCGGGCGACCGACCCGCAGCACGCGCTCGTGCTCTGGAACCCCGCCGCCCGGCCGCGGGGTGGCGTAGTGGTGGCCGACGTCACGCTGTTTCGGCGCGACGTGCCCGTCGGACCGCCGTCGGGGCGCGCGCCACGTCACGACCCGGGATTTCGATCCTTTGGAATCGCCGGGCGGGACGGCCGACCGATCCCGATGCAGCTGCTCGACCGGCGGCCCGGACAGGAGCGGCTCGACGCCGCTCGACACTACCCGGATCAGGACGAAGTGGACTGGGTGCGGGTCGCGCTCCGCCCGCCAGCCGTGCCCGGCCTGGGTGTATGGTGCGCCGGGCTCACGCCGGGCACGAGTCGGCCCGAGCGAGCTGGGGGCGGGGAGGGTGCCGTGGTGAAGGGGCGGTCGGTCGTCAACCACTGGATCGAAGTCGCCCTGGAGCCGACGGGTGCGCTGGCACTGCACGACCGCCGGACCGGCGAGCGCTGCTTCGACGTGCTGCGGCTCGAGGACGGCGGGGACGCGGGCGACACGTACACCTATTGCCCGCCGGCACGAGATCGGGTCGTGCGCGCGGGAGGGCCGATCAAGGTGCGGAGACTGGCGTCGGGGCCGCTCGTCGCCTCGCTCGAGGCGACCTTTACCGTCCGTGCGGGGAGAAGCGTCACGCAGAACCGTCACGCGAACAGCGTCACGCAACACCGTCCGGGACACATTGTCGCGCGCCTCGTGGTGATGTTGCATGCCGACAGCCCCGTCGTGCGCTGCATCCTCGACATCGACAACCAGGCGACCTGGCATCGGCTGCGGGCGCGGGTGCCGACGGATCTGACCGGCGTTGCCGCCGTCGCGGGCGCGGCGTTCGGATCGGTCGCGCGCCCCTCGGTGAGCGTGCGTCCGGCCGACTATCCGCTCGAGACGCCGGTCGCCACGGCACCGGCGCACCGCTTCGTCGCGGCGGCGGACGGGCGACGCGGGCTGGCGGTGCTCGCGCCCGGGTTCTTCGAGTACGAGTGGACGCGGCGCGGGGACCTCGTCGTGACGCTGCTGCGCGCCGTGGGCGAGCTGTCGCGGGGGGATCTGCCGACGCGCCCCGGGCACGCCGGGTGGCCCACCGCCACGCCGCTGGCGCAGTGCCTCGGCCCGTGCCGCGTAGAGCTCGCGCTCGCCCCCGTATCCCAGGCCGAGGTCGAGCGCGGCGATGTCGTCCCGTCGCTGTGGGAGGACGTGTTTCTCCCGGTGCGTGGCTTCTGGCTGCGCGACGCGGCGGAGCTGGCGCCCGCGTCCATCGACATTGCGCTCGAGGGGGCCGGGCTCGTGGTCTCGGCGGTAAAGCCCGCGCAGCAGGGCTCGCCGCTCGTGCTGCGCTGCTACAACGCGACCGGCCGCAAGGCGCCGGGCGCGTGGCGGTTCGGGGAGGGCGTCAAGAGCGCCCACCGCGTGCGGGCCGACGAGCGCGAGTCCACGGCGCTGGTGCTCGAGGGACGGGGGAAAACCGTCCGGTTCGTGGCGGAGCCGTACGAGATCGTGACGATCCTGGTGACATGAATGCGGAATGCGGAATGCGGAATGGAAGGGCAAGGTCGTTCGCTCCTCGACGCTCACCGTTACATTCGGCATTCCCCATTCCGCATTCCACATTGGTGAGGGTGCTTGCAAGAACACCGTCTGTCGGTCGCACGCACGGCCCGCTACTTCACCCTCGGCGAACGCTCGGGGGCGGCGGCGGAGGTCTGGTTCGCGTGTCACGGGTACGGACAGCTGGCTGGGCGCTTCCTGGAAAAGCTGCGTGCGCTCGACGACGGGACGCGCTACCTCGTGGCTCCGGAAGGGCTGTCACGGTTCTACTTGAGCGAGAGCTCAACCGAGCGGCGCGTCGGAGCGAGCTGGATGACGCGCGAGGATCGCCTCGCCGAAATCGAAGACTACGTCCAGTACCTCGACGCCGTGTACCAGGACGTGTTTGGCTTGCTCGATCGCTCGCAGGTGACCGTGCACGCGCTGGGGTTCTCGCAAGGTGCGGCCACCGTCAGTCGTTGGACGGCGATGGGCAAGGCCAGAGTCGATCGTCTCATGCTATGGGGCGGCGAGTTTCCGCCTGATCTGGATCTCACGCTCCAGACAATCGTGGATCGGCTGCGGGCCGCGCGGCTGTCGCTGGTGTACGGGCGGGCCGATCAGTTCATCACGCCGAAGGTGGTCGCCGCGATCGCGGAGCGGCTGCGCGCGCACGGGATTCCGGTTCGGGAGATTCCGTTCGACGGCGGGCACGAGCTGAACGATGGCGTCCTCAACGATCTAGGTGGTGAGACGTTGACGTAGACGCCACGGCTCGGCGTCTGCCTCAGCGTCTACCCCCTTCTCGTTGGATTCAACGCGTCTTGCAGCGCATCTCCCAGCAGCGTACACGCCACCACCACCAGCACCAGGGCCAGTCCCGGCGCCGCCGCCACCCAGGGTGCGTTGACCAGGGTGTCCCGTCCCGACGCGATCATGTTGCCCCAGGACGGCGTGGGCGGCTGGACGCCGAGACCGAGGAATGAGAGGCCGGCCTCGAGCATGATCGCATTGCCGATCCCGAGCGCGGCGGCGACGATGACGGGCGTCAGTGCGTTGGGCAGGATGTGCCGCCACAGAATCCTGGGGCGCGACAGCCCCAACGCAAGCGCCCCCTCGACGAACGGGCGCGCAGCCAGCGCGCGGACCTCGCCCTGGACGAGGCGCGCGACCGACATCCAGCCGGTCAACCCGAGCACGAGGATGACGAGCGCCGCGCTCGGGCGCCACAGCGTCGCGAGCAACAGCAGCAGCACCACGCGCGGGAGAGCGAGCACGAAATCGGTGAATGCCAGCAGCACCGAGCGCACCGGTCCCCGCCAGTAGCCCGCGACCGCGCCGACGGCGAGGCCGATCGCGATCGCCAGCAGCACCGCGAGCGCGCCCACGCCGAGGGAGACCCGAGCGCCGTAGACGAGCCGGGTCCACACGTCGCGCCCGAAGCGATCGGTGCCCAGCGGGTGGACCGTGCCGCGGGCGTCCGTGGCGAGTGGCGCGAGGAACCGCGTGGCGACGATGTCGTGTTGCGCCGCTGCGTCTCCGGTCGAGACGAGCGGTGCGGCGAGCGCCGCTGCGACGACCACGATCAGCACGCCGGCGCCGAAGATGGCGCGTCGGTCGCGCAGCAGCCGCTTCACGTTGCGTGGGTCTGGTGGCGGATCCGCGGATCGATCCACCCCACCAGCACGTCGGCGACCAGGTTCCCGACCACCACCAGGACCGCGCTCACCGCCGTCCCCGCCATCACGACGGGGTAGTCGCGCGCCAGCACGGCCTCGACCAGGCGGCGACCGACCCCGGGCCACGCGAACACGAACTCCACGAAGACGGCGCCCGAGAACAGCGCGGGGACGGACAAGCCGAGCAGCACCATCACCGGGATGAGCGCGTTGCGCGCGACGTGGCGTTGCGCGACCTGAAACGGCGCGAGCCCCTTGGCCTGCGCGGTCCTCACGAACGGCTGGCCCACGATGTCGAGCATCGCGCCACGCACGAAGCGCGCGGTGCCGCCGATGCCGATCAGCGTGAGGGTGGCGAGCGGCAGCACGAGATGTCGCAGCCGGTCGGCGAGCCACGCCCCGCCCGAGAGGAAGTCGCTGTCGAGCCCCGCGCGACCGAAGGCGGGGAGCGCGCGAGCCCAGTAGGTGAACACCATGACCAGCATCAGGCCGAGCCAGTAGCCGGGAACGGCGAACAGGGTGACGGTGGCCACGGAAAGCGTCGTGTCGACGTGGCGGCGCGCGGTCGCCTGGACCGCGCCCACGGCTACGCCGAGCAGGTAGCTCAGCAGCAGCGACAGGCCGACCAGCTCGAGTGTGGCCGGCACCGCTTCGACGAGCAGCGCGAGCACCGGCCGCCCGGTGGCGATGCTGGTGCCCCATTCCCCGCGTGCGAAGCGTCCGAGCCAGGCGGCGTACTGCACGACGAGCGGCCGGTCGAGGTCGAGCGCGCGGCGCTGGGCGGCGATCTGCGCCGGCGTGGCGGTGGGGCCGAGCAGCAGCTCCACGGGATCGCCCGGCGCGAGCCGGAGCAGAAAAAAGGTGAGCGTGACGACGCCTGCCACGACGGCGAGGCCGGTGACGGTGCGGCGCGCGAGCGCGGCGAGCATGCGCGGAATCTCGCGCGACCCCGCCGTGGCCGCTAGAATGCGGACGTGCTGCGGCCGATGGGGCGGGTGCTGCTCGCAGGAGCGACGCTGGCGGCGTGCGGGGTGAGTCCCGCCCGACGCGGGCGCACGGTGATCTACGCCTCGGGCGCCGATCTCCAGAGCATCAACCCGCTGTTCACCATCCACCCGCTCGCGAAACAGGTGCAGCGCTACGTGTTGCTCACGACGCTGGCGCGCTACGATTCGGCGCTCGTGCCCCAACCCTATCTGGCGCGTCGCTGGACGTGGTCGACCGACCGCACGACGCTCACCTTTCGGCTGCAACCGGGTGTGCGGTGGCACGACGGCATCCCCACCACCGCGCGCGACGTGGCCTGGACGCTCAACAGCGCCCGCGATCCGGTCACGGGATATCCGCGGCTCAACGATCTGCGCGACATCGTGCTCGTGAGCGCCGCCGACGATTCGACGGTGGTGGTGCGATTCGGCCGGCCGGTGCGGGGCCTGCCCGATGTGTTCACAGACCTCGCGGTCTTGCCGGCGCATGTGCTGGACTCGATTCCGCACGCGCGACTGCGCGAAGCGGCGTGGAACGCGCACCCGGTGGGCAACGGGCCGTTTCGGTTCGTCGCGCACGAATCGAACCGGCGCTGGGTGTTCGCGGCGAATGCGGCGTTTCCCCGGGCGCTGGGCGGTCCCCCGCGGCTCGACCGATTCATCGTAGTCGTGGTGGACGAGCCCACCACCAAGCTCGCCGCGCTCACCGCGGGGGAAATCGACTTCGCCGGGATCCTGCCCGCGCACGCGGCCTTCGTGCGCCGGAGCCCCGATCTCGCTGTGCTCGACTACCCGCTGATCTTTCCGTACGGTATCGTATTCAACACGCGGCGGCCGCCGTTCGACGACGCGCGGGTGCGGCGCGCCGTGGCGTTGGCGCTCGACCGCCGGGAGATCGTGGACGGCTACATCTATGGCTTCGGCACGGTCGCCGACGGGCCCGTGCCGCCGGATGTGCCCGGCTACGTTCCCGGACGCCCGATCGCGACTGATCCCGACTCGGCGCGCCGCCTGCTCGGCGGGCGCACGATCGCGTTCGAGCTGCTCACCGTCGGGAGCGGCGAAGCGCCGCTCGAGCAGATGATTCAGGCGCGCCTCGCGAGCGTCGGGGTGCGCGCCTCGATCCGCCAGCTCGAGCTCAGCGCGTTCCTCGACCGCGTGAACCCGCGGCGCCACGACTTCGCCGCCGCCGTGCTCGGCACGGCCGGCGATCCGGGATTGGGGTATCTCGGCCAGCTCGCGGACCTTGCCGGCATGCGCGCCCCGGCCGACCCCAGCGCCGCCCAGCGCTGGTTTCGCGATTCGCTCCCCGTCGCCTTCCTTTATCATGGGCGGGGTGTGCAGGGGATGAACCGCCGCGTGCAGGGAGTGCGGATGGACCTGCGGGGGGAGCTGCCGGCCGTCACGCAGTGGAGCATCGGGCCGTGAGGCGGCGCGAGCTGCCGCTTGCGTTCCGGGCGGCGGCACCGGCGCGGCTCGACTTCGCGGGCGGCTGGACGGACGTGCCGCCGTTCTCCGCGCGCGAAGGGGGCGTCGTGGTGAACGGCTGTATCGACCTCTCGGCGCATGTCGAGCTGAAGCTCGGGGGCACATTGATCCGCCTCGTGGCGGAGGACCTCGGCCAGGAGCTCGAGTGCGCCGACTCACGCGGGCTCATCCTCGACGGGCGGCTGGACCTTATTAAGGCGGCGCTGCGCATGTTTCCCGTGCAGAGCGGCTGTACCCTGACCACGCGATGCGACGCGCCCCCCGGGTCGGGGCTGGGCAGCTCGGGCGCGCTCGATGTGGCGCTCGTGGCGGCGCTCACGTGCGCGCGCGGCGAGCGGCTGTCCGAGCGGGACATCGCCGAGCAGGGATGGTACCTCGAGACCGTCGAGGCGAAGATTCCCGGCGGCAAGCAGGACCAGTTCGCCGCCGCGCTAGGCGGGTTTCAGCGCCTCAGCTTCCGCGATCCGGACGTCGGGATCGAGCCGATCACCCTCGACTCGGCGTTCGCCGCCGCGCTCGAGCGCCAGACCGTCCTGTGCTACACCGGCCGCTCGCGCGTCTCGGGGGCGACGATCGCGCGCGTGATGACGGCCTACGAGCGCGGCGACCGGCAGGTGACGGGCGCCTTGCGGGCCATGCGAGACCTGGCGGAAGCGATGGCGCAAGCGCTGCGCGCATCCGACGTGGCGCGCATGGCGGCGCTGCTGCGGGAGAACTGGCGGCACCAGCAAGTGCTCGACTCCGAGATGTGCACGCCCGAAATGGCGCGGCTCGAGCGCGCGCTCGCGCATGCGGGGGCGCTCGGCGGCAAAGCGGCCGGGGCCGGGGCAGGGGGAGCGATGTTCTTCGTTACGGGCGAGGACGCGCGGCCCGCGATCGCAGCGGCGCGGGACGCTGGGGCCACCGTGCTTCCCGTACGCTGGGCCACGGCCGGCGTGCACGCATGGTGACAGCGGAAGCGCTGGTGGCCAGAAGGGCGGAGATCGCGCATGCGCCGGATCTCGCGGCGCTGCTCGCGCGCCTCACCGAACGAGCCGCGCCGCTGCTCGAGCGTCAGCCGCTCATCCCGCCGGTCAAGGCCTTGCTTTCGAGCGACGGCGGAATCTGTCCCGACGACGGGACGGCGCTCGTGTTCGATCCCTGGAGCCCAAACCAGCACCGCTGCCCGCGCTGCGGCAAGGCATGGACCGGCGAGCGGCACGACCGGCACTGGGCGCGCTTCCAGCACCTCTGGCTGGCGGAGCGCGCCGCCCACCTCGCGGCGCTGCAGGCGTTGGGGGGAAGCGACGCGGCGGGGGTGCGGGCGGCCGAGATTCTCCGGGCTTACGCCCGGAGCTATTGGTCGTATTCGAACCGGGACAATGTGCTCGGCCCGAGCCGGTTGTTTTTCTCCACCTACCTGGAATCGATCTGGATCTGCAACTACCTCGCGGCGGCGGCGCTGCTGCGGGCGTCCGGGCGGCTCGACGACGCGACGACGCGGGGCGTGGGCCAGGTGGCGGACGAGGCGGCCAACCTGATCGGCGAGTTCGACGAGGGGTTCTCGAACCGCCAGACGTGGAACGACGCCGCGCTGGCCGCGATCGCCGTGTGGTTCGAGGATGAGGATCTCGCCAAGCGCGCCATCGAAGGTGAGACCGGGCTGCTCGCCCACCTGATGCGCGGCTTTGGGCGGGACGGCATGTGGTACGAGGGAGAGAACTACCACCTGTTCGCGCTGCGCGGGCTGTTGACCGGCGCCGCGTGGGCGCGCGCGGCGGGCGTCGACGTGGGCGGGGAGCCCGAGCTGGCGGCCCGCGTGCGGGCGGCGCTGCTCGCGCCCGCGCTCACCGCGCTCCCCGATCTCACCTTCCCGGCGAGAAAGGATTCCCGGTTCGGGGTCTCGCTCGCGCAACCGATGTATCTGGAACTGTGGGAGGTGGGGCTCGCGCATATCGGAAACCGGGAACCGGGAACCGGGAAACGGGAGCTCGAAAGCTGGCTCCTCGCGCTGTACCATGCGCTGGCGCCGAAGCCAGAGGTGTTTGAGTCGTACCTGCACGACGCGCCGGTCGATCGTGTCCCGTTTCCGGTTTCCCGTTCCACGCTCTCGTGGTGGTCCCTCCTCGAGATGCTGCCGGAGCTTCCGTCCGACGCCCCGCCCTGGGTCCCCGGCAGCGTGCTGCTCGAGTCGCAGGGCCTTGCACTGCTGCGTGCGGGCGACCGCTACGTAAGCCTTGAGTGCGGTCCGCTCGGCGGCGGGCACGGGCACCCCGACCGGCTCCATCTCACGCTCCACGCCGACGGGGTGCACTGGCTCCCCGACTTCGGCACCGGGTCGTACGTGGCGCGCGATCTCTTCTGGTACCGCTCTACCCTGGCACACAACGCGCCGCGGCTGGACGGTGCGTCCCGGGGGGGGAACGCCATGTGTGAGACGTTCGACGCGCCGGGCGACTGGGCCTGGACGCGCGGACGCAACGGCGATGTCACCCGCACAGTGGTCGCGGGCCCGGCGTACGTGCTCGACATCGTCGAGCTTGCGAGTCGCGAGGAGCATCTCCTGGAGCTGCCGTGGCACTTCCAGGGACGCGGCGACGTGGCGACGCAGGGACGGTGGGAGGACGCCGAGTTGCAGGATGAGTTCACGTCGCGGGTGCAGCGCTTTGCTCCCGAGACGAAGGGTCCGATCACCCTCGAGCTGGCAGCCGATAGCCGGCAGCTGACGGCGCTTTTTCTGTTTGAAGGAGAGCTGCTCCGCGCCGAAGGACCGGGGTTGCCGGGGAGCGGCACGCGCGCACCGTTTTACCTGCTGCGCGCGCGGGGGCGCAGCGTCCGGTTCGTGACGGTGCTGGAGGCGATCGGCGCAGCGGCGCTGGTGCGCGGCGTACGGGTGAAAGGCGGCGTCATCGAGGTCGAGACGACGAGCGGGGTGGATCGCCACACACCGTCCTCGCTGGGCTGGGAGATCGCCGCGGCTGCGACGCGAGGACGGCTCGCCGGCGCGCGCGATCCCGAGCCTCCGTTCCAACCACTGGTCGAGCTCGATCCCCCCAAACCGGCGGTCGCGGCGGCGTTGCGCGTCGATCGGCCTCCTGCCCTCGACGGCACGTGCGACGGGTTCGACACCAGCGAGCCGCTGCGGCTCGAGCTCGAAGACCAGTATCGCCGCAGCGAGGAGCCGTACTCCGGGCCAGAGGACTTTTCCGCAATCGCTCACGTCGGTTGGGACGACGAAGCGCTCTACCTCGCGGCAGAGGTGACGAAGCCCGACCTGTGCTTGCGCGCTGCCGCAGCCCCGCCGCTGCGGCTCGACAACGAGCCGGACGATATCCACTCGGACGGCGTCCAGCTCTACCTCCGCGACCGGGAAGGCGGCGACGTCGCCGGCTTTCTGGTCGTGCCCGACGTGGGAGGGGGAGGGCAAGCGGGGCAGCGAGACCGGGGCGGCGTGCGCGTGCGCGGTGCGGGAGCGTGGCCGGGAGCGCCCGGGTCGGTCCACGGCGCCTGGCGGCGCACCGAGCAGGGCTACCGCATCACTCTCGCCGTCGCCTGGCCGGAATGGCATCGCGCCCACGTCGGTGGCCAGATCGGCTTCGACCTTATCATTAACGAGATGCTCCCCGGCCGCGAGCGGCGCGCGGGACAGCTCGTCTGGAGCGGCGGCAACGGATGGGTGTGGCTGCGGGGAGATCGGCAGGAGCCGGAACGGATGGGGATCCTGGAGCTGGTGGGATGAGACGAATGCGGAATGCGGAATGTGGAATGCGGAATGTAAGGGCGGTTGCCGCAAGGCGAACGACCTTTCCTTGCAGTTCCGCATTCCGCACTCCGCATTCCGCATTGGACACTCCCCATCCCGCATTCCATCTATGAGCGTGGTCGTGGTGCTCCACGAGCCCCAAGACCTGGTCAACATCGCCCACGTCGTGCGCGCCCTCAAGAATTTCGGCTTCCGGGATTTGCGGCTGGTGAATCCGCGCGAGTACGACCCGTACCGGGTCGAGGGAATCGCGCACCAGACGCAGGACGTTCTGGCGCGCGTGGCGCGCTACGATCGGCTCGAGCGAGCGCTGGCCGACTGCGTGCACGTGGTCGGGTTCACCGCGCGGGAGCGGAGTGCGAAGCGCAACGCGCAGCGCCCGCGCCGGGCCGCGGCCGAGATCGTCGCGCAGGCCGAGGCGGGGCTCGTGGCGCTACTCTTCGGACGCGAGGACAAGGGGCTCCCGAACGAGGCACTCGACCTGTGCCACCGCGTCGTCACGATTCCGACCAATCCCGCCTACGCCTCGCTGCAGCTCGGGCACGCGGTGGTCCTGATGCTGTACGAGCTGGCGCTGGCGCGCGGCGACGACGCCCGCCCCTTCAAGACGCCGCGCCGCGAGGCGCCGCCGGCGGCCGGGGAAGACTTGGAGCGGCTGTTCGCCGACGTCGAGGCGGCGCTTCGGGTGATCGAGTTCTTCAAGACGCGCCAGGCCGAAGGCGTGATGCGGACGGTGCGCGAGATCATCCACCGCACCCCGCTCGACCAGCGTGAGGCGAAGCTGCTGCGCGCGATGGCCATCGAGGTGGTGAAATACGGTGAGCGACTGGCGCGTTCCGGGATTCACGTCGACCGCTAGCTTGCGGCCGGATGCCTTGTTCGGTGGCGCCGAGCCGGGCGAGGACGCGGGCGTCCCGGAGCGGATGGTGCGGGCGTCCGGTTGCCGCGTGTGGGACGCCCGGGGCCGGGAGTACGTGGACTACGTCATGGCGCTGGGCGCCGTGGCGCTCGGCTACGGCTATCCGGACGTGAATCGCGCGGCCGAGCAGGCGATCGCGGCGGGCGTCGTGGGTCCGCTCCCCCCGGTGCTGGAAGAAGAGCTCGCCGAAGCGCTGAGCCGTCGCATCCCGTGGATCGAGCGGGTGCGGTTTCTCAAGACGGGCGCGGAGGCTGTGGCCGCGGCGGTGCGGCTCGCCCGCGTTGCCACCGGGCGCGAGCAGGTGCTCGGCTGCGGCTACCACGGCTGGCTCGACTGGTGCCAGGGAGCCGACGGCGTGCCCGCCTCGACTCGCGCTCTGTACGCCGAGCTGCCGTTCAACGACGCCGACGCGACGCGCCGGCTGATCCGCGAAGCGGGAGACCGCCTGGCGGTCGTCGTGGTGGAACCGGTGGTAGTGGTCGAGCCCACGCGCGAGTGGCTCGAGGTGCTGCGGGTGGAGACGCAGCGCGTCGGAGCGGTGTTGGTGTTCGACGAGATCAAGACGGCGTTCCGGCTCGCGATCGGCGGCGCCGCCGAGCGCTTCGGCGTCCGGCCGGACCTGATGGTGCTCGGCAAAGCGCTCGCGAACGGGTTCCCCCTCGCGGCAGTCGGGGGTCGGACGGACCTCATGGCGGGTGTGTCCCGCACGTGGATCTCGTCGACCCTCGCGACGGAGGGCGTGGCGCTCGCGGCGGCGAAGACGACGCTCGAAGTGATGGACCGCGAAAGCGTGTGCGTGCATCTGCACCGGGTCGGCACGCACCTGCTGCACGGCTTGCATCGGCTGCACCGCGAGCACGGGGATCTCGTGACCGGCGTCGGCGGGATCGCGGAGATGTGTTTCCTGCATTTTGCGGCGGAGCACATCTCGCGCGATGTGGCGCGCGGGTGCGCGGCGCGTGGCGTGTTGTTCAAGCGGACGGCGTACAACTTTGTGTCGCTGGCGCACGACGAGGGAACCGTGGATGGGACGCTGGAAGGGTTGGAGGACGTGCTGGCAGCGATGGGATGAAGCCCGGGCTCTCAGCCCGGGTAACACCGCGGACGCGTGCCGTGGTTGTAATTCGCGCCCTGAGAGTGGGCCCGTCCAGGCTAATCCCAACTGTCCACATCTGCGCTAGAATTCCCACCATGCCGCGGATGCCCAACACCGTCCCATGACCCTCCAGCGCAAGCTCCTGCTGGGCTTCTCCTTGATGGTCCTCCCCACGTTGCTCGTGGGGATCCAGGCGATTCGGACCAACGCGCTCGAGCGGGGGACACTGGAGACGCTGCGTCAGCGCCTGGCGCACTCGCGGACGTACGCCGAAGTGGAAGACGCCATGTTCAACCAGACGCAAGTGGTCTGGCGCTACCTGAGCGGCGACCCTGCGGCCAAGCAGGAGTTTCCGCTCACCGAGCAAGTGGTGGACTACTGGCTCGATCGCTGGGCCGCGGGGCTTCCTCCCGACGACATCAAGCTCGCGGACGGCGTTCGGAAGATCGAAAACGATATTCGAGCGGTCGCGGGTCGCGTCTTCACCCTGTACGATTCCGGGCAACGCCAGGCGGCCTACCTCACGGCGCGACAGGAGCTCGTGGAGCGCCTGCAACCCGCCCTCGCGGCGGTGAACCGCGAGATCTACCGTCAGGCGCGCGAGTTCAGCGTCCAGCGAGCGGTTACCCAAGTGGCGGGGATCGTCGAGACGGAACGCCGCGTCCTGTGGGCGATCAGCTTACTCGCGCTGGTGGCGGGTCTCGTGGCGTCGTGGCTCATTTCTCGTGGCCTGACGCGTCCGATCAGTGAGCTGCGCGCGGCCATGGCGGTCGTGGGCGCAGGCGACTTGGACCGCGCGATCCAGCCGCGCTCGCGCGACGAAATCGGCGACCTGGCGCGCGCGTTCGCTCAGATGACCGAGCAGCTCCGCCAATCCCGCGCGCAGCTGGTCCAGTCCGAGAAACTGGCCTCGATCGGACAGATGGCGGCGGCGGTGGCCCACGGGCTGCGGAACCCGCTGGCAAGCCTGCGCGCGGCGGCGCAGCTCGCCCAGCGCCGCGTCGAGGCACCCGCCGCCCGCGAACAGTTGCAGGCCATCGTCGAGCAGGTCGATCGGCTCGATCTGCGGATCGCTCACCTGTTGGCATTCTCCCGGCCCACTCCGTTCCACCCGCTCCGGGAGAGCGTGCAGTCGCTGGTCGAGGGCGCGCTCGCCGGCTTCTCCGAGCTGCTGCGCCAGCGCGGGGTCGAGCTGGTGACGAGCTGTCCGGCGGCGCTCCCCGAGATTCGAGTCGATCCGATGCGCTTGGAGCAGGCGCTGACCGAGATCGTGTCTAACGCGCTCGATGCCATGCGCTCCCCCGACGGAGGGCGGCTCGAGATCGCGGCGAGTGCCCAGGGCGGCGCGAACGGTGTCGTGCTCGAGATCACGGACTCAGGGCCCGGGATTCCGGCGGAGATTTTGCCAAACCTGGGTGAGCCCTTCTTCACGACGCGTCCCGAGGGAACGGGTCTCGGGCTCGCGATCGCGAAGCGGTACGTCGAGGAGGCGGGCGGACGGCTGGAGATCGCCAGCACGGTGGGTCGCGGCACGACCGTTCGCATCGTGCTGCCGGTCGCCGGTGGTGATCCCGCGCCCGCTGCGGCCGCGTCGCCCGCGGCGACCCATCCGCCGGTACGCCACCTCGCATGAGCGGCTCGACCGTGCTGATCGTCGACGACGAGCACACACTGGCGCGCTCCGCCAAGGCCTTCCTGGCCGACCACGGCTATGAGGCGGAGGTGGCGAGCACCGGGGAGAAGGCGCTCGAGCTGATCGAGAGCCTCCAGCCCGATGTCGTCTTCGCGGACGTTCGGCTCCCCGGCATGAGCGGGCTCGATCTCCTCAAGCGGATCCGCGAGTTCGATCCGGTAATCCCGGTGATCATGCTGACGGCCTACGGCTCGATCGAGGGGGCGGTGGAGGCCGTGAAGCTTGGCGCGTTCGACTACGTCAAGAAACCGGTCGATTTGGAGGAGTTGAGGCTGCTGGCCGACCGGGCGCGCGAAAACCGCCTGCTGCAGCAGGAGCTGTCCTACTACCGCCGGCGCGCCACCCGGGACGTCGGGTTCGAGGGAATGCTGGGCGACTCGCCGGCCATCCGCGCGGTGCTCGAGCGGGCGCGCCAGATCGCCGCGCTGGACGAGATACCACCCGTGCTCCTCACCGGTGAGACGGGCACCGGCAAAGGCCTGATGGCCCGCGCCCTGCATGTGTCCGGTCCCCGCTCCATGAAGCCGTTCATCGAGGTCAACTGTACGGCCTTACCGGCGACCCTCATGGAGGCCGAGCTGTTCGGCTACGAGCGCGGCGCGTTCACCGATGCCAAGGAATCCAAGCCCGGGCTGGTCGAGGCGGGCGAAGGCGGATTCCTCTTCCTCGACGAGATCGGCGACGTCGACCTCGCGGTGCAGGGGAAGCTGCTGCGGGCGATCGAGGAGCGCGCCGTGCGGCGCGTGGGCAGCGTGCGCGAGCGCAAGATCGATGTTCGCATCATCGCTGCAACGAACCGCGATCTCGAGCGCGAGGTGCGCCAAGAGCGGTTCCGCAAGGACCTCTATTTCCGCCTGGCGGTGATCGTGCTGGACGTCCCGCCCTTGCGCGAGCGCGGAACGGACGTGCTGCTCCTCACCGAGCATTTCCTGCGGGTGTTCAACGCCAAGTACGGGAAGGCGGTGCGCGACCTCAGCGCGCCTGCGCGCGACTTGATGCGCTCCTACCCCTGGCCCGGAAACGTTCGCGAGCTCAGCCATGTCATCGAGCGAGCCGTGCTGTGGAGCCGGGGTCCCACATTGGATGTCGAACATCTGTCGCTGACTAGCCCCGTGGATGGCGCGCCGCCGCTACGCGCCCAGCCGGACGCGGCTGCGGGAGCGGCGGGCCCTGGAGCGGCAACGTTGCTCCCATCGGGTGTCGATTTGGGTCAGTGGGAGAAGTCGATCATCGAGCAAGCGCTGCGTGAGGCAGGCGGGAACCAGACTAAGGCGGCGCAGCGTCTCGGGATCTCGCGGGACACGCTGCGCTACCGTCTGAAGAAGTTCGGTTTGCAGTCCTAGCCTTGACCTTGACTGGGTGATTCCGCCCAGACTGGGTCAAATGCCTCACCACCCCGGCCTGACTGGGCGGCTGCGCGGGCCATCGTCAGGAACGACATTCGCTTGCGAGACACAGAGTTGTGACGGTGGACCTCGGTCCGGCCGGACGTGGCACGACGCCTGCACACCCTTCTCCTGAGTGGGTCGACCACCATCGTTTCAGGAGGAGTTATTATGAAGTGGACGAAGCCCGAATTCGAGGTCGTCGAGCTGGGGATGGAAGTCGGCGCGTACGCCGGCACCGCCTGAACCAGGTTGGCACGGCTGATCGGGGGGCCGGGTGATGAACCCGGCCCCTTTAATTTCCTCATCTATGCGCGTCATCATCCTCGGCTCCGCGGCCGGCGGCGGGTTGCCGCAATGGAACTGTGGCTGTCGCAACTGCCAGGAGGCGCGTCTCAGCGGGACCGGTCGCACGCAATCTTCCGTCGCGGTCAGCGCGGACGGCGCGCGCTGGGTGCTGCTGAACGCGTCGCCCGACCTGCGGGTCCAGGTCGCGTCGCGCCCCGAGCTCTGGCCGCGCGGCGCTCGCGGCACGCCGATCAGCGCCGCCGTCTGCACGGACGGCGAGATCGACCACACCCTCGGCTTGCTGCTGCTGCGCGAGGCGACGACGAAGCTCGCCGTGTACGCGCCCCTCGGAGTAGCGGGGCTGCTCGATCGCGAATGGCCGCTGTTCCGCATCCTGTCGGCCTACGCCGGCCTCGAGCCGCGGACGCTGCCCGACGGCCAGGCGATCGCGCTCGCCGACGCAGCGGGCAAGAAGCTCGGCATCGCCTGTACGGCTGTGCCGGTCGCGCGGCGTCCCCCGCGCTACGCCCGTCAGGCGGCCGCAGGGACGTACGACGTGGGGCTACGGCTCACCGATGAGCGGACCGGCGGGACGCTCGCCTATGTCCCCGCGGCGGGAGCCGTGGACGACGCCGTGCGGTCGATAGCGGCCGGAGCCGGCCTGCTGCTGTTCGACGGGACGTTCTGGTCGGACGACGAGCTCGCCGAGGCCGGGGGGACGGACGCACCCTCGGCGCGGGAGATGGGACATCTCCCCGTCGGCGGTCCCGAGGGGAGCATGCAGCTCCTGCCGCGGGCAGGGGCGCAACGGACCGTGCTCGTGCACATCAATAACACCAACCCCATGCTCGGTCGCTCTTCCGCCGAGCGGGCCGAGGTCGAGGCGGCCGGCCTTCAAGTGGGGGACGACGGCATGGAGTTCGAGCTGTGACCGCGGC
>Ga0209761_1001275_pt1 | contig 16224 bp, 13 predicted proteins | sample GraSoi013_1_40cm_4_FD_185818 | JGI IMG/M metagenome (GOLD analysis project Ga0209761, IMG submission 185818) | Grasslands soil microbial communities from the Angelo Coastal Reserve, California, USA - Sample 09_25_2013_1_40cm (SPAdes) (version 2) | ecosystem: Environmental > Terrestrial > Soil >...
GGTCGAACATTTCGGCCAAGAGTTTCGCGCGTTTACCGGAAAGTTTTCCTTCGGTGACGCCTATGACGAAAGCAAATATGCTCGTGAACTGGCTCGGTATCATGGATTTGAGCTGCATGAAATAGATATTACCGCGAAGGACTTTGTCGAGAATATTGAACGAGTGATCTACCATCTCGATTTTCCTGTGGCCGGCCCTGGATCTTTTCCGCAATTTCTCGTTTCCAAGCTGGCTGCGGGGCATCGCAAGGTCGTATTGGGGGGGCAGGGTGGCGATGAAATCTTTGGGGGCTATGTCCGTTACCTGGCAGCTTATTTTGAACAGTGTATCAAAGCCGCGATCGATGGCACCATGCATTCGGGTAATTTCATCGTGACCTATGCGTCAATTATTCCCAACCTCGAAGCCCTGCGAAACTACAAGCCCATGTTGCAAGAGTTTTGGCGAGAAGGGCTCTTTGACGATTTGGATAAACGCTATTTCCGCTTGATCAACAGAGCGTCGACGTTGGGGGACGAAATTAATTGGTCGTTGCTCGGCGAGTATTCGCCCTTTGAGACATTCGCCACAATCTTCAGGGGCAAGAATGTCCCCAAGGAGTCGTACTTCGACAGCATGACGCATTTTGATTTCAAGACGCTGCTGCCGGCCTTGCTCCATGTCGAAGACCGCATGAGCATGGCCCATGGCTTGGAGTCACGCGTGCCCTTTTTGGATCGCCCACTGGTCGAGCTGGCCGCGGTCATACCGTCGAACATTAAGTTCAAAGATGGAACCATGAAGCATGTTTTAAAGAGCAGCATCAAGTCGTTGTTGCCAGATACGATCTTGAAGAGGACGGACAAAATGGGTTTTCCGGTGCCACTCCAGGAGTGGTACGGCGCAGAGGGAAATCTGCGCGAGTACGTGACCGATATTCTGTCCTCGCGGAACGCGTTGAGCCGATCGCTTATCAACAACCGGCAGGTCCTGGCAGGGTTAGGGAGCGAGCTGAAATATGGCCGCAAGATGTGGGGATTTTTGTGCTTGGAACTCTGGCAGCGACAATTTCACGACAGGGCCGCTCATTTCAAGCGGTTGCTGAAGAGTGAGGAGGCGTTGGCATGAGAGTGCTGATTACGGGTGGGGCCGGGTTTATCGGCTCGCATTTGACAGATCGCCTGCTCGCTGCGGGCGATCAGGTCTGTGTGATTGATAATTACGCGACAGGACGCCGCGACAATCTTTCGCCCCACAGCCGGCTGACGGTCGTCGAGGGCACGATTGCAGATGCATCGCTGGTGGACCGCGTGTTCACCGAATTTCGTCCGGAGGCGGTGGTCCATGCAGCGGCTTCCTACAAGGATCCGGAAAATTGGACCGAAGACGCGTTGACGAACGTCGTGGGGACGGCCAACGTCGTTCAGACCTCCAAGCGATTGAACGTGGGAAGGCTGATTTACTTTCAGACGTCCCTCTGCTACGGGTTACACCCTGTCGAGCAGCCCATTACCGTCACTCATCTGATTCGTCCGGAAGGCAGCAGTTACGCGATCAGCAAAACCGCTGGAGAGCACTATGTCACGTTGAGCAATCTGAATTCTATCTCGTTTCGACTGGCCAACGCATATGGCCCACGCAACTTGAGCGGCCCGTTGCCCACATTTTATCAGCGGCTCACGGCCGGCAAGCCCTGCTTCGTAATGGATACGCGGCGTGATTTCATATTCATCGATGATCTGGTCGAGGTGGTACTCATGGCCTTGCGCGGCAAAGGCGAAAAAGGCGTGTACCATGTCTCGTCCGGATCGGATTTTGCCATCAAGGATCTGTTCAACGCGACCATTAAAGCGTTGGGAGTGAAGTTGGATCGGGAAGTCGAAGTAAGGCCGCGCAATCCGGACGATGTCTATACGATCTTGCTGGATCCGTCGAAGACCCTCCGTGACTTCGCCAGCTGGCAGGCGCACACGCCATTGGAGAAAGGCGTGGCGGCGGCCATAGACTGGTACAAGCGGTATGGCTTGATCGAAACGTTTACACACTTACAACCGGTCGACGCGAAGAAATAGCAGGAGGAGCGGTCTCGCAAGGCGAAATGCAGCGGTATCAGGATCAAAGAGTTTTAGTTGTTGGCGGAGCTGGGTTTGTCGGGAGCAATCTCGTCAGGCGTCTCATCAATGAAGGTTGCGACAATGTGCTGGTTGTGGACAATCTGCTCTCGGCTGAGCGGGGCAACTTACCAGAGGATGCGCGGATACGATTTCTTGAAGGGTCCATCGCGGATGACGGCATTGTGAGCAGCCTTACCGACGAATTCGATTACGTGTTTCATCTTGCGACCTATCACGGCAATCAGAGTTCGATTGCGAATCCATTGGAAGATCACGCCAATAACCTGATCACGACACTCAAGCTGTTTGAGCGCATCAAAGGCTTTAAAAAGGTCAAGAAAGTGGTTTATGCGGCATCGGGCTGCACGCTCGCCCGCCACACATATGAGCATGCGGAGGCTACTAGCGAGGAGGGTTTGGCGCCCTTTGATTTGGATAGCCCGTACCAAATCTCTAAAGTTGTCGGCGAATTCTACTCGGTCTATTATCATCGGCAACATGGTCTGCCAACAGTCCGCGCGCGTTTTCAAAATGTCTATGGCCCAGGCGAGATTCTAGGAGCCGGCCGGTGGCGTGGAACACCTGCGACTGTCTGGCGCAATGTCACACCGACATTTATCTACCGAGCTCTCAAGCATCTGCCGCTGCAGGTAGAAAACAAAGGAATCGCCAGCCGTGATTTTATTTATGTGGGCGACATAGTACAGGGGCTGCTCCTTTGCGGTGAGGCCGGCCTGCCCGGCGAAGTCTATAACCTGGCGAGCGGCGTCGAGACTACCATTGGGGAATTGGCCGCTCTGATTAACACACTGACTGCGAATTCTTCCCCCCTTGAATTCCTGCCGGATCGTCCGTGGGACCGATCAGGGAAACGCTATGGGAGCACTGAAAAGGCAAAACGATTTCTCGGATTCGAGGCTCAGGTTCCCCTACGCGACGGCCTTGAGCGGACGATAGCCTGGACCCACCAGAACCTTGCTCTCATCGAATCCTGCATGCAGAAACATGCTGCCTCTATGAAGTCTCAGTCTTAATACGGCGTGCCGATGCAGGGCACCCGGAACGATCGTGCTGACGCTCGACGGGTGCTGGTGCTTTCTTTTTCAGACCTTCGCACTGATCCGCGCGTCCGGCGTCAGCTTGCCTTGCTGTGCCGGGAGTTCGAGGTCACCGCGGTCGGTTTCGGCTGTCCGGACGATTTTCCGGTCCGGTGTCTCGCTATTCCTGACCGGCACTGGAGCACACTCTGCAAGGCGGGTGTTGCTTTTCTGCTAAAGGCGAGGCGCTTCGAAACCGTCTATTGGTCTTCGGACTGCGTGAAGGCCGCGCAGGCGGTATTGCGCGGCGCGACTTTCGATCTCATCCTCGCGAACGACATCTGGACCCTCCCACTCGCGCTGGAATTGAAGGGGAATGCGAAAGTGGTGTTCGATGCACATGAGTACTCGCCGGCCGAGTTCGAGGAGAGCTGGCAGTGGCGCCTTTTCTTCCAGCGCTACAACGAATACCTGTGCCGGCGGTACCTACCTTTGGCCGATGCGGCGACCACGGTCTGCGAGGGGATAGCGGAGGAATACCGCCGGACCATCGGAGTGCGCATGACGGTCATTCATAATGCCCTTCCTTACCAGGACCTGCAGCCCTGCCGTGGCACGCCGGACGGCCGGGTACGGCTGGTTCACCACGGGGGGGCCATTCCTTCGCGGCAACTGGAGACGATGATCGAAACCATGCGCTACCTGGACGATCGCCACACCCTCGACTTCGTACTCGTTTCCAGCGTGCCCCGTTACCTGGATCGTCTCAAGTCGCTCGCGTCCGGCGATCGGCGCGTCCGCTTTCTGCCCTCGGTCGGGATGCATGACCTGCCGCGGATACTCAACCGCTACGATGCGGGCATTTACCTGCTGCCGCCTAACAACTTCAACAACCGCCACGCGCTTCCCAACAAGTTTTTCGAATTCGTGCAGGCCAGGCTTGCCATCGTTGTCGGTCCCTCTCCCGAGATGGCGGCGCAGGTGAGGCGCTACGAGATGGGTGTGGTATCCGAGGACTTCACACCCAAGTCGTTTGCACGTGCGATTTCCGGGCTTGACCGCCAGCGGATCGACCGCTTCAAGCAGCGCTCGCACGAGGCGGCGAAAGAGCTGTGCTTCGAAAGAAACGCGGAAATATTGCTTACCATGGTTGATAACCTCATCGGACACGCCTGATGTGCGGAATCGGCGCACTGTATAATCCGCGCTCTGCGCTCTCCGCGGAAACCCTGCGTGCGATGCAGGCCGTCGTCCGCCACCGCGGGCCCGACGACGAAGGCGTGGTCTGCTTCCGCAGTCCTGAATCGGTTCCGGAGGCTTACGGCGGTCCCGACACGCCGCAGGACGCCTACTCGTTGTCCCTACCATACAGGCCGACGCGCGCAGCGGTCGAGACTGGCGGCGTGTCGCTGGCGCTCACCCACCGGCGGCTTTCCATCCTCGACTTGACTCCTACCGGCCATCAGCCGATGTGTACCACCGACCGCGGTTGTTGGATCGTGTACAACGGCGAGGTCTACAACTACCTGGAGCTCCGCGAAGAGCTCAAGGCGCTAGGCCACGCCTTCCATACGCAGTCGGACACGGAAGTGATGCTCGCCGCCTACCGGCAATGGGGGCGCGACTGCCTTTCCCGCTTCAACGGCATGTTCGCTTTTGTGTTGTTCGATCGCGCGCGGCGGAAGCTCTTCGCTGCGCGCGACCGTTTCGGTGTGAAGCCGCTCTACTACTGGGTCGCGCCTGATGGGCTCATCGCTTTCGCATCCGAGATCAAGCAGTTTTCAGTATTACCTGGCTGGCGCCCGAGGATCAACGGCCAGCGCGCCTACGATTTTTTGAACTGGGGGCTGTCCGATCACACCGACGAAACCCTGTTCGAGGGCGTGTATCAATTGCGTGGTGGGGAAGCGCTCGAGTTGGATTTGCGCGGGAACGCCCGGCACGCCGCATCTGGTGAGCGTCTCAAAACTTTCCGATGGTACGAACTGCAGCCCCGGCTCTTCTCCGGTACGATCGAGGAGGCGGGAACGGAGTTCAAGAAGTTGCTCACCGACTCGGTACGTCTACGCCTCAGGGCCGACGTGCCGGTGGGCTCGTGCCTGTCGGGGGGGCTCGACTCATCCTCCATCGTCTGCGTCATGAACGAGCTCCTGCGCACGCACGACGCGCATGCGCTCCAGAAGACTTTTTCGGCGTGCTCGACCGTGAAGCGCTTTGATGAGCGCGAGTTCATCGAGGAGGTCGTCTGCGGTACCGGCACCGACGCTCATTACGTCTACCCCCGCATCGATGAACTGTTCGGGGTCCTCGATCGGATCACCTGGCACCAGGACGAGCCGTTCGGCTCGACTAGCATCTATGCCCAATGGCACGTCTTCAAGCTAGCCGCAGGGGAGAAGGTGAAAGTCATGCTCGACGGCCAGGGGGCTGACGAGCAGCTTGCCGGCTATCACAACTATTTCGCCCCGCGCTTTGGAGGCCTGCTGCGCGGGTTGTGCTGGCCGACGTTATGGGGGGAGATGCAGGCGACGAAGAGCCTGCATGGCTACACCCGGATATGGGGACTGAAGCATGCGCTCAACAACGTGCTCCCCGAGGTTCTGCGGCAGCCGCTACGCCGCCTCGCGGGCAAGCCGGGCAACGCGGTACCCTGGCTCGATATGAGCCTGCTGGGCGCCGTGTCGCGCGACCCGTTCCTCAAGGCCGGGACCGCCAAGGCGGCCTCGGTACAGGCGATGTCCCGCTCGCAGCTCACCGCGACTTCTCTGCCGATGCTGCTGCACTGGGAGGACCGCGATTCCATGGCCCACTCCATCGAGGCACGGGTGCCCTTCCTGGATTACCGGCTTGTCGAGTTCGTGCTGGGGCTGCCCGACGACTACAAGATCGCCGGGGGCGAGACCAAGCGTGCGATGCGGGAAGGCATGCGCGGCGTGCTACCCGAGCGCGTGCGCACCCGCGTCGACAAGATGGGCTTTGTTACCCCCGAAGAAGTGTGGCTGCGGGAAGACAGTCCCGACCTGTTTCGCAAAGCGTTGCGCGGGGCCGTGGACGTTTCGGCGGGCATCATCAAGGACGAGACCCTCGCGCTGCTCGAGCAGACGATAGCGGGCAAGCAGCCCTTCTCGTTCCTCATCTGGCGCCTGATCAGCTTTGGGGCGTGGATGAGAGTATTCTCCCTGCGTGCCTGAGCCGGGAAGATGACGCCGCCATGAAGATACTCTCCTTCGTCGGCGCCCGGCCCCAGTTCATCAAGGCCGCGGCGATGAGCCGGGTGATGCGTGCCACGCGCGGCCTGCGGGAAGTGCTGGTGCACACCGGCCAGCATTACGATCGCAGCATGCCGGCCGTGTTCTTCAGGGAGCTCCAGATTCCCAGGCCCGACCGCAACCTCGGCATAGGCTCGGGCACCCACGGCGCGCAGACCGGCCGCATGCTGGAGGCCCTCGAACGCGCCATTTCCTCGGAAAAGTCGGACTGGGTGCTCGTCTATGGCGACACCAACTCGACGCTCGTCGGTGCGCTCGCCGCCGCAAAACTAAAGATCCCCGTCGCCCGCGTCGAAGCCGGGTTGCGCTCCGACAACCGCGCAATGCCCGAAGAGATCAATCGCGTCGTCGCCGACCACGCATCCGACCTGCTGTTCGCTCCGACGCGAGCGGCCGTCGCTAACCTGCTGCGCAAGGGGATAGCCCGGCGCAAGATCGTCCGCGTCGGCGACATCATGTATGACGCCGCGCTGTACTATGGCGAAAAAGCCGAGCGCACGAGCAGGGTTCTCCCGAAGCTCGCGCTCGCCGGCCGGGAGTATGTCCTCGCCACGGTGCATCGCGCGGAAAACACCGACGATGGCCGTCGCCTACACGCCATCTTCGGCGCGCTGCGCCGGCTCGCCCGGGAAATGCCACTCGGCGTGATGAGCAAGATCCGCGTCTTGCACGTTCCCGAGATGTTCGGCGGTAATCCGCCGCAGCACGCCCGCGCGGAGCGGGAAGTCGGTCTGGAGAGTTGGTGCGTGAGCTTCCGCAAGAGCTACTTCGACTATCGCTGCGACGAGATCTTGTGGGAAGACCCGGGACGCATCGTGACGACCGAGATCAGGCGCTGGCGCCTGCTCCGGCGGGCGGTGCGAGACTACGACGACATACACTTCAACGCGGGCACGCCGGTGCTGCCCAAACGCGTTGACCGGGAGCCGCATCAGAACAGCCAGGCCAGGGGACTGGCGAGCAGGCTTTACAATCTGTATGCCGCCGCCGTTGAATTCCGCGACCTCGCGTGGCTGCCGCAGGCAGGCAAGGCGATATTTGTGACCTATCAGGGCGACGATGCGCGGCAGGGCGAGTTTTGCCGCCGCCATTTCAAGATCTCGCCGGCCGATGAAGTCGAGCCCGGCTACTACTCTACCGAGAGCGACGAGCGCAAGCGCCGCGAATTCGCTTTGTTCGACTGCTACGCAGACGGGATTTTCGCGCTCAACCCCGATCTCCTGCATGTGCTGCTGAAACGCGCCCGGTTCCTCCCGTACGCCAGTATCGACCCGCGAGAATGGCGCCCGGCGGCGCGCAGCTCCGTCCGTACCCGCCCGCTGGTAATCCATGCGCCCAGCCACCGCGGAGTCAAGGGCACCCGTTACATCATGGAGGCCGTCGCGCGGCTCAAGGCCGAAGGGGTCAATTTCGAGTTCACTCTGGTTGAAGGGCTGTCCAACGCCCAGGCAAGGGCGCTGTCCGAGACGGCGGACCTGCTCGTGGACCAGCTGCTCACGGGCTGGTACGGCGCGGTGGCCGTCGAGATGATGGCGCTCGGCAAGCCCGTCGTGTGTTACTTGAGGGAGGACGATCTCAAATTCATCGACTCTCGGATGCGGGCCGACCCGCGGGCGCACACGTGAGCCTGGAAGTTCCCCGTGAGGACGGGGATTCCCCGCCACCGGGCTTATGAGAATACTGATCATTTCCTATTACTTTCCGCCGCTCAACTCGATTGCTTCAATCCGCCCGTACAGCTGGGCGCGGGCGTGGACCGATCTCGGCCACAAAGTCCACGTGCTCACCACTGCGAAGATGCCTTTCGATGGGCCGTGCGACCTCGATCTCGATGTGTCAGGAATCGAGTGTGACACAGTGCGCTACCTGCCGCGCTTTTCGCAGCACGCCCGCTCCCGAGACCCCGCGCGGGAGAGCCATCGATGGGAGCGCATAAAGCGGATGACGCGAAGCTGGCGGCTCGGGCTTGGCATTTTCGCAGATCTGCGCACGCTCGCCCTGAGGCCCCTTCTTCGGCGCGGCCGGAAGCTAGTGCGCCAGCACCGCTTCGATTTCATCATTAGCTCCTACCTACCCGGGGTCGCGCATATCATGGCCTCGCGCCTCGCCCGCGAATTCGGCATACCCTGGATCGCGGACTACCGCGATCTCTGGCATCTCGACCACACCGGCCAAGCCTACCGTTTCACCTCGCTCGCCTCCGGGTGGATCGAACGGCGGGTCGTCTCCCAGGCAGCAATGTTTTCAACCGTCTCACGGGGGCTCGCTGCCGAACTCGCACGCCGGTTCCCCCAGCCGGTCGTCGTCTGCTACAACGGCTACTTGCCTCCTCCGGCGGGGACTGAGCCGCCGAGCGTACCGCCCGAGTACCTGCGGCTCGTGCACATCGGTCGTCTCAACCTGGGCAAGCGTGATCCGGAACCGTTGCTGAGCGTTCTCGCCGAGCTTGAGCAGTACAACCCCTCGCAGGCGGCCCGCATCTGCGTGGAGTTCTACGGTGAGATCGAGCCCTGGCTCGAAGCGCGTGTCCGGGCCCACGGCCTCGGCCATCTCGTGCGCTTCGTCGGGCAGGTGTCTTACATCGAGAGCATCCGCGCTCAGCGAAGCGCCACTGCGCTGCTGCTCTTCGACTGGTCGGGGGGCAGATTGGAAGGCGTTCTATCAGGCAAGCTAATGGAGTATCTCGGGAGTGGGCGACCCATCCTGGTGATCGGCGGGCCCGGAAACAGCGAAGCGGCCGCAATCGTGCGGCGTTGCGGGGCGGGGGTCTTCCTGGCGGGCGCTCGCGAGATCCATGGCTGGCTCGCCTCTGCGGATACGCGCGCGCTCGAAGGGTGGAAACCGGACGTGCAGGAAGTGGCCGTGTTCTCGCGTCGCCACCAAGCCGAGCAGCTCCTCGCCGAGATCCTCGCCCGCGTGCTCACCCGAGATGCCCCTCCAGGCGACGTGGAAGGGCCCCGGACCGATGCCGCGCCGGCGTGATGAGGATCCTCGTCGTCACGCAGTATTTCTGGCCGGAATCCTTTCGCGTGAACGATCTTGCTCTGGGGTTGAAAGAGCGAGGCCATGCAGTAGCGGTTTTGACGGGGTTGCCCAACTATCCTACTGGACGTTTTTTCCCTGGTTACGGTTTTTTCACGCCAAGCAGTGAAGAGTTTAACGGCCTGCCAGTGTACCGCGTCCCGTTGATTCCTAGAGGAAGTGGGCAGCGATGGCGTTTGGCGCTGAATTACTTTTCTTTTGCTATCTTCGCCAGCCTGCTTGCGCCGGTTCGTTGTCGTGGAGTGTTTGATCTGATCTTTGTCTTTGAGCCATCGCCGATCACTGTGGGAATTCCAGCCATAATGCTCAAGAAGTTCAAGCGTGCGCCTGTTATGTTCTGGGTACAAGATCTGTGGCCGGAGAGTCTTTCCGCCACACGAGCCATACGGTCCGAACTGCTTCTACACTGGGTCGCGCAGCTGGTGCGCTTCATTTACCAACGCTGTGATCGTATCCTGGTTCAGTCGGAGGGCTTTATTCCATCTGTAACAGCGCTGGGCGCAGATCCCCAGCGGGTTGCCTATTTCCCCAACTGGGCTGAGGCCCTCTACCGTCCTGTCGCTACGGCTGAAGATGCGCCCGAACGGAAAGAAGTACCGGCAGGATTTTGTGTGATGTTTGCCGGGAATATCGGTGCCGCCCAGTCTTTCGAGACCATCTTGGAGGCCGCTACCCTGTTGAGACAGCATCACGATATCCACTGGGTCGTTGTTGGGGATGGGCACAGGAGAGCGTGGGTTGAAGGGCAGATTCTCGAACGTGGGCTCAAGGAGAGCGTCCATCTGCTAGGTCCTCGTCCTGCTGAGGTGATGCCTCGCTATTTTGCGCTTGCCGACGCCCTCTTGGTGACGTTGAAGTGCGATCCCATCTTTGCCCTGACCATACCAAGCAAAGTACAGTCTTACCTTGCATGCGCAAAGCCGATTCTTGCAGCGCTGAATGGCGAAGGGGCGCGCGTTGTGCGCGAATCCGGGGCAGGGCTTGTGTGTCCAGCAGAAGATGCAAAAGCACTGGCCGAGTCCGTGCTGCGGTTATCCTGCATGAGCCCCCAGGAACGTGCAGCAATGGGGCAGAAGGGTCGAACGTATTTCGAAGCGAACTTTGAGCGCGAGAAGTTGCTGGATCGGCTGGAAGGTCTAATGCTGGAAATGATAAAGAGACAGGTCTGATGTATTATCGCACCTATTTTGAACACACTAAGTTCATTGATCGCTTCGAGGCATTCTTAGCTGGCGGTCCGGATGCTACGACCAGTTGAATCGTCGGGAGATCTCCTGTGCACATCTGCGTGATTGTCGGCGCCCGTCCGAATTTTATGAAGGGAGCACCACTCGTTGAGGCACTGCGCTCCTATTCTGGAGCCAAAGTGTCCTTGGTCCACACCGGCCAACATTATAGTGCTAATTTGTCCGATCTATTCTTCGATCAATTGGGTCTGCCAAGGCCTGAGGTGAACCTGGGGGTGGGATCGGATAGCCATGTAAGGCAGATAGCTCGTATCATGGAGGGGCTGCAGGATTATTTCGTGCACGTACAGCCAGACGTTGTCGTAGTAGTGGGAGATGTCAACTCAACTCTAGCAGCAGCCTTGGTGGCCAATAAACTTATGCTCCCCCTGGCTCACGTTGAAGCAGGCTTGCGCAGCTTTGATCGGAGTATGCCTGAGGAAACCAACCGCGTGTTAACTGATGCTGTGTCCCATCTCTTGTTTACTACAGAACCTTCAGCGAATGAGAATCTAAAACGGGAGGGTATTGGAGAAGGCAAGGTCCATTTTGTCGGTAATCTGATGATTGATACCTTGCAAAAACACCGTCCCAAGGCTATTGCCTTACGAATGCCGCGCTCCCTCGGCTTACAGCCTAGAAACTATGCTCTTCTCACATTACATAGACCGGCAAATGTGGATACCTTTGCTCAACTGCGACGGATTTTGTCTGCATTAGAATGGATCCAAAAGGAAATGCCGGTGGTATTCCCGATGCATCCGAGGACGTCAGAACGCATTTATCAATTCGGGTTCGAAACTGTGCTGAAAGGGATGACAGGGCTTCGCTGCATCGAACCCATGGGATACTTGGAGTTTCTGGGACTAATGGATGGGGCTGCTGTTGTACTGACAGATTCCGGAGGAATTCAAGAAGAGACCACATGTCTAGGCGTACCATGCTTAACTTTGCGTAACAATACTGAGCGCCCTGTTACCGTCAACGTGGGCACGAATGAGCTGGTTGGGAATGATCCGGAACGCATTATCGCAGGCGTCAGTAAAGTGTTAAGCGGCTCTTGGAAGAAAGGACGGCTGCCGGATGCATGGGATGGGCACGCGGCGAAGCGCGTTGCAGATGTTCTTCTGGCAGCGGATTACCACCAGCAGTCTTACAGATAATACCTGCTTAACAATGGGGGGACTTCAAAATGGCGAGGATACTCGTCACAGGCAGCAAGGGAACCTTGGGTACACCCCTTGTCAAAGAATTGAAGCGTCGTGGGCATGAAGTATGGCAGTGTGATTTGCAACATCAGCGAGATGAAAATTATATCCGTGCTGATGTGGCCTCTTACCGGCAGCTAGCGCGAGTTTTTGAGCGAACTTACGACTATGTATATCATTTGGCGGCTGAGTTTGGACGACTTAACGGGGAAGAATATTATGAGACGCTATGGCAAACAAACGTGATAGGAACTCGCAACATGCTGGAGATGCAAAAGCAAAAAGGTTTTAGGCTGATCTTTGCCAGTTCCTCGGAGATCTACGGTGACAAGCATCGTAACATTCTTACGGAAGATATTCCGCTGAACGAATCAATAATACAGCACAACGACTATGCTATGACTAAGTGGGTGAATGAGGTACAGATCATGAACTTCGAGCGTCGTTTTGGATCGCAGATTGTGCGATTGCGTTTCTTCAACGCCTATGGTCCTGGTGAGTATTACCATCATTATCGTAGTGTGGTCTGTCTGTTCTGTTACAGGGCATTACATAAGCTACCGTATCAGGTTTATGAAGGTTATCACCGTGTGTTTATGTACATTGATGATTTTATTCCGACGCTTGCGACCGCATGCGAGAAATTTGTGCCAGGAGAGGTTTACAACATCGGTGGGCAGGAGTTCCGAAGTGTTAGGGAACTGAGCGATCTCATACTCCGCTGGACCGGAGCAGATGAATCACTCGTGGAGTATCTGCCTGAAGACAAGCATAACACTATGAACAAAAAGCCTGACATCCAGAAGGCACAGGAGACTTTTGGGCACAACCCCAAGATCACTTTAGAGGAGGGAGTGCCTAGAACACTTGAATGGATGAAACAGGTCTATAAAGACACCATTTAAGTTCGCTGATATTTCATCGGTAATCTGGAGCGATGTCCCTTCCAGTGGCTGTGACATGGTAGGCATTGTGAAGCAGGCTTGTGTCACCGGAGCAAATGGATTCATTGGACGATACTTGATTGAGCGGTTGTTGAGAGGTGGATGCGCTGTGCGGGCATTGGTGCGTGATGGCTCTCGGCGTCTGGATTGGCCACGGTGCGTGGAGGTTGTAGTAGGTGAAGTATCTGATGCTTCCCTGATGAAAACGGCCGCTGTCGGTTGTGATACGATTTTTCACCTGGCAGGTAAGACTCACGCCCTTTCAGAAGTTGGACAAGATGAGTCAGCCTATCGTTCCATCAATGTTGACGGCACCAGAAATGTGCTGGAAGGGGCCGTCGCCGGCGGTGCCCGCCGGTTTGTGTTGTTTAGCAGCGTCAAGGCGATGGGTGAAGAAGCGCCGGAGTGTCGGGACGAATCGTCCCTGGCACAGCCACTGACCGCTTACGGGCGATCCAAGCTGGAAGCGGAGCGAATAGTGATGGACTTCGGGCGGCGGACGGGTAAGCATGTTGCGTGTCTGCGGCTTCCACTCGTGTACGGTCCTGGGGTCAAGGGCAACCTGTTTCGGATGATCGCGGCCATTGATCGTGGCGTCTTTCCGCCCCTGCCTGACCTCGGCAACCGCCGGAGCATGGTGCACGTCGTGGACGCAGTGCAGGCCGCCGTGCTTGCGGTCGGCGCGCCAGCGGCAAGCGGCCAGTGCTACATCGTGACCGATGGCTGCGCCTACTCTACGCGCGAGCTGTATGAGCTAATCTGCCGTGCGCTGGGCAAGCCGATTCCCCGCTGGCATGTTCCGCTCTGGACCCTCAAGGTGCTGGCAAAAGCAGGCGATGCGATCGGGGCAGTCAGCGGCACGCGGTTTCTTTTCCATTCCGACGCGCTGGACAAGCTGATCGGTTCGGCTTGGTACAGTTCGGAGAAGATCGCCCGGCAGTTAGGCTATCGGCCCTCTATCACGTTCCCGGACGCCTTGCCGGAGCTGATCGCCTGGTACCGAAAGGTGCAGGCGTGACCCTTGCCGCCCTGGGTCTTCTGTGGCTGGTCTTCTTGTCGGCCTTCGGTTTGACGAAGCTGCTCTGCTCACCGGCGTCTCGGCTTGCCCTCCTCGACCATCCCAACCCGCGGTCGTTGCATACGGAGCCGATTCCCCGGACTGGCGGCCTGGCCATCTTCGGGAGTGTGATCCTGGGGCTTGTACTGAGCCTGGTGCTGGAGTGGCCGGGTGGACAAGCTACGGGAACTGGGCTCTGGATTCTGGGCATGACGCTGATCGTCGTCGGCGTATCCTTTTGGGATGATCGGGTCGGCGTGTCGACCATTCTCCGCTTGGGGGTACACGCGCTGGCAGCGGTCGGGGTGGTTTGGGGTGCTGGATTGACAATGACGACGGTGCCAATCCCATTTCTTGGTGCTTTGTCGCTGGGCTGGATCGCTGTTCCAGTGACGGTTGTTTGTCTCGTATGGATGACGAATTTATACAACTTCATGGATGGGATGGACGGCTTCGCTGGAGGAATGACGGTAGTAGGGTACAGCTTTCTAGGTTATCTGGCCTTGAAAAGCGGAAATCAATTAATCGCGTTTCTGTGTTTTTTGATTGCAGCCGCTTCCGGTGGGTTTCTCTATTACAATCTGCCCACTGCACGGATCTTTATGGGGGACCTAGGTAGCGTTTCGCTGGGTTTCCTGGCAGGGGCGTTTGCACTCTGGGGAATTCAGGAGAGGCTCTTTGATTTCTGGGTGCCTGTGCTTATCTTCTCCCCGTTTATTGTGGATGCGACGGTGACGCTGTTCCGACGGTTGCTGCAGGGAGAGAAAGTCTGGCAAGCGCATCGGAAGCATTATTATCAACAGCTTGTTCTGGCGGGCTGGGGACATCGGAAGACGGTGTGGGCCGAATATGTCCTCATGATGGCCTGCGGGATGGCTGCGGTGATGTATGGTCAAGTAGGTGAGTTCTGGCGCCTGACTATTCTGCTGGGATGGATGGTCACGTACATCGTCTTGACCTGGGGAGTCTCCTGGGTGGAACGACAAGGCAGAGAACTGAGGGCTGAGGTATGAATAGCGACGCAGGCTCTCTCATCAGGGCTTCCGCTGCAACTCTGCCCAATCTCGACTACATCATTCGTGGCCTGCTTTATGTGTACGTCTTCTCCCTCCCGTTTCATCGTCTCCTGTTCGTTGAGCGGAATGGGTTCATCATCTTGATGGTCCTGCTGGTGCTGTGGTGTGCGGTCAATCGCCGGCACTTCTTCACCCAGACGCCGATAGATATTCCCTTGGTGGCTTTCGTGGCTTGGGTGGCGTTGACGATCCCTTTCGCCACATTTCCAGCATACAGCGCTAAAGAGTTCGCCAAGCTGTTGCAACAAGGACTGATCTTCTACGTTGTGGCATACTTTTTCCAGGACAGGTTGTGCAGGATCCGCCTTCACGCCGTACTGATGGGCGCCATCTGTGTCATCAGTGTATATGGGCTCTTCGAGTTTAAGGATTTGATAGGGGCAAGACCGCCGGACGTTGATCTAATGTATGTTGGGTCTTTTATGGGCGCTGAAGTCTGGCTGACCACCTATCTGGTCATGTTGCTACCCGTAGTCTTTGCACTTGCACTTTTCGAGCAGGGTGGATGGGTCAAAACCTTCTATGCAGGCACGACATTGCTGTCAATATTGTGCCTCTTGTCCACGTTCTCGCGAGCTGGTGCGTTGGCGCTACTCTGCGAATTATGGGTACTTGGTTGGCTGACAAGGCGCAAGGTTGTTGTTATGTCGGCAACTTTAGTTAGCCTTTTTGTAATTGTAATTGGAACTCTTCTTATTCAACATAGCCGCACTCCAATGATTCCTGGAACAACAGTCCCTGGCGTGAAAGCCACTGCGGACTCACTAAAATATCGGTTGGCCATTTGGACCTTTACTACTGGAAAGATATTTGACCACCCGATATTGGGCATAGGCTATGGGAAGAATAATTTCCCGTTGGTTTATGGACAATCTCTGAACGATGAAGTTCAGCCCGGGCACTTGCCAGTTCTCCCAGCTGGGACGCATAACACTTTTCTCGACATTGCTCTTGGTACTGGCATTCCTGGCCTTTTGTTGTTTGTCTGGGTAATTCAGCGCATTTCTTCCAGCGCGGTCACAAATTTTCGACAAACTGTGGATCAGTTCGACAAGGCCATTTCGCTTGGTGTAGCAGTCGGCATCGTGGGCCTTGTCGTTAGACTTTGCTTCGACCACATGTTGATCGGCACCCTGGCGATCCAATTTTGGATTTTAGTTGCGATGGCAATGCTGGCACATAGTACTGCTGATCAGACTCAGGCCCAAAGAGTTTAAAGAGGGGAAGATTTGGAAAGGGTAGTGAAGCGATTTGCTGGGGAGCTTTTCCGG
>Ga0209761_1001276_pt1 | contig 16218 bp, 16 predicted proteins | sample GraSoi013_1_40cm_4_FD_185818 | JGI IMG/M metagenome (GOLD analysis project Ga0209761, IMG submission 185818) | Grasslands soil microbial communities from the Angelo Coastal Reserve, California, USA - Sample 09_25_2013_1_40cm (SPAdes) (version 2) | ecosystem: Environmental > Terrestrial > Soil >...
GAGACTTTCATGAAACGGCATGCTGAGAATGTGGCGGTTTACTGGCCGGGTCAGCCGGAGCCGACGAGGGGACGGCACGCGCACCATTTGGAGTCGATTGGCTTCTTCAAAGCTGTTGAGAACCATATTGAGAATGATCCGTACATGATTCTCTTCGGCCAGGGCGACTATACTTGCTCGGTGGCGAGATGGACGGGCACGCATACGGGTCCGTTGAAGGGTCTTGACGGGCAGATCCATCCCGCGACTCACAGGAAGTTCAACCTGGAGTTCTGTACCGTGGCTCACTGGAAGAATGGAGAGATCGTCGAGGAGAAGCTCTCCTACGACCTATTCGGATTCATGACCCAGCTCAACCTACTAAACAAAATCACTGCAGCGGCTACCGCATAGGCAGGCGCAACGCACGACCATAGAAATCTGAACCAGCCCAAGAATTGGACCATCTTGGTCCTTGTCTAGAGTCGCAGAGTCTCTCGTATTGACTTTCCCATTCATGAGACAGATGCTAGCATAGGACTCTCAGCCCCGACGAGTCGGCTTAGAGCGAACACTCCATCCGTTTTCATCAACGCATTGCTAAAACGGGTCTGGTCAAGTTTTCCTTCTCTAAAGAGGAGGACCGCCTTGAAGAGTTCGACCGTCGGAAGAAGACATGAGTGAAAGACCTTGGATTGTTCTATGGCCTTGTCGGTGAATGGAGATGCGCGTTTTTCAGGTGGAATGCTGATCTGATGATTCGCAATCAAAATGGATTTGGGAATCGCTCGACCTTTTTCTTGTTCGTCCATGACGTAATTCAATAGCTGTCGGAACTTGTCTATTCCTATCTGGCTCTCTGATCCGGTAATTTCTATGATCAAAGGTTCTTGTGCATCAAGCGTGACCAAATCAATGTCTCCTACCTTCGTCGCAGGTAATCCAAGCTCCGAAAGGGCCATTCTAACGGCGTTCTCTAAAGGCTCCCCTTGCTCGTAGAGCAGTCTCTTGACGCCTGTGATTTCACTGAGTTTTCGAGTGATGTTTTCTTCATCCGTCTTCAAAGTATGGATTTGCTCGTTGATACCTCTGAGTTTCCTGACAGTGTCGACTTCTTCAGGCACCACGAAATCACTGATCCAAACTGGCGTCTCGCGCTCAACTTGAGGATTGAGAACCCCCGATAGACAACCAATGAGAGTCTCATAACCTTCGCGAAAAGTTGTTCCTGGAAGGAGGAAAATCGAACCCGTCCCGATCTTCGATTGAGCCGCCACAACGTAGCCTGCCTCGTTTAGTGCCAAAGCCTCATAGCTCGCGTTCCTCTCCAAATGAGCACCAAATGCTGTATCGGGTAACTTCAGATAGCTGTCGAAAGGGGAACGCTTGGCAATCTTAATTCTTCGACCCGTGCCTTCCTTTACTAGCCTTGCCAAGTCCTTGATTGGAATCCAGTCATAATTAGCAAATTTTTGGGTCCCATCATACGTTACTGCCTCAACGGGATCAAGAAAGGAGACGATCAGGCCGCCGCCAAGAAGATGATTGGCTTCTATCTTTTTTTCTGTTTAGCACTTCCGTATATTCATCTATGTTAGGTCGTTGCGCAAAGTGCCATGGAGTAAGTTCCTTTCGATCTGCTCGCGACCACGTGTGGGAGGGATGAACTACAACGGCGTCGAAATCAAAAAGTGACGGTGCTTCAGACAAACTATCAGAGAATTCGATATCAGCTTGTTGTGACTGGAAAAAGAGGGTTCCCACAAACAGGATTCTTATCATGAAGCCAATCAATGACCTTTAGGCTACGGCTATTAATAGACTCAATTGGGCGCATGTGTGAGTTGGTCAACAAGAAGCGAGCATTGAAAACCGATATCCTGATGGGTATGCACCCTACGAGATGACGGCTTCGATATGGGTCTGAAAGATTGTCCTGAGATGTTCTAGGGTTAGTGTGATGTCTCGGATCGCGTTCAAATTATGCAACGACCCATGACCCTCATCACGGGTTATTGCCAGCTGGACGGGTAGTCCCAGCTTCTCAGCTTCAGCGGAGAATTTCTTAACCGGCTCAAGAGGGGTTATCGCGTCGTTTTCACCGTGAAGTATCAGAAGAGGCTTGGTCAGTCCCTTGAGGTGGGTAATCGGCGACCTATCATCGTACAGGTCCGATTTCTCAGCTGGGGTTCCTCCGAAGAAGTGGACGCAGAACTTTCGATAGTGAGAATCTGAGAGATCGTAATCCTCCTTCCAGTCGGTCGTAGGCGAGATCGCGACCCCACCAGCCCATTCGTCGGGTTGTGTCAAGAGTCCCTGGAGCGTTAGATAGCCACCGTAGGAGCCCCCAAAGAGGGCAGGTCTACGATCAGTCTTGACAGCCTCCATCGCGTATCTAGCGCCGTAACGAACGTCATGAAGATCGCCGCCGCCCAAGTCGCCTATGTTCAAGTCTCTAAACTCCATCCCGAATCCATCACTACCCCGGAAGTTAGGAGCGAAAACATGGAAGCCGGCTATCGCCAAGGGAGGAATCTCCGGGTACCACCAATCTCCTTGAGTTGATGTTGGACCCCCATGAAGATACATGACTAAGGGGGCTTCAGGATTCGGATTCCTCAACAACCAACCCTGAACTCTCCGTCCATCGAAGCTCTGATAGTGGTGATTCTCAACCCGAATGTTCTGAGCAACAGAACGTGGAGCGATGAGGTTTACAACAACACCGTTCCTGAGAGCTTGCAAGAATGGAGGTTGGAAGAAGCTGTTCGCAACCCAGACTGGACCATCCTTAGTCACGGTCGAGAATAGGGCGGACACATCGGCCAGCGGCGAGGACCACTCTCCATTGCGAAGGTCGACAATTCGGGGCGACAACCGGCCATCGTCCAAGATTACCCCGAACAGATGATTCTCGTCGACCCACTCCATGGATCCGAAACCTGGAATCCTCATCCGATACAGCTCTTCCAAGGTCTCTATGGATCTGACCACGAGTTCTTGGTGCGTTCGCTTGTCGATGGAGTATGCTAGGAGTCCTATTTCCGAGTGGACTGATGGGGGATAGAATGGGGGAATCCCGGCCTCCGGAACCCATTGCCAATGATTAGGGTGGGCGATGTCAATCATTACGAGTTTAGCCGCTTCTCTTCCGACGGAGAATGTGAGAAGGTTCCTCTGGCCGTCGTATGCAGCGCCGAGAATTTGTTCATTCGTCGTATAGAGGTCCTTCATTGTTCCGTCTCGAAGGAGAGATTTGGCGTACACGGTCTCCTTGTCGTGCCCTACCACGAGCCACTCGTCGTCACTGACCCAGAAAGTGTAGAAGACTCGACCAATCGGTCCGGTAATCTTTTCTAAGACATTTTTCGAATAATCCAATGTATACAGTTCATAGTTTACGTCGCCTCCCTTGTCTTTTGGAAAAATTACGAGAGGCTTCGAAGGGTGAATCGCCGCCGCGCCCGCATATGGGAAAATAGGCTCGTCACCAGGAGTTAGCAGCTGGCCCTTTTCTAGATTGTTGTCCCAACGATACAGAAGCGGGAGACCCGTTTTCGTGGAGACATAGAGGAAGTCTGAGCGCTGCCTGTTTCCTCCCAGGAAGTAGAACAGCGGGTGGGAATGGAGAGAGCTAACCATCTCATAGAACTGGCTCTCTCTGAAAGACGAAGGGTCTATCGTAGGACGTTACTCGTTGATGCTAATGGCTTATGCGAATATAGCACTTGCCCTGAGTCAGCTTCTCTGAAGATACTTCTCTAACGTCTTCCGCGTGAACGAGTCGAGCTCCAGCCTAAACGCCTCGCCAGGATACTCCCAAACGTACTCCTGTAGTTCGCGTCCATCAAGCTTGACCTGTTGGTCTCTGCTTTTGCAGAGAAAATCGAAGAAGATGAAATGCTTCCTCTTCCAGAATTCCTCCGCGAATATAGCCTCCTGCATAAGCAGCATCTCCGCAACTTCCACATCCAATCCAACCTCCTCCTTGACCTCTCGGATAACAGCTTCCTTCATCGTCTCGCCAACCTCGATGTGCCCGCCGGGCAGGGTGTACTTGTCAAACCATTTGTGAGATTTCGTTAGGAGAATCCTCCCTTCCTTGTTGACTATCAACGCGCCCACGGTGGGTTCAGGATACACCTGGCTGTGAGTAGCCTTGTGATCAGTCAATGTCGACATAGCTCCTATCTCAGCTGTGTCTATGGTTAGAACTTTCTAGAATAGCCGTCAAAGGTTGCGACTGATAGTTGGCTATGCGACTGGCACGAAAGAGGGCCTCTCGCGCCGTCTTCACAAAGCGGAGTTCGCATCCCGCTACCCTAGAGCTGGGCGATGAGGAACACCACAATTTAGATTGACCTTAGCGCAACTGGCGTAGAATACGACATGTCAAGAGTCCAAGGAAAGGATTCGGATCTCTCAAGCGAGCTCCCATTCAGTAACTTGAAAGATAGGTGTGAAGCGTGCAGGAATATTTCCGCCTGCAACGTGTGTGGCATTTCAATATCCGGGTTCGAACACATCGGCGTGAGGGCTACGTCAGGTCAAGAATCGGGAATCTGGCACTACGCCAGCCCCTGCCGTCATCGGAACCAGCTACGCGCAACGTCAGCCAATGTGAAATATGGTGGCGGTCCGCTCTGGAAGAACGGCTACACCTGGCAGAGCATCTACTGGGGCCCATACTTCACAAGCTCTTCCGCGTCTGCCTGGGTTGCGAGTGTAGAGAAGGCTGTCAGAGAAATAGAATCGGACAAGACATACTCAGGAGGACTATCACAGTACAATGTCGGAATCGGGAAGGTTAGCCCTCTCATCAACATAAAGACGGCTCCCGCCGCGAAAATATCTGACGGGCAAGTCAAACAGACCCTTGCTGGTTGGATTGCTTCGGGTACCGTCCCAAACCTAGGCGGCCGGGGTGCGTACAACATATTCCTGCCACCTGGAGTTACAGTATCCCTCTCGTCTGTGGAGGCATCCTGCGCATTCTTCTGTGATTATCACAATACCGTCAACGGGTCCAAGGGTCCCTTCTACACGGTTGAACCCTATCCGTGTGCCAACGGTTGTAACCAGTGCACCAATAATCCTCTAGATACGCTGACGCAGGGCTTGTCGGAGGAGATGGTGGAGCTGAAGACAGACATGAACCCTGGAACGGGATGGGTAATAGGAAACCTTGAGCTCTGCGACTATTGCGATGCGAAATTCGTCTGCAACCGGATAAGCGGCGGCGAGTACGTCAACTCCTGGTACGACAAGACCAAGAAGGCGTGCTGGAAAGGAATCTAATCTCTAACTCTCGATCCTTCAAGAACCGTCTGGGCTTTGACCCGCGTTTAGCGGAGTCTCCGCGATGATCAGAGACAGGCTGACGTCGTAAGGAAATTGTCTCGGGAGAGAACTTCGTAAGTAATAACTAAGTCGCTTTTTTGTGAGTATCACTACGACGTTCCTTTGAGCCGGCCTGCAAATTCCGTCATAGTTGAAGTGGATAATGTCTGGAAGATATACCAGACAGGCTCCGTCAAGGTCGAAGCCCTAAGGGGTGTCAACCTAGGCGTTAAGCGGGGCGAGATGATCGCGGTCATGGGCCCCTCCGGATGCGGCAAGACAACCCTCCTCAATTGTGTCTCCGGCCTCGACGATCTCTCGAAGGGCAAGGTCTCGGTTGAAGGGGTGGACCTTGCTAAGATGTCTGATGATCAGAAGTCCGAGTTCCGCGCCAAACGAATGGGATTCATCTTCCAAGCCTACAACCTCCTTCCAGTCCTCACCGCCCAAGAAAACATAGAACTCCCACTATTGCTCGCTGGGGTCTCCGAGTCAGAGGCGCATCCTGCAGCTCTTGACGCGTTGAAGATGGTTGGCTTGACGGAGTGGAAGTCTCACAAACCCATGGAGTTGAGCGGGGGACAGCAGCAGCGCGTCACCATTGCCCGGGCCCTGGTCAACAAGCCAGCCATTGTGTGGGCGGATGAACCAACCGGTAACCTAGACTCCGAGAATTCGCAGGAGATAATCAAGCTTCTACGGAGCTTGAACAAACAATACGGCTTGACTCTAGTCTTGGTCAGTCATGATCAACAGATTGCGCAGCAGACCGACCGGATTGTTCACATGCGAAATGGCGTGATCGAGAGAGAAGTCATTCCCACCGTCGTCGCAGCAGCCTAGGCAGAGAAGGTCGGACACTTTGAGTGCGACTCGTTCGAGATCTCTCCTGATCAGTCTAACAGTCCTAGTCGCAATCATCGCTCTCGGCGAACTGTTCGCGCTTCTCATGGACTACCAGAACAACTCCTACCTCCGACAATACGTCTCGAACAACATGTCCCTAATCTACGAACAGATTATCGGCCTAGCCTTACTAGGCTCAGGAAGCGCATTCCTAGCCTACAAGCTTTCGACCGCAAGACCAATCGGAAGACTGGGACGCGCATCCCGCCGAATTCGTGGCCTCTCTCCGATAATCGCAGTTATCATCGCGCTGATCCTCTACTTCGCAGTCTTCAGTTCGATATTCGGAAGCTCACTGATAGGCCTTGAAGTTTACGGCGTGATAGTTCTCTTTCTTATCACTCTCGGAATGATGGCCCGGGACAAGATCACGGTCCGTATGAGCCTCAGAAACTTCACCCGCCGAAAGACCAGCATGGCACTCGTCATCGCAGGACTGATGATCGGAACAGCCATGATATCAGGATCCTTAGTCACTGGAGACACTCTTACCAATCTCTTCACGCGAGGGGCCTACAACGGCTACGGCTACGCGGATGAAGTAGTGTACACGCAGAGCGGAGGGGGCGGCTACCGATTCTTCAGCATCAGCATAGCCCACAGCCTCTACCGGGACCTCTCTAGTAGCTCCAGTGCCGGCTCGGACCTTCGAGGAGTAACTCCTGAGATACTGAGCACTGTCACTGCCAATAATACATCATGGGGTGTTGTTCAATCGGGCGCTACCCTGATTGGGACATTCGCAAATGCCTCGCAGGTACTCGGCGATTTTCACGCTAGCGATGGGTCCGTCATCCCGTCCAGTCTGACAGACACCCAGGTAATCGTGAACGATCGGGCCGCACGGGACCTCAACGCGACTGTGGGCGACCAGCTAATGATATTCTCTCCGGTCAATCAGACATTTTCCGTGTCAGTGAAACTAGTGGGGATCGCAATGTCTGACGCTAGGGGCTCTTTCTCAGGAGGCGACAATATCTTTGTCAGCATGAGCACAGCTCAAGCTTTGACATTCAATCCCGGAGCTGCAAACTACATCGCCATAACGAACGTTGGCGGACTTCGCAATTCCATCCAGTACACTTCAACGGTCGGCCTAGCGGCAAACCGGACCCTTAACGGTCTTCAACCACTCGCGCCCAACTTTGAATGTAAGACCAGCCCCAATGTCCCTGCAAACTCGACAACACTACTCTGCGCCTATGGGTCGAAGATGGAGGCAGTCAACAGCGCCACTACAGGAGCCATGCAGCTCACGAACCTCTTCACCGTCCTCAGCACAATCACGATCATCGCCGGCGTCGTGCTGATCATCAACATGTTCATCATGCTTGCCGAGGAACGAAAGTCTGAGATGGGAATGGCTCGCGCCGTAGGCATGAAGAGAAGCCAGCTGACCAAACTGTTTCTCTTCGAAGGAACACTATACGCAGCAGGCGCGTCTCTGGTTGGAATCTTTGTCGGAATCGGTATCGCATACGGGATACTCTACGCCTTCGGAAGCATCATCAGCGGCTTCTTCCCAGTAAGCCTAGCCCAAGTTCTCGACAGCTTTACCTTTACATCGTCAAGCCTCTTCACCGCGTTTACAGAGGGCCTATTCATCACATATCTCACGATCCTCCTAACCTCCTGGCGGGTCAGCAAGCTCAACATCATCCGAGCAGTCAGAGACATACCAGAGCCTCCCAGAGGAGTGAGGACTTACACCGTACTCTCAGTCTTGGGCGTTGTCCTTGCAATATTGGGAGTATACTTCTTTGAAGCGTCCTTCGCCGCTGAGTCAGCAATCGAAGCGCTGGTAGGTCCCAGCCTAGTAATCATCGGAGCAGGACTAGTACTCTCACGGTTTCTCCTGAACCGGTACGCGTTCACCCTGACGGGGATAGCACTCCTAATCCAGTGGGGGGTCCCGAGCTTCTCCTTTAACAGCAGCATTATCCAGAACTACAACGTCGGCCCTGAAACCCTGATCGTCGGCGGAATGATCATGGTCATGGGCGCAATCCTCCTAGCGCTGTACAACACCGACGTGATCCTGAAGTTCCTTCATCTCTTCTATCGAGGCAGAAAACGGCTCACCGTCATCTTCAAAACAGCACTCTCCTACCCTGGAAACAAGAGATTCAGAACAGGCGCCACTGTCGCCATGTTCGCGCTTGTACTACTCTCCGTCACCGTGATCGCGTTCCTCACCGCGGAACAAGGCGCGGCACTGAACAGCGTAGTACAGCAAGACTCAGGCGGCTACGATATCGTAACTCGAACAACATTACCTGTAGGCGACCTAGCAAATCGGATCGGAGCCGACTCGGCGCTCTCGGGCAAAGTGGCTGCGGTAATCCCATTCAACAGCACGGGAGTAGCCGTCAGAGACCTTACTTCTGGAATAGGTTTCGATCCACAACTAGCAGTGGGAGGTGACCCAAATGCTCCCTCGCAGAGCAACTTCTACACCGGCAATACATTCAGCATGGCCGAGATGGCTAGCGGCTACAAGACCGCAGCAGATGTCTGGAAGTCAGTAACCACCACTAACTCTTCCAACGTTGTCTGGTCATTCGGGTCCGTAAACTTCAACGGGCCGCCTACCTCTTCCAGAACACCGGCAGCGGGCGACCTACTCCAGCTCTACTACGCACCAAATAACACCACGGTACTCTCGAAAAATGTTACCGTAGTGGGCTTATTGAATGGTGTCTTCTTCAATGGGATCGTCGGCACGAGCCAGCTTCTCAAGAACTCATTCGGAGTGGGAACCGGACAACTCGGATTTGTGAAAGTCTACAACGGGGTCGATCCAACCTCAGTCTCAAACATACTGAAGAAAGACTTCGCCCACATAGGCATGCAGACCATACCCATAGCCGCCCTAGTCAGCACCTTCATACAGATCGGCCAATCCTTCCTCGGAATCTTCGAAGCATTCCTAGCCCTAGGGCTCGTGGTAGGAATCGCTGGACTGGGAATAATCTCGATAAGGTCGGTGGTTGAGCGCCGGAAGGAAATCGGAGTACTCCGCGCCATAGGCTATAGGAAGAACATGATTCTCGCCGCGTTCCTTCTCGAAAACAGCTACGTCGCCCTTCTCGGAATACTCATCGGAATAGTCCTAGGAATAGACCTAGGCTACGCCATAGCCACAAGCCCCGGTTCAGGCCTAAGCTTCGTCGTACCATGGGTATCGCTTCTCGAAATCATCGCCTTCAGCTACGGGCTCGCCGTTCTCGCCACTCTAAGCTCCAGCAGAAGGGCCGCTCGCATTCCGCCAGCTGAGGCCCTGAGATACACCGAGTAGACACGAGCCTTAAGTCAACAAGCTGACATCTCGAAAAAGAACGCCTTGTCAAGCGAACTTCAGCTCATTCATTCCGAAGTCCTAGAATGCACGAAATGCGAACTTCACAAAAGCCGAACAAAGGCCGTTCCTGGCGAAGGTCCTCACGACGCGAGAATCATGTTCGTGGGCGAAGGCCCAGGTCAGAACGAAGATGAGCAGGGCAGACCTTTCGTAGGGGCGGCAGGCAAGTTTCTCACAGAACTGCTAGAGTCTATCGGACTGAAAAGATCCGACGTGTTCATCACGAACATAGTCAAGTGCAGACCCCCGAATAACAGGGCGCCGAGAAAATCTGAGATAGAAGCTTGCAACCCGTATCTGCAGTCGCAGATCAGACTGGTCAACCCTAGAATCGTCTGCGCGTTAGGAACCCCGGCCATTACAACGCTGATGGGAGATGAATACTCCGCGAGCAAGTTCCACGGAAAATCCTTGACAAAGGGAGAAGTTACAATACTACCCATGTACCATCCGGCAGCAGCCCTCTACGACGCCAGCCTCAAAGAAACAATCTTCCACGACTTCCAGATTCTCAAGCAATTATTGGAGAGCAAAGATGCCCTCAACGCTCCAAAGAAAGCAGAGTCAAGTGGAAAGAAGCAGACTCTTGAAAAATGGGTGTAGAATCAAACGTCAAGTCAGCGAATTCCCACCAGATAAGATTCTTATCGGCACGAAACGAAACTAAGGTCTTATGCCGGAAGTTGTCATCCGTTCCACGGAAAACGGGCCTAATCTGGTCGTCGTCGATGGAAAGGTAGCGAAGGGGCACTGTCGGTGCGGAGACTCCAGCAACAAGCCCTTCTGCGATGGCACATACGCTAAGAACAGTTTCAGAGCACACTCGCACGAAGTCAAAGTACTCTAAGCAGACCACTTTCAGTCTACACAACTCATCGTCAGGGCACCGATCAAACGGTACTCCCACACCGAGTGTTTCTCTCTGCATGGGAAGCGAAATGTACCCAATGTTCGCCCAGGTTCATCATGGATCAGCGGACAACGATTGCGGCACTCAGAAACCATGTTTCAAATTTCAGGGACGAACGAAACTGGCTGAAGGATAATACTCCCAAGAATCTTGCAATCTCGATTAGCGTAGAAGCGGGGGAACTCTTGGAGCACTTTCAGTGGAAGACCGATGAGCAGATTTACGAAGCGGTTAAGGATAGGGCGAAGAAGAACCAAATCTCTGACGAGCTTGCCGATGTCTTGATCTTATGCTTGGGTTTCTCTGACGTAATGGGCATTGACATTTCTGAGGCGATCGAGGCGAAATTGAGAAAGGCTGCTGAGAAATATCCAGTGATGAAGACCTCACTATGACTTAGCTCAGATAGTCAGAGCGAGTTGGCAACCGCTTAGTAGCTAGACTTTTGCTGTTCCTGAGGCGGAGTCAAGAATTGCGCATAGCTCTTCCTCAACCGTCCCGTATTTCTTGGGTGTTTCTATGAATCTGCCGATTTCTTTCCAGTTCTTGTCGAAGACGATGATTGTTGGGAGTTTCCTCACACCCATCTCGTCTCCCATGTCACGGTAGTTATCATGGTCTATGACCCTGGCCTGAATCATGTTGTTCTTCGCAATCGCGAGGAATTTTGCAAGTGCGGGAACATAGGCTACACAGTCGCCGCACCATTCGGCCGAGAAGACTATGAGATGATACTTCTGGTCAATATTCTCCATCTTATCGATCGAGCTGGGATTCGGCGTGTACTCCTGTAACCGACGCTTCATTGCATGCTTGGACCGTTCGACCTTTACTTCGTTGATGTAGTCGAAGGGGTCCTTCCCGACTCTGAGCGCCATCATAACTTGCTCACAAGATGGTCTATGATTTCTCGATCTGGGTTAGAAATACGGTGGAGGCTTCTTTCTCACCGTTCATGTTCTCTCGGACCTTGATGCCTACCATTCTTACAGTGTCTCCGGTTCTTAGGCTTTCAGTCTTCTGCGCGTGGGTATCCCAGAGGCTGACCCGTACCCTACCCGTACCATCCTCCAGTTCAATATTTGAGACTCTTGTTCTCCGACCCTCCTTCGTCTCTATCTCTCGTACATTGCCTCTGTCAACGACCTTACCTTTGATACTCCATAGCGAGGGTCCGGGTTGCACAGACTCAATAGTCGCAATGGGGATGTCAGGAACAAAGTCTGTGCTCTCTTTCTTGAGAGAGGCCTTTGACCCGACGTTGACGTAGACAAGGCCGTTCCTCTCAGTAACCCAGTGATTCTCTATCGCAACGAGCGAGCCTTCACCAAGTTCGAGGATGTTTTGAGCCTGGTTGTCCCAGAACTTCGCTATCATCAGTCCCGCCTCGTTGGAGCAGAGTGCCCAGGTGGGACCTTGCTCTGACTGGCTCTTCTGAAGTTTGAGGAGACGTACGCGGAGCAGATCTGACGTTCCAATCTTAGCCGCGGCGCTCGACACGCCAGTTGTACCGAATCCTTGCGACGGAGCTCTACGCAGGATCTGAATGTTCGCCCGAGACCCGAGATGAAACTCTACTTCTCCAGCTCTACCAAACTTAGTGTATCCATGCAGGAGCCTAACTTGCGAGCCGGGAGTCAACGCCTCCCTCGCTACAGTGTCCGCTAAGGAATCCCAGAAAACACCAGTAATCTGGCCGGAAGGGTCCCCGACCCTCATTCTCAAGACCTTCCCCGCGGTCCCATCAGATCGTTGAAACTCGTGCACATCACTGACTGAAATCACCTCACCAGTAATCGTGGAATCATTCAACCCCGCATGAACACTGGATATCCGCTGGTCCTTCAGATCAGAACTTGAAGACGGAGAAACGGCGAGTTGCTGAGCCAACAGCCTGATCGCGCCCTCGTCTGACAAGAGACCATGAGATTCTTCCTTTTTCCGCTGGACCATTGTCAGAAGCTCGTCTCGGCCGATCTTCGGGTTGCCAGATAGAATCTGGTTCAGAAGATCATCAAAAGCTGGCATAGCGGCTAGTCCCAGAACATGCGCGTGCGTTCGAACTCTCTCTCAGCCCTCAAAATACTCAGGTATAAACTATCTTCCCCACCACTACGATTCCGCAATATCCGAGTCGCTGTGGTCGGACCCACGCCTCTTGCCGCCAAGACCAAACCTGCTTTCTTCCCGTAGGTCTGCAGGAGACCCGCGGATCGCCAAGCGGTCATCCATTCCTTCTCTTCCTCGCCTGATAGCTTTCCGCTTCTCATCTTTTTCAGAATGATCTTCGGCAGAGCATCATCGCTGAGATAGGTGGCCGCGATCAAAGTCGATCGACACTTTGGACAACGAACCTTGTCCTGCAAATTATCGACGGACCTGATCCCATCCCATTCTCCACAGTTCATACACAACAATCGCAACTTCGTCGAGAGAAGCCTGCTCTTCACCACATCAATGATAGAGGTCTCCTCAATCGCCGGCCGCAGAAGCCCGTGAGGAACGATCCGATCCAAAAGCGGCAGCGCCAACGGAGTGCACTGACCTGCGTCCTGGATCACGTCTATCGAAATCTCGCCTGAGCTCACCATTGCGAGAATCTTCTTGGCCCCCTCCACATCCAGCTTCTCAGTGAAGAGTTCGCGCCGAGTTTCTTTGTTGGCGATAGAGTTCTTGAAAATATCAACCAATAACCGGGCCTGTCGGGCTTTGTACTCTGCCTGTCGACTGACTGCACCAATGCGTCGGAGTACATGCCAGTGCTTCCAAGCGAACAGATCTGACGCCTCCACTGTCTCGTGAATCATTGATTCCAAGTCGTTCGGTGTTAGCTTTCTGAACTCTTCAGCAACCATGTGAGCGCTCACAGGTCGAGGAAAAATCAGTCCGAAACGGTACTGGTCGACCTGGGTGGCGATGTTGGATCCGAGCCGGGAGCCGAAGAGCGCGGCCATCGCGTTTGCTAGCGCTTCATTGACTAGGTTGCCTGCGCATGTGTGGACAATTACGCTGTTCTCGAAACCCTCGATCAGGACGAGCTTGTCAGAGGGAATCTTCGCCTGCTTGCCCTGCAGAGAAAGTGTTGAGCTGACTCTATCCCTCTCCGCATCTTCCAACCCATCGTCAGCCTGTCCAGCAAGTCCGAGCGTGCGCCTCATTCTGCCCACCTCAGACGCTACGTCCATCTGGACAGGAATCATGTCCCCCTCCCAGCCTGGAATCGCTTTGAGACTCGGGGGCGCAGCCTCAACCTCGACATGGTACTTTTCTTCATCCACTGAAATCACTCTCCAGGTCTGTCCATGAAGAATAAACTCCACGCCAGCAACACATCGCCGAGCGACAAAGTCCTGGTCAAGTGTCCCGATGCGACGCTTGCGGAAGAAATCAAAGACAGTATACTTCTGCACATCGGGGATGACTGAAAGGTTCTCGAAATAGTACTGGAGCGCCTTTGGGTTCCGAGGAGAATAAGAATCGCCGAACTTTCGAAGCAGACGCAGCTCGTCCAGCTGGTGGATAGCCTCCTCCAGCTCGCCAACCTCCAGATCTCGAAAAGGATAAGATCGCCGAACCAGCCGAAGAATCTCCTCGACAGTCATCCGGCGCTGCTGCATCAGCATGCCGATAATCTGGTGAGCCAGAACATCAAGCGCCTTCTCGTGAATAATCGGTCGTTCGAGCCTTCCCTCTTTCGCGCGCTGGATTAGCACCGCCGATTCTAGAATGTCATCAGGAGTGATAGTGAGAATTATTCCGCGTGAAGTCCCACCTAGCGTGTGTCCGCTACGACCGATTCTCTGGACGAGCCGGGTTGTCTCTCTCGGAGACGTGTATTGAATGATGAAATCTACGCTACCAATGTCAATCCCAAGCTCAAGTGAACTAGTGCAGATGAGCGCTCTTAGCGAGCCTGCCTGGAACTCTTTTTCCGCTTCTTCTCGTAGCTCGCGGGACAGAGAGCCATGATGGACCTTTACACCAACCGCGCCCAACGCCAATAGTTGAGACGCTAACGCCTCTGCATGTTCTCTGGTGTTCGTAAACACCAGCGTTGACTTGTGAGCCTCGATCAGCCCTAGTATCTTCCGAGCGCGGGCGACGGTGGAGATAGGAAGACCCAGTCTCGTGGCTTCCTCGTGATCCTTCCCCGTTGGGGAGACAGATCCGATGCTAATCTGGAGACCTCTCTCCTCGTTAGAGCGCAGAATACTGACCTGCCGACCTGTCCCGACCAAGAACTGTCCAATCCTCTCCGGTTCTCCTATAGTTGCTGAGAGCCCGATTCGCTGAAACTCTCGCCCGGTCAATTCCAGCAGCCTCTCCAGGGCAATGGATAGCTGGACCCCGCGCTCGTCTGTGGCAAGCTCGTGAACCTCATCGACGACAACCCATCGTACGGCTCGAAGATGCTCCTTCATTCTCTTCCCAACCAGTATCGATTGAAGAGTCTCCGGTGTTGTGATCAGCATGTCTGGAGGGCTCTTGGCTTGTCGAGACCTAGCACTCGTTGGCGTGTCCCCATGACGCACCTCGATTTTCACATCAAGGTCCCGTCCCATCTCTTCCAGGCGTCGCAGTAGGTCCCGGTTCAGCGCGCGGAGAGGCGTAACGTAGAGAATCGAGATGCCATGGGTCCTTTCTGAAGAACGAGCCTCGAGAAACTTGTCCAAGACGGGGAGTATCGCAGCCAGAGTCTTTCCCGTCCCTGTCGGGGCGATGAGCAGAACATTTTCGCCCCTGAGAATCGCAGGAATGGAAAGTTCCTGGATCGGACTGGCTTCTAGGAAGCCTTCCTTCTCGAGTCTCTTTAGGACTGGAGGTTTCAGGACTGAAAAGGCCGAACTAGGCATCTACCGACCTAGAACGCTGAGCGGTTCATAAACCCTAGACGGCGAGGTACTCTACCGAACCCAGCAATAGGTTGGCGCATTAAGGCAAGGGCTTCGAGGATTTCCGGTTCGCCAGGTAGACCATGGGAGCGATAAGAAGAACGACGATTGAAGCGATGAGCGCAACTACTTCGTTGATCGTTATTCCGACCGGTACGGCCACTCCGACAAAGAAGAATTGAGCTTGGTCGCCTGGGGCGAGGAATACGTATTCGATGGCTGCGAAGATTCCGGTTATTGCCGCAATTCGGGGTTTCTTGAATATCAGAATGAGAGATGCAAAGTCCAGAATGGTCCCGCTGAGAAAGAATGGAATCAGAGCGTAAGATCGTAGTGCGGAGAGCGGACGAGTTTCAAGCCCTACGGGCGTGAAGAGGATACCGCAGATCGACATCACCGCGAAAGCTACTGCCAGAATCTTCTCGTCTCTCGACAGCTGCATTTTCCGCTAGTCTTCTTCCTCTTCTTTCTTCTTCTTTTCGCCAGGTCTCTCGCTGGCAATGTAGAGGAAGATTAGGAGGACAGTAACAAAGCTCAGAACGTAGAGTATGAGCTGGAGTAATGAATACTCTGCATCAGGCGTGAGGTTGTAAGACACGCGCGCTCTACCATTTCGAGACGATTCGCCGAGCGGCGGCTACTAAAACTTTCAGCTACGCAAAGAAGAGCCTGCTTTCCCAAGCAGATGTAATCATTGAACTCATACAAGATGTCACAGAACGGTGAACCACCGAGAGAATCAGACGCGATTCCCGGAGCGAGAGAGCCTGTTTCATTTCTTGCGGCTGAGGATTCCAGAGACGTAGTCTTGGAATGGCTTGTCGAACATT
>Ga0209761_1001277_pt1 | contig 16215 bp, 16 predicted proteins | sample GraSoi013_1_40cm_4_FD_185818 | JGI IMG/M metagenome (GOLD analysis project Ga0209761, IMG submission 185818) | Grasslands soil microbial communities from the Angelo Coastal Reserve, California, USA - Sample 09_25_2013_1_40cm (SPAdes) (version 2) | ecosystem: Environmental > Terrestrial > Soil >...
GTCGCAACACTCATCCAGAAAATCATGAAAAGAGATGAGATTCCTTTTCTTCACGTCCGTACGGAGAATGTTGGAGCAATACGCGTGTATGAGAAGCTCGGGTTCAAGACTAGGCGCATCATAAATATCGCAATTGCGAAAAAGGGACTAAATCTAGAGCCAGACCTTTGCACGCCTAGCCTGAACATTCGACCAGCGAGCATTCGCAATCTCTCCAGGTGACGGGCTGTTCGATAGTACTGTGGAGTCTGGTTGTAGGTTCCGCTTCACTTAACCTTCAACAGTGAACGTTGCTTATTCGGCGAGACGGGATAGCAACAGGGGAGAGACGGCCACGCGCTACATATTGACCGTTGACTTCGAAGAAGACAATGACATCGACAGCTTCATCCGGTTTGTCCAGTACCACACCAAACGCTTGAAGTGTCCTAGCAAGGACGTGTTCATCCGGCTCGCTCACGAATGGGAAAAACAGCTGGTGAACAACCCTGAGCCAAACAACGGCAATGGAATCAAGAAAGAAAAGAAAAAAACGCTCAAAGAACCATCCGAGTAAGTTCAAGATCCGGGTACGATACAAGTACCACTACTACCGATGGATCAACACCCAAGACTACGGCAGCTTCAAAGACATCTACGAAAAATACAAAGACAAGGGATTCTCCTTTTGGTGTGTGCCAAAGGGAGACACAGTGTTCACCAACCCCGGAATAGAATCAATGGGCGAGCAGCTAGACTCGATAGTATCCGCGAACGGAAATTACGAGATTCCATCTCGATATTCTGAGAGAGACTATGCGGGCGACCTTGTAGTTGTAAAACCATTCCTCCTTCCAGAGACCCGGTTGACTCCAGAGCATCCGGTCTTATCCTGCGAATCTAATCCGCAAAAATCAAAATGGTACAATCCTCAACCGAGACCATCCTTAAGGAAAACTTGGAAACATGCAGGAGAACTAACAGAGAAAGATTGGGTCTTCTTCCCACTCTTCAAAGGCAATAGAGAGGGCGATCCCGAACTACTCTACCTCCTTGGCCTGTACATGGCCGAAGGATATCCAACAGGCAATCAAGTCTACTTTGCACTGGGACACAAAGAACGACAACTCGCCGAGCAGATTCTTCAGATGGCGGAAAAGCACTGGAGCGTAAAGGGCTCAATAAACCATCACAGAACTGGACTGCTCGTTCGTTTTTCCAAACCAGCTTTGGCCGAATTCATGAGGAAAGAGTTCGGCAGTAGAGCGGTCAATAAGAAGATCCCGTCGTGGATTATAGAACAACGCGATCCTCAACCTTTCCTCGAAGGATGGCTGAAGGGAGACGGGTTCAAGCGTGGAAACACTTGGAGGCTCACGACATCATCCAAAACCGCTGCTTACCAGGCGCTGCTCATGGGTTCTCGGCTCGGCATTCTACCTGCCATCTACACGGACGACAGGGAGCCGCGAGGGATTATCCAGGGACGAAAGGTCAACGCGAAGCCATCATACGAGATACGATTCCATCAGGACGGCAGCAAATACTCAAACAAGCCAAGTCACGTGGTAAAGACGGAAAACGGCTTCTGGGTCAGGATAAACAAGATAGAGAGAGAAAGATTCTCTGGCAAGGTCTGCAATATGGAGACGCCGTCAAACACGTACCTTCTATCCTTCATCGTACATAACTGTGCGGATTTGCCCCCGGAGTATTCTAGCCAGGATGGAACATGGACAGGCTACCGATTAGATGGTGATAAGACTCACACCGAATCTACATTGAAGAGGTATGGACGCCATAAGGCGTGGATCGACAGCAGCTACAAGTTCGAAGGAAAACCCGTAATCCTCGTCTACAACGCCGACTGATAACCCGCGACCTATCTTCGATTTCTCATCATCACTAATCGTTATCGTCACTACACGTGACTGTCGATTGTAACCACGTGAAGTGAGCGACCCTTAAGAGACACAGTTCCATCTTAGCTCGGCATGGAGACACAGACCGTCCAGAAGAAGACCCTCTGGCGGAATTCCAACTTCCTAAAGCTCTGGACCTCAGAGACCATCTCCCAATTCGGCAGCCAGTTCACCGGGCTAGCCCTGCCCCTAACAGCCATCATCATCCTAAGCGCCGACTCTGTTCAAGTGGGAATACTCAACTTCGCCGGATCCGTACCATGGCTGCTTTTCGGGCTCCTAGCCGGGGTCTGGATTGACCGGCATCGCAAACAGCGCATCATGGTCACCTCCAACATACTTCGGGGATCAATACTCGCATTGATTCCAATTGCAGCCGTCTTGGGAGTCATAACGAAACTTGGAATTCCATTTCTATACGCGATAAGCTTCGCTGTCGGATTCCTACAGGTCTTCTTCGACATCACATACCAATCCTATCTGCCGTCCCTCGTGCGGAGGGATCAGCTGGTGGAAGGAAACCGCAACCTGCAGGCTAGCGCATCCACAGCCCAAGTGGCTGGACCCACGATAGCTGGGATCATCATCAGCATAATCACCGCCCCCATCGCAATTGCCATTGATGCAGCATCCTTCTTCGCATCTGCACTCGCACTAGGACGAATCGAACATGAAGAGATGATCGATAGAGAAATTGCAAAGCCTTCGGTATTGGCCGATATCCGGGAGGGACTTCACGTCGTCTTTGGCGACAAACGACTTCGGATGATCGCAGGCTGCACAGGAACATCCAATTTCTTCTCAACCGGACTAGGCACACTCTTCCTACTCTACCTGATACAGCCCAGCCCTGCAGGACTTGGAGTCTCCAAGAACCTTGCCGGAGTTACAGCCGGGATCATATTCAGCGTGGCGAGTGTCGGCGCTCTTGTCGGAGTCGCGATCTCCACTAGGGCGGCAAAGAGCATTGGAGTTGGACCCGCGATAATTGGAAGCATACTCATCGGTGGACTCGGGGCGATCCCTTACTATACGTCCGGCTCCCTGACCGCGTCCCCCCTGTTTACACTGGGAGGTTTTGGGGTTAACTGGAGCATGCTATCCATAATGGCAGGCCAATTCGTCAGCTTCATCGCCACCGTAGTTTACAATGTCAATCAGGTCAGTTTGAGACAGGCGATCGTTCCGCTTCGTTTGCAGGGACGAATGAATGCAACAATGCGGTTCCTAGTCTGGGGAACGATACCGCTCGGCGCTCTCACCGGCGGATTACTAGGAGAGTTTCTCGGATTGCGGACCGCGATTGGAATAGCGATACTAGGAGGCTCGCTAGCGTTTCTCTGGGTTCTACTTTCACCAGTACGCTCACTCAAGAGGATACCCGAACCTCTCGAATAGAGAGGACGCTTGTCCGCCGATCCGTTCAGATTCAACTATATACCATCTTGAACGGCCTGCGAGCTTCTTTCAAATAGAGGCAACCTCATAGCCTCGCAACCGGCCATGACTCTCCAGGCGACTACCCCGGCGGTCCAACAGAAAACCGGCTACCGTTATGTCAAGTACACATTCTTCAAAGTCGACTCAGCCTGGAGAAAATTATCCTCTCAAGAAAGAGAATCCTCCAAGAAACAATTCCTCTCATCCATGAATGAAACGGGAGACAAGATCCAACCCAGATCCTATTCACTGGTTGGGACCAGAGGCGATGCTGACTTCATGCTGTGGACAATCACGGACTCTCTAGAAACCCTCCAAGGCTTTCACTCGGACCTCCTCAAGACCGAGCTAGGAAAATACCTCTCCACACCTTACTCGTACCTCGCGATGCTTCGTCCCTCGGAATACTTCGGGAGAGATTCGGAGAGGGAACCTGTCGGCTCGAAATACCTCTTCGTCTACCCCTTCACCAAGAAGAGAGAATGGTACAGTGTGCCTTTCGAGGAGAGACGTAGAATAATGAAAGGCCACGTGCAAGCTGGCCAGAAGTACCCTTCAGTCACTATACACACGTCATACTCTTTCGGTATAGACGACTACGAGTTCATACTCTCATTCGAGACAGACCATCCAGAAGACTTCCTCAACTTGGTTATGGATCTGAGAACCACCGAAGCCAGCAAGTACACTGCCCTTGAGACGCCGATTTTCACTTGTATCCACGTTGAACCCGGGAAGATGCTAGACATTCTCGGACCATAGAATAGAGTGACGTTCGAACTTGGCTAATTTCGAGAACGATAGCTTCCTGAGAGCCTGCTGGAAGAAAGAAACCGAGTTCACTCCGATCTGGTTCATGAGACAGGCCGGCAGATACCTGGACAGCTATCGGAAGGTCAGAGCGAAAAACGATGTTCTCACGATCTGCAAAACTCCAGAGTTGTCGGCCAAGGTCACCGTTGATGCCGCAACAGAGTTGGGAGTTGACGCAGCAATCATCTTCGCCGACATAATGCTGCCTCTCGAAGGAATCGGCCAGAGCTACAAGCTCGTAGACGGCATAGGCCCTGTAGTTGAGAAACCTATAGAACGAATGGAGGATGTGAAGACGATTGGAAAATTCTCTCCGAAAGACCACGTGCCCTTCGTCACCGACGCGATCGAACTGGCCATCCAACAGCTCGACGGACGCACTCCCCTAATCGGGTTTTCCGGAGCACCGTTCACCCTCGCATCCTACCTGATAGAAGGAAGCCCCTCTCGAGACTTTACGAAGACCAAGAGGATGATGTACGCTGAACCAGAGGCGTGGAAGCTCCTCATGTCAAAGCTGTCCAGCATGGTCTCCGACTATCTCCTAGCTCAAATCCGAGCTGGCGTGGACGCGGTCCAGCTCTTTGACAGCTGGTCAGGCTGCCTCTCACCATCCGACTACCAGGAATTCGTGCTACCATTCAACAAACAGATATTCGAACGCTTGAAACCGGGAGGTATTCCTCGGATACACTTCGGGGTAGGAACTGCTGGGTTATTGAAGGCGATAAGAGAGGCAGGCGGTGACGTGTTCGGTGTGGATTGGAGAATATCAATAGACGAAGCATGGTCAATCCTCGGCCACGTAGCTATCCAAGGCAACCTCGATCCTGCAATTCTGCTCGGCGCGAACGATCTTGTCGACGCTCGGTCCAAGGATATCCTGGCAAGGATCGGAGGTCGTCCAGGCCACATTTTCAACCTTGGCCACGGAGTCCTTCCAGAAACGCCACCGGAACACGTGAAGAATCTAGTCCAGTTCATTCATCAGGCCACTAGAATCAAGCGCTAGAGGTTCGAGCCATATGGACAAGCATCCTGCAGTTCTTCTGATGGCATATGGTAGCCCCAATTCGCTCGACGAAGTCGGAGAATACCTGCGCCAGGTCAGAGGAGGAAGATTACCAACACCAGAGGAAGTTGAGCGGTTGCGGGATAGGTATAGCCAGGTCGGCGGTCAGACTCCTCTCCTGAAAATAACTCTCGCACAGGCAAAAGCCTTGGAGGCAAAGCTCCAGTCTGGTGGACTCGATTCGAAGGTGTGTATTGGAATGAAGCACTGGCACCCGTTCATCGAGGACGTTGTCGAGAAAATCGTGATTGACGGCGCTCCGGGCATCATAGGACTTGCACTCGCTCCCCACTACTCTAGGCTGAGCATCGGGGGGTACACGGACGCAGTCGATAGAGGATTGGCTAGAGCGGAAAGACCCGTTCCGTTCACTATGGTTGAGAGCTGGCACGATCAACAATCGCTGATCACCGCCTTGTCTCGACGGGTCCACGACGGTCTTGAGAAGTTCAATGCCCCTTCGAGCGCGATCGTCTTGTTCACGGCGCACAGTCTACCCAAGAAGTTCGTTCAGGATGACGACCCGTACTGGAGGCAGCTTCAGGAGACGAGCCGGCTCGTTGCCGCCAAATCAGAAATCAAGTCATGGGATTTCGCTTTCCAGAGTGCTGGACGACCGATCGATTCTTGGATGGGACCCAGCATCAAGGAGAAGATAACCGAGTTATCCAGCAAAGGATTCCGCGAATTGTTAGTCTGCCCGATCGGTTTTGTTTCCGATCACCTCGAGATACTCTACGATCTTGACATAGAAGCGAGAAGCTACGCCAGATCTCTAGACACGAGACTGGAGAGAACAGCCTCGCTCAATGATGATCCAGAATTCATCGACGCAATAGCATCGAGACTATTACCGCTTCTATCAAGAGAGATTGTAACAGCCTAAGATCTGAGACCCGAAGCGTCTACGAGAACGCTTTCGCTAGTCTCTGATAGTCTTCACTGCCAAGCTTCCATTCAGCCACCTCAGCATTTTCTTTGACATGATCCGTGTCCGCGGCCTTGGGAATCGCAACCACAGAATCGTGTCGCAGAACCCAGCTAAGAGCTACCTGGTTTCTGCTTTTGCCAAGTGTTCCAGCTATCTCGTCTAGGACTTTGAAAGTTGATCCTCGGCCTCTCGGAATCTTTCCCTGGCCGAGGGGACTGTAGGCGATCATGGTCAAGCCCTCCTCTTGGCAATACTGCAGGATCCTCGTCTCCACACTTCTATCGATCAGGCTGAACTCGACCTGGTTGGAGACGATTTTCTCGTGAGATAGCGACTGTTGCGCTTCCTTCATCTGGTCGACCGAGAAGTTGCTTACTCCGATGTGACGGATGAGGCCGTCATCGACGAGCTTCTCCATCGCCTTCATCGTCTCTGAAATGGGAATCCTCGGGTTCGGCCAATGCAACTGGTAGAGATCCATCTGCTTCAATCCGAGCCTCTTCAAGGATCTCTTCGCCGCGGCCAAAACATCATCATACGCGAAGTGTCTCGGAGAAACCTTCGAAGCAACAAAGACCCTGTCACGGCGCCCCTCCAGGGCTCGAGCTACGACCTCTTCGCTGTGACCTGCCCCGTACATTTCTGCCGTATCAATGAATTTCATCTCAAGATCCAAGCCCAGCCGAAGCGCCTGTATTCCAGCTTCGTCTCGGGAAGAGTCTGGTCCCATCTCGCCCCCGATTCCCCAGGTTCCGAGCCCAACGATCGGGATTGACTCATGAGTGCGTCCTAAGGATCGGAACTGCATCAGGTCTCACCTTCACAGTTCGAGAAAATGCCTCGCGGCTTCAAGCCTAGCTAAGCAAGACGACGAGAACGGTAGTATTATGTGTCACGAAAATGCTCTGGCCTCCACCGGCCGTTCCTCGTACTTCTTGACAAGCTCATCAATCGCGTCTTCGATAAGATATGTCCTGGGGACGCTGGGGTCAACGCCCAGCTCTCGCAGCCTCTCAGCCGTTGCCGGGCCGATAGCGCCTACAAGAGGTGATTTCATCAAACGGATGAGTTGCGATACCGGAATCCTACTTTCGGCAATGCTGAAGAGGTTGGAGGCCGAAGCAGCACTCGTGAACAGGACAGCCTGGAACTGTCTCCTTTCAAGCCCGGCGAGGAAATCCAGCACACTTTCATCATTCGTTGGGACCAATGATTGGTAGATCGTCATCGTCTCGACAAATGCCCCTTTCGAAGTCAGCGCGTTCGCGAGACTCTCGTCGGCGGTTGAGGATCTGACTAGAACCACTCTCTGCCCTTTCATCTCGAACTTTGACAGATGATTCTCTATGCCGACGGAGCTGTATTTTTCCGGGACAACCACATCCTGAACACCGTGACGTCTTAGCGCTGCGCTGGTTTTCGGACCAACAGCCATGATACGAATTTGACCCGAAGCGCTCGGGAGAACGCTCGAGTGCGACTTTAGCATGTCGAAAAAGGCATCAACGCCAGAAGAACTCATGAACACAAGCCAGTCAATCGGACCCTCGCCTATCACTCTCGAGAATTCCTTGAGGATACTAGATTGTTTCAGTGGTCTAAGCTCAACCGCATGTATGATGAACGGGGTCCACCCGAGCGTTCGCACAAACCGAGAGGTCTCCTCTCCCTTGCCAACGGGGCGAGTAATCGCGATGGTTTTCTTTGAGGACGGGCTAGACGTAGACAGTTCTCCAGGTCCCCTCGATCCTTTTCGCCCCTTTCTCAAGAAGTTCCTCTCCCATCTCTCTCGCCAGCACTACAGCATCTAGGACGTGTCCTGACCGTTCCGCGAGAAGTTTTTCCCTACCATCCATCGAGAATACGGAGGCCGCTATCTGGATACGGTTACCACGAGCTCTAGCTAGTGCTCCGACGGGAACCTTGCAACCCCCCTCGAGAATCCGAACCAGCACGCGTTCGGCCTCGATCTCGGCCCTAGTCGGAGGATGCTCAATCGACTTCAACATCTCTATGACCTTCGGATCATTCTTACGAGCAACAACCGCCAGTGCTCCCTGGCCTGGGGCAGGCATGAAATCTTCAATCGCTAGACGTTCCGATATCCTTCCTGTTATTCCAAGCCGGACAAGCCCCGCCTCAGCCAGTACAACAGCGTCAAATTCACCCCTCTCTACCTTCTGAATTCTCGTGTCTACGTTTCCCCGGATAGGCTCGGGCTCCACGTCTGGCCGAGCACGTCTAAGCTGAGCGACACGGAGCAGACTGCTCGTTCCAATCCTACTCCCCTTCGTCAGATCTTTCAATAGCCTGTTTCCCGTGCTCACCAGCACATCGGCAACGGGCCCCCTCTCTGGGACGGTAGCTATCAAGAGACCTCTGTCTTTGTCGAAGACAGGAATGTCTTTCATACTGTGAACAGCGAAATCCACCTGACCATCGAGGACTGCTTGGTCGATTTCTTTTTCGAAGATTCCTTTCTGGTCGAGCGAGAAGAGGGGCGTTCGCTGGTCAACATCACCGGCTGTGGTGATGATTTTCCGGTCTATTTTTAGACGGTGGTTTTTCTGTCGAATGCTTTCTACAACGATTTCAGTTTGGACAAGTGAGAGTCTGCTTCCTCGAGTGCCAACCGTGAGGGGTATTGTCGGTCACCGCGGTAGGGTTTTCACTGCAGCGCCAATCGCCTCAAGAGTAGTCTCCAATTCATCTTCCGTGTGCGCGGTAGAGAGAAAACATGTTTCGAATTGTGATGGCGGAACAAATATTCGGGACGCGAGCAGCGAGTGGAAATATTTTTCATACTTGCGAATGTCAGCCGATTTTGCAGAGTGGTAATCCGTCACCGGACGATCGGTGAAGAACAACTGGAACATCGATCCAAGACCGCTAACCTGGGCAGTTACTCTAGCTGCCTCCAAGTGGTCGCTTATTCCTCGCCGCATCTTGTCTCCCATTTTCTCTAATCGGGAATACACTTGCCCTCCCCGTTTCTTCAAAGATTGAAGGGTCGCGAGCGCGGCAGAAACGCTAACTGGATTGCCGCTGTAGGTTCCAGCCTGGTAGACGGAACCCATTGGCGCGAGTTTTTCCATGATGTCCCTTCTGCCGCCGAACGCGGAGAGAGGAAGACCGCCACCGAGGATCTTGCCAAGAATCGTCAGATCGGGACGAATCTTGTAGTATTCCTGAGCACCTCCCATCGACAGCCTAAAGCCCGTAATCACCTCGTCAAAGATCAAAAGGACCTCGTTTTCTTCCGTAACTTTTCGAAGAGTTTCTAGAAACCCTGGTTTCGGCAGGACAGGACCAATGTTCCCGAGGACAGGCTCGACAATTACCCCCGCAAGCTCACTCGAGTGGTCGCGAATAATCTTGCTAGCTATCTTCTCGTCGTTGAAACGGCCTACAAGCGTGTTCTTCGCGACTTCGCTCGGCACCCCTTCAGAGCTAGGGCTTCCGAGCAGCGTGGCGCCTGACCCAGCTTTCACCAGAACCGAGTCATGGGACCCGTGGAATCCGCCCTCGAACTTCAGGACTTTGTTCTTCTCGGTGAACGCCCGGGCGAGCCGGATAGCATGCATCGTTGCCTCGGTCCCGGAGTTGACGAGGCGAACCATCTTCATTGATGGCACAATCGAGGCGATGAGTTCTGCGAGTTCGACCTCCATCTCGGTAGGCTGTCCGTAAATGGATCCTTTTTCGAGAGCTTCTTCAACGGCCGCGATGACTTCTGCGGGGGCGTGTCCGTCGATCAGCGCACCGTACGCCATGCAATAATCCAGGTATTCCTGACTGTCAACGGTTTTGAATATCGAACCTTTCGCTGACGCCACGAACAGGGGATAGGGAGAGTAGCTTCTTACTGGGCTGTTGACCCCGCCCGGTATTACCTCTCTTGCTCGGCGGTAGAGCTGTTGGGATCTTGAATCTAGCCCAGCCATTCGGCCGCTTCCATAGCATGGTACGTCAGTATCATGTCGGCCCCTGCTCGCTTGATGCTAGTTAGAACTTCCATGATCGCCGATTTCTCGTCTATCCATCCTTCGCGCGCGGCCGCCTTAATCATTGAAAATTCTCCGCTCACATTGTAGGCCGCGGTAGGCATCCGGAATCTTTTCTTCGCACGATAGATAATGTCCAGGTAAGACAGTGCGGGCTTGACCATGATCACATCAGCACCCTCCTCGATATCTAGGGCGATTTCACGCAGAGCCTCTTCAGGATTCGAATAATCCATCTGGTAGGTTCGTCGGTCTCCGAACTTTGGAGTAGAGAAAGCGGCCTCTCGAAAGGGACCGAAGAATGATGACGCATGCTTCGCCGAATATGCCATTACAGCTACGTCTTTGAATCCGTTATCGTCGAGGGCTTGCCGGATCGTCTTGACTTGCCCATCGATCATAGCTGACGGTCCCACCACATCAGCGCCGGCGCGGGCATGGCTTACCGCGATCTCAGCTAGCTTCGGAAGGGTCGCATCATTATCGATTCGTCCATCACTGACGAGGCCGCAGTGTCCGTGGCTAGTGTATTGGCACATGCAAACGTCAGTGAATACGACTAGCTCGTCACCATATTGATCCTTTAGATCCTGGCTTGTTCTTTGGACTATCCCGTTCGGATCATATGCTGCTGATCCGTTTTCGTCCTTGACGGTTGGAATGCCGAATAGGATGGCGGATTTCACTCCCTTGTCCACGAGCCTCGTCACTTCTCGGCCTATTGTCGTGGAGGAATGTCGGCGTTGCCCTGGCATCGAGAGAATCGGCGCGTCGGTTTTCAAGCCCTCTTCTACAAATATCGGCTGGATGAGGTCTGAACGGTCGAGTCTAACTTCTCTCACGAGCTCGCGGATGAATGGTGTTCTTCTGAGTCGTCGCATCCGCAGTGCGGGAAAGCTCAATTTTCGCTACTCTCCTTCGAATATCTGCCCGGCAACAGTCAAGAGTTTACTGTCGCCTTTTTTCGCAGCCTCGCGGAGGTTGACGACAGGCTGGGCTAGGAGCTTCTGTACTAGTGAGAGGCTCATCTTCTCAAGTACTTCTCGTTGGTGCTCCGGCAGGTCTAGTTTGGATAGAGCCTTTTCCAGCTCTTCCCTCCGAATCTTATCGGCCCTGTGATAGAGGTCTGAGACCATCGGTTCCGCTTCCTCGCGACGGAGGAGGCCGGAGATTTTTTCGACAGCCTCCTGTACCTTGGGTTCGGCCTCTTTGATCAAGGTCTTCCTAGCTGACACCGCCTGGTCGGTGATATCGCGAAGGTCGTCGACCGTCTTGATTACGATGCCCTTGAGCTGTCCTAGATCCGGTGAGACATTTCTCGGAATTGAAAGGTCCAGAATCACGAGTTTTTGATCTTGTTTCAGCTGAGGTGCAACAATCTCCTTGGTCAACAGGTACCCAGTTGCTCTGGTTGCCACCACGACCAGTTGGAAGAGTCCTAGTTGCGAGATGACATTCTTGATATCTGCGGGTTTGCCTCCGAAGGTTCTAGAGAACGACTCGGTCCTTTGACGTGTCCTGCTTGCAACAGTCACATCTCTGATTCTCCTGGCCTTGAATGCTTTCATCAGAATCATGCCGATCTGGCCTGTTCCGAGCAAGAGTATCTTGACATGGTCAAGGTTTTCCAGAGATCTTTCCGCGATCTTCAGGGCGGCAGAGCCGAGGGATACGGTTCCTTTTCCGATGCCAGTTTTGTCCCGGATACTTTTGCCGGCGGTAAGTGACATCTCGAAAATCTTGGAGAGGGCCGGGCTCGATGCGGCTAGCCCGCGTGCTTCTATCAGGGATGATTTTAGCTGGCCGAGAATCTGGCTCTCTCCGACCATCATGGATTCCAGTCCTGACGCGAGGCTCACGAGATATTCTAGAACTTTTTCGCCGGTTCTCTGTTCTGCGAGCTGCTTTAGCTCGTGAAGTTTGAACTTAGTTTCCAAGGCCCAGGTCCAGAAGATTTTTTCACTGACCTCGATAGCTTCGTCAGCATCGATGAACAGGTCCACCCTGTTACAGGTCTGAACAACAACCGTTCCTCTTACCCCGGGGATGCCTTTGAGTATATTGTAGAATCCTGGAAGATCTCGAAGGGTTAGCGCGTCAAGCGTTGCCAGTGGGGCTTTCCTGTAGCTGACGCCTATGTTTACGAGCACTCAAGCATCTCCCAGACAGGAGCAAAGCTGGCCGGGCATCCCACTTTGATATTAACACTTGACCTTTACTCCCTAGCGGGTAGGTAAAGTGCGCAGCTCACGCGGCGTTTTGAGAAGGATTGGGTCGAGAAGAAAATGCCTAAGCCCTATTCTGAAGCAGAAAATCGGAGAAAGACAACATTATGCGTCACGAAAATGGTTTTCTCAAGCATTCTTTTTGATAGTGACCCCCGTTCGTCGATTTTCGCGCGCCCCGCCCTCCACAACATCGACCCATGCTGCAAATCGCCCGTTTTCAGCCCTGTTTTCGAATCTGGCGCCCTGTCGCTTAATTGCATAGCAAATCCTTCTTGACGACCCCTAGATTCGCTCTAGGCTCTAAGCCCAGACCGCGCCCAGAATCGGGAGACTCGCTCATTATCATTGCCAGACAGCGAGAAACCTCTCTAGAAAGGGGGGTCTTGCACAGAACACCTCGTGACGCAAGAGCGGTTGAGGGGAAGAGTCCAATTCTCTTCTTTAGCGGCGGGCGTTTCGCCAGGTCATCTCGATCCTGCTTGCGCCTTTCGCGATCAGGTCCTCGCCTATCTCGCGGGCGAGTTTCACGCCCTCATTAGCCGGGCCTGAACGTTCCGCAAACAAACGCTCCTTCCCGTCGACCGAGAGAATACAGGCCCTCACTTGAATCCGGTCTCCTCTTGCCGCGGCAAGCCCGCCCACAGGGACCTTGCTTGTTCCCTCAAGAATCCGCACTATCTCTCTCTCCGCATCCACCTCCGCGCGAGTCGGCTGGTGCTCAATCGACCTCAACGTCTCAATAACCTTCAGATTATCCCGTCTCGCGACAATAGCCAGCGCTCCCTGACCAGGAGCCGGCATAAACTCTTCAATCGGCAACCGTTCCGAGACTCTCTCGGCCATACCCAGCCTAGCAAGACCTGCTTCAGCTAGAATAGTAGCATCGAACTCTCCCCTGTCCACTCTGTCGACCCTTGTCTCAACGTCTCCCCACAACGGTTCAGGGATCAGATCCGGCCTAGCACGTCTAAGCTGCGCGACTCTGACAGGGTTGCTCGTTCCAACCCTGCTGCCCTTCGCAAGATCCTTCAACCGCTGATCTCCCGTACTCACGAGCGCTTCTGCTGGAGACCCCCTCTCTGGAACACTCGCGATCACAAGCCGTGCACTTCTATCTATGATCGGCACGTCCTTCATGTTGTGAACCGCAAAGTCGACCCTGCCTTCCAGGATCTGCTGATCGACATCCTTGTCGACTATTCCTCTCTGTTCGAGAGAGAACATAGACCTACTCTTGCTCGTATCGCCTGCTGTCTCGATTATCTTCCTGTCAATTCTTAAGCCAGCGTTCTTGTGGATTATCCGGCTAACTACAAGATCGGTCTGAACCAGCGACAGTTTGGTGTTTCGAGAACCGACCTTGAGAAATATTCTCGGCTCACCGTATTGGAGGTTTCAACCACAGCATCGACCGCGCGGAATCGGATAGAACGACTCGAGTCTTTGGCGATAATAAGAGTATCTTAGAGATCGGTTGGAACTTCGCTCGAACCATGAGAAGTCGCATCGCTCTTCGGTGAGTGATGCAACGTTCTCACCACATCCTCCAGTCTCAGATGAGTCTTATGCAACCTGATTTCGTCCTCCTCAAAACCCAACTCCACCATTCCATGATCCGTCAAGAACTTGGCCGCCCAAGAAACAGCGTTCCTCGGAATACGCAGCTGTTTCGATATCTCGTCGAGCTTGTGCCAGGCGCCGTCTACGATATGCATCCAGACGTACCAGAGAAGCATCGGTCGTGGTCCACCAGGCATTGTCTAGAGGCTCCCGATTCCCACAACAGCCCCTGTATCCTACTAACCCTAGTGTAACTATACGATTTTTCACCGAGTAACACGCGAGTGAACCGCAACACCTCAACCAGGAGGCTCAACCGTTCATGGGTTCGAGAGGAAAGATTCTCACATCGCTCCTCTTGATCATAGTAGTCATTCTTGCTGTCTGGGAGTTCACAAGCCCTGCACTGATCCCCTCAGTCGGGACGAAATACCTCTCATCCCGGCAATACGCGAACCGTGGAAGCTGGGTCTTGTCGGAGGTCTCAGGATACGGCAAGGTCTTCCTAGCCTTCTCAATCGCAAACGTGACCTATCCCCGCACAAGCCTCCCGACCTCATACTCGCTCATTATCAGCAAGGTGAACGAGACTGCGCCTTCCTCCTACGGTCGAGGCCTCACAGTGAAAATTACCGCGTTGCACATCCAAGACAACTATGATGGTTCCATTTCCAGCTGGGCTCCATCAGGAAACTTTCCAGACGCAGTCCAGGCTACAACCCTCTTCAACTTCAAAACCTCAGCAAACCACCAGCTCAGGTTTACGATAAGCTACCAGCTTTACGAGATCCTCATCTTAGGCTCACTCTTAGATCACTCTGCAACCCAGGCGTTTAACATAACCCAGAACGTCGTCTAATCACTTCCAATTCTGCTAAAGGATTATTTATCCCACCACGAGGGTCGGTTCCGATTGTTGAGTTTTGGCCATAACCTACGACTATATCGATGATTACCTCTATCGCATCGCTCAGCCGAGAGATCTACTTCTCCAGAAGATGGAGGAGGAAGCCGAGTCCGGGGCAGTCCCGATCATTGGACCCTTGGTCGGCCGGCTCCTGTACAACCTCGCCCGCAGCAGCCAGAGTAAGAACGTCCTCGAGATAGGAACAGCCATCGGCTACTCCGGAATCTGGCTTGGAAGAGCTGTCGCCCCCCTCAAAGGATCGGTCACAACAATCGACAAAGATCCTGAGCGAATCAAACGAGCTGAGAAGAACATCGTTGAGGCTAAGCTCCAAAAGGTCATCAAGGTCCTGAAGGGAGACGCCTTGCGCATCCTCCCAAGTCTCAAAGATGAATATGATCTGATCTTCCTTGATTCTGACAAGGACATTTACTTGGACGCGTTCAAGTTAAGCGTGAAAAGGCTCCGCAAAGGAGGCCTGTTCATCGCCGACAACACTTTGTGGGGCGGCGACGTCGCGAAAGGAGGCAAGTCCGAGCTCACCCAAACGATGATCAAGTTCAACAAGGAAGTATCCGGATACCCGGGAATATCAACTGTAATTATCCCGTTACGCGACGGAGTTCTAGTCGGCCTGAAAGAATAGATGTTTCAAAAACCATTGCACTCTACAGCGCATATATGCCGGCAAAACTTTCCGGGTTACACTACAAGTTTATACGATTCTGTACAAATCTCTTTAATCAAGGACACGATGGTGGGGAGATACTCCTGCAGTTCTCGGCCTCCGAAACACGGGGAAGAAGAAGTATAGGAGTTAGGTAAGAACAATGGAAATCCAACAAATACCGAAGGTTCCCCAAGGGGAATTCAGATACCAAAGGTCCTACACGAAACCAGGCGTCCACCCATACGACGCGGTAAAATGGGAAATCCGGGACGCGGTCATAACCGACCACAAAGGACAGACAATCTTCGAACAGAAGAACGTCGAAGTTCCCTCATTCTGGTCCCAAACAGCCACAAACATCGTCGCCTCGAAATACTTCCGCGGGAGACTCGGAACCCCAGGAAGAGAAAGCAGCGTCAAACAACTCATTGGCCGGGTTGCAGGAACCATCGCCTGCTGGGGCAAGAAAGGAAACTACTTCCTCGACGAAGAGGAAGCTGAGACGTTCGAGTCGGAACTCACACACATTCTATTACACCAGATGGCCGCCTTCAACAGCCCCGTCTGGTTCAACGTGGGAGTCGAGGATCGACCCCAATGCTCCGCGTGCTTCATCAACTCTGTCCAGGACGACATGCGATCGATAATGCAGCTCGCCCAGACAGAAGGCATGCTGTTCAAGTACGGAT
>Ga0209761_1001283_pt1 | contig 16190 bp, 13 predicted proteins | sample GraSoi013_1_40cm_4_FD_185818 | JGI IMG/M metagenome (GOLD analysis project Ga0209761, IMG submission 185818) | Grasslands soil microbial communities from the Angelo Coastal Reserve, California, USA - Sample 09_25_2013_1_40cm (SPAdes) (version 2) | ecosystem: Environmental > Terrestrial > Soil >...
CGCCTTTGTGCCGTCAGGTTGGGACCTCAGCCACGACGTCGCTGACCTGAAAGGAAAAGCGACGCAAGGATTCTAGCATAATTCCGGCCGTTCACGATTGAGGACACGCAATGGCACCGGACGCCAGATCTGAACAAGACGAGTGGGCAAGTATTGGCAAACGGGCGGCGCTGACGTTGGCCTATCGTCTGGCGGTACGACGGGTCAGGAGCGCGACGGATCCTCCCCGTCGGATCCTGGTCGTCGATCTGGACAACATCGGCGATCTCCTGCTGGCCACGCCCGCGATCCGTGCGCTGCGTCGGTCTTTTCCCGACGCGACGCTTGATGTGCTGGTCACGAACTATACCGCGTCCGTCGTGGCCGGGAATCCGCACATCGATGGTGTTCTGACCTGCGGGAAGCGGATTGTCGAAGCCTCGCTCTTGGAGCGGGCGGCGCTCGTGTGGCGTATCTGGCGTCGGCGGTATGACCTCGGAGTGATCCTGGAAGCCCATTGGGGCTATGCAGGATTCGCTGAGCTCTTGCTGGCGGTGGCTGGCGTGCCCCGCCGGATCGGACGGGATCTGGGCAAACATCGTGGTCTCTTGACGGCCGCGGTCCCGCCCCGGCAGCAGCATTGGATCGATACATACCTGGAAGTGGTCGGACTCGTCGGTGCCAAGCCTGACGGTGACCACATGGATTTTCCGATCAGTCCCGCGGACGAAGCGGAGATGGAAGCGTGGTGTCGGGAACACAGCCTGGCCGGGGCTGCTCCGATCGTCCTGTTTCCAGGAGGTACGCTCCACCTCATTTCACGGCGATGGGGAATCGAGGGCTTCGCGGCGGTCGGGGATGCCCTGGCTCGATCCTGGCAGGCCCCCATCGTCGTCATCGGTGGTCCGGCGGATACGGCTCTGGCTGAGACTGTCGTAGCACGAATGGCCGTCCCCGCGCTGTCCGCCGCGGGTGCCTTGTCCCTGGGAGCCACGGGCGCGCTGCTCCGGCGCTGTCGACTTTTCATCACCAACGACAGCGGGCCCCTCCACATCGCCGCTGCGGTCGGAGCCCCCGTCGTTGTCATCCTGGGACCTTCCGATCCCCTGGTGTTCGGCCCCCGGGGCACCCTGCATGAGATCGTCGGGGCGCCCCTCCCATGCAGTCCGTGCATCCGAGTGGGGGACTTCCCGGATTGTCCCATCATCCCTCGCGAACTCTGCCTCCAGGCGGTGACTCCGTCCATGGTGCTGGAGGCTGCGGAGCGATTGCTGGCGAGGACGGCCAGGAAAACCGGTGCAGCCAGTGGCAACTGATCATCTGGAAGAGCAGCGAGAGATCGAGCAGGCGTGGCGGAGGCACCTACTATCTGAACCGTCGGAGAAGGCCTTTCGCGAAGCGTATGACGCAGTGCATGCGGCGATGCGCCGTCGCCCGGGTCGCGAGATGATCTATGCGGCCAGCTTGAGCCGGGTTGATCGATCATTCCTTCGGGCGTTGAATTCGGCCCGTCGGGTTCTCGATATCGGCGCCGGTAATGGCCGCTTCGCGCTCGCGGCGTCAACCGGCCGATCTGTCGTCGCCGTAGATATCTCGACTGAGGCATTCACCGCCATGCGGGATCTCGCGACCGGCCATGACGGCCCGACCCTCTGCCAGGCCAGCGCCCTACACCTTCCATTCGGATCGCGCACCTTCGATGCGGTGGTGAGCCTGGACTTGGTGGAGCATCTTCATCCGGACCAGCTCGATCCGCACTTGGCTGAGGTCTATCGTGTCCTCGTGCCAGGGGGGCGCTACCTGCTGCACACCCCCAGTTCACTCCACGGGTCCACGTCCCTCGGATTGCACTTGCGGGAATATCGGTTGCGGGAGTTGGGTCGAGCCGCCTGCCGGGCTGGATTCCAGCCTCGGTGGCTCTGTCTCAGCCTAGCGCGTTTTGGATGGATGTGGACGGTGCCGGCATGGCTGTGGCCTGCGGTTACAGTCTGGGAGGCGATCTGGAATGCAGTCGGATCGGCGGGGCTTCGTCAGGTAGGTGGTCGGTGGTATGTGGCTGGCATCCCGGATGTCGATGTTGATCTGTTGAAACCAAGTCCATGTTGAATGTCATGCACCTGATCCCTGATCTCGGCCTGGGCGGCGCCCAACGCGCCCTCTGCTACCTCGCTACTGCGATGGACCGGAACCGCTTTCAGTTGCAGGTTGCCATATGGGGGTCCCAAGAGGATCTTTGCAAAGAACTCGAGGTTCTGGGCGTGGATGTGGTGCGTCTGCGGGGCGTGGGACGGTCCTTGGTTCGCCTGGCTTTGGCGCTGGGCTCCCATGTGCGCCGGACCCGGCCCGATGTCATCCATACCCATCTATTTGACGCCGACTTGGTGGGGACTGTAGTGGCACGGGCGTGCGGAGTCCAATGCTGCTCGACCATCCACAGCGGCACTTTCTTCGAGGCCCGCAGACACCGGTGGCGGTATCGGTGCCTGGCCTTGCTCGTCAGCCGATTTTTCCCGGTCTCGCAGGCCCTGAGTGATGTGCTCGTCCAACGCTGTCGGGTACCCGCCGCCCGGGTGCGTGTGATTCGGAACGGCATTGATACGACCCGCTTTGCTCCGTCTCCTGCGCGGGACGGTGCGGTCACCAGAGAGCCGATCATCGGCACGCTGGCCCGCTTGGTCCCAAGCAAGGGCATCCGGATTCTGCTCGACGCGATGCCGCACCTGCTTCCGGATTATCCGGAGGCGTTCCTCCTAGTCGGAGGCGGAGGAGAAGAGCAGGAGGCCCTAGAGCGGCAGGCGCACGCGCTCGGCATTACCGATCGGGTGGTATTTGTCGGCCCGGTCCAGGATCCACGTAATTTTTACCGACGTCTCGATCTCTTCGTGCTGCCCAGCCTGGACGAGGGGTTTGGCCTGGTTTTGCTAGAAGCCATGGTGACGGGAGTACCTGTGATTGGCACGCGCGTGGGTGGCGTGCCCGAGATCCTGACTCACGGCGTGAATGGTTGGCTGGTCGAGCCCGGGGACTCTGCGGTACTTGCAGCGGGGCTCCGAACCCTTTGGGCAGACCCTATTCTGCGAAGGCAGGTCGCCGAGGAGGGCCGGCGGACAGCCCTGCGATTCGATATCACCCAGACAGCCACGCAACTCCAGGCCGAGTATGAGCGCATGGCATGACCCTCACCGATCGCACCAATGAACGGCCAACGGTCGTGCTTGTTCATGCGACGGACATCGTGGCCGGAGGGGAGCGCTCGCTGCTCAACCTGGTGCGTCACCTTGACCGGGACAAATTTCACGCACAGGTGGTGTGTGACGCTACCGACGAATTTGTTCAGTCGATCCAACAGACTGGGACGCCGGTGCACCGCGTGCGGTTGCCAGGGCTACGGCGACCAGGGTTGGCGGCTTGGCGCGCGGTCCGTGATCTGCTGGCAAGCTGCCGGATTGTGGGAGACGCCGTGTTCCATGCCAACACCCCGCGCACGAACCTCTACGCTGCCGCGGCTGGCCGTCTGGCTCGCATTCCAGTGGTCTGGCATTGCCGGAATCTCTTGGAAGCGGGGATGTGGGACACGGATCGGATGTTCGCCTGGCTTCCGGACCGGATCATCTGCAACTCGGACGCGATCGCGTCGCGCTTCGCTGGCAGCCGGTGGCAGCATCGGGTCAGGACGATCCTAAACGGGGTGGATCTTACGGAATTCCATCCGGACATCTCCGGCGCGACGGTGAGGGCGGAACTGGGGTGGACACGCAATCCTATCATTGCGGCCACGAGTCGGTTGGACCCGGAGAAGGGGCATGAGACCCTTCTGGAGGCGATGCACGTCGTGGCGTCCCAGCATCCGGACTGTCGCTTGTTGATTGCGGGAACCGCATCGGTGAGTCAGGCGGCTCGGCACGCTGCGCTGCAGCGCCGAATCAGCGAACTGAAACTTGATGAGATGGTCCGTCTCCTAGGGTTCCGGCGGGACATGCCGCGACTCTTAGCTGCTGTGGACATCTGTGTCCTGCCGGCTGATGCGGAAGCCTGCGGTCGGGTTCTCTTTGAAGCCATGGCGATGGCCAAACCCCTTGTGGCAACGGCGTCCGGGGGGACTCCAGAGATCGTCGTTAATGGGGTCACCGGTCTCTTGGTGCCCCCCAGGAATCCCATCGCCCTGGCGGAGGCCCTCCTGGTTTTGCTCACGGATCCGGCCAGACGCCAGGCCCTCGGTACCGCCGGTCGCGAGAGGGCTGTGAAACAGTTCAGCATCCACACTTACGTCCAACAGACTATGGCGGTCTACGCCGAGGCTCTGGCGGTGCGAGGAGTCTGTTGATCATAGGCGTGGACATCCGGGAGTGGCAGCCGGGCCGGCGCACTGGGATCGGTCGGTTTCTGGATGGATTTCTTCGTGCTGGTACGTTCAGGAGACCGAAGGACCGATTCCTCTTGATCGGGGATACCACCTGTGAGGTTCGGGTACAGGGCGAGAACGTGGAGGTCGTCAGGATCCCCGAGCGGTGGACCGTGTGGTGGGACCAGGTCACGCTTCCCCGTGCCCTTAAGCGCGGAGGCGCTGACGTTTTCTATTCTCCCTATATCAAAGTGCCTCTCCTGACCAGTGTCCCCGTCGTCAGTACGATCCATGATTTGTCGTTCTTTGTGGACGACCGGTACAATGATCGTCCAATCGATCTGTGGCTGAACCCGCCATTCCGTTTATTCTGTCTTCTGGTCGTGCGGCGAGCGGCGGCTGTTTTGGTGGATTCACACACATCGGCCAGAGACGTGCAACGGTTGCTGGGAGCGCATCGTGACAAGCTGTGCGTCATCCCGCTAGCGTCGTCTCCAGCCTTCTGTCCACACGGCAATCCGATGGCGGACGTAGAGGTCTGTACCCGCTATGGTTTGAAGAAAGGCTACGTCCTCTATGTCGGCGGCTTTAAACCTCATAAGAACGTGCCCAACCTGATCCGGGCCTATGCTGCGTTGCCGAAAGCGCTTCGCGCACTGTATCCACTCATCTTAGTAGGAGGCCCGCTTCCCAAGGACCTCGATGATCAGATCAGGACGTCGGAGGCATGGAACGACATTAAATCGGTGGGGCTAGTGACGGACGACGATCTGCCAGCTCTCTACCGTGGAGCTGCCGTCTTCGCCTTTCCGTCTTATTATGAAGGGTTCGGCCTGCCGGTCTTGGAAGCGATGGCGTGTGCGATCCCCGTTGTGTGCTCGAACACGCCGGCCCTTTTGGAGCTGGCTGACGATGCTGCGTTGTTGCGCAACCCGGATGATCCTGCAGCATGGGCTGTTGCGCTCCGCGAGTTGCTCGAAGATCCGGTGCGCCGGCAGATGTTGGCTTCGCGTGGGACCAAGCGGGCAGCGCAATATAGCTCGGTCCGAATGACGGAGGCAATCTTCACGGTGTTGGACGAGGTGGTTCGCGGCCGGTATGAAGCAGGGTGATAGAATAGAACGTCTGAACGTAATTGTTGGAAGCGACGATCCTGGCAAAGCCTGGGACGCGTTTGTCATGGAATCCTCCACAGGCCACCTCATGCAATCGCGGGCCTGGGCTTCCGTACGATCCGATACCGGATGGACCCCGATCTTCCTCCGGCTTGAAGAGGAGACGGGGATCCGTGCAGCCGCGCTGCTCCTTCGCCGAAGGCTGCCAGGCACCAAGGTCAGCTTGCTCTACATGCCACGCGGCCCTGTGCTCGACTGGAGCCAGAGTGAGCAAGTTGAGCAATTTGCTGGGGCTTTGCTGCAGGTGGCCTATGACCAAGGCGCCTTTCTAGTCCAAGCCGATCCGGCCATTCCGGAGGAACGTGGGGATGTCCATACCGCACTTAGCCGGATGGGTTTCCAACGGGTCGAGAAACAGGGTCTCTTTCGGATCTTACAGCCAGGTCACGTGATGCGAATTCCGGTGGACCGGTACGGAGGGCCGGAAGGGCTGTTGGCCGCGCTGCCTAAGAATACACGATACAGCATTAATCTTGCGAAAAGGAAAGGAGTCGTGATCGTTCCCCGGACCGATTGGGATGCGTTACAGATCTTCCACCGCCTGCTGAGTGAACTCGGGCGGCAAAAAGGTTTTCCAGTCCGGGGTATCCGGTTTCATGAAGCCATCTGGCGACACTGCATACAGGCGGGGTTCGGCGAGTACCTTTTTGCCGAGTACGGAGGCCAGGTGTTGGCGGTCATTCAAGTCCTGAGGTTCGGACCGACAGCCTGGTACATGTACGGGGCCTCGACCAGGGAGCATCAAGACCTGATGGCTTCCTACCTGTTGCAGTGGGTTGGCATCACACGATCGTGGGCGGCGGGATGCCGGTGCTATGACATGCGCGGGGCACCTTCAGCACACCCACGCCCGGAGGATCCGGAGTACGGTGTCTATGACTTCAAGCGCCGGTTCAAGGCCGAGTTGGTCAGCTTTCTTGGAGAGTATGATCTAGTGATCAGCCCGACGATCTATGCGGGTTGGCGGTGGCTGGAACAGGCGGCGCAACGACCGGCGGCGTGGAGTTATCGCCTCTATCAGAAGCTTTGAAGGCTCACGTGAAATGGTCTGACATTGAAGCGTCCGTCCGCCTGAAATATGAGGATCCGGCCGAGGTGGCAGCCTTCTCGACCATCGCGGCTGAGGGGCTGGTCCCATTTGAGGCATCACTGGTCCAACACTCTTTCTCGGCCGGACAGCGGATTTTAGACATTGGCTGCGGTGGGGGACGCGAGGCAGTCGCGATGGTTCAGTATGGGCTACGGGTCGTCGCCATGGACCTGGTGCCCGCGATGGTTCAAGCCGCCCGGTCCTATGGTCGGAAGAAAGGGCTAGTAGGCTCCTATGTTGTTGGGAATGCCGTTTCGCTTCCGTTTTGTGATGCCTGCTTTGATGGCGTGGCCATGCTTGGTGCAGTTATTGCCCATGTGCCAGGTCGGGATGGCCGGGTCCAGGCGCTTCGCGCTGTCTGGAGAACTCTTCGGCCTGGAGGGATGTTAGCTATGACGACGCACAACCGTCGCTGCCACTGGAAATTTCAGTTCTACTTCGCCTGTGTGAACCGCTTCCGACGACTCGTCCGTTATCTTGGGCTGGAGACCTGCTTGGGTGACAACGACCGGTGGAGCACCAGGATCAGTAAGGCCAGGTCGCGACATCCTGTCTTCTTCCACATGTACGATCTGGACGAAGCGATTGCCGACCTGAGGGCAGCAGGCTTCGAGGTCATGGATGCCAGGGCGAGGGCTGAGTTTGAAGCGGCTTGTGTGAATCCAGCACTCCGGCGGCGGGACTACATTCTCGGGTTCATCGCCAAGCGGCCGGAGCCTTGACGCTGTGTCCGGGTCGGTAGAGACATCGGTTCCATTTAAGACCGAACCAGTCCGTTTGCTACTCTACATCATTGTCCTCTTCAGTTTCTTTCGATTCCTCCATGATCTTGTCAAGCTTTTGATCGAATCGCCATTCATCGATTTTGCCCATTACTATACCTACGCGATGATCCTGGCGGAGGGGCACAGCCCTTTAGATGCTGACGCAGCAAAACAAGTCGATGCACGCTTAGGAATTCACAGTGCCGGTGTGTCTGCGATGTACTCGCCGTGGTTTTATTTTGTCATGGGAGTTTTGACTCGTCTCCCGTTTCGGCAGGCAGCGGCCGTATGGGTTTTCGTGAACCAGGTATGCCTTTGGAGCGCGTTGCTTCTGTGCTTGCGCCGCTTTAACACAGCGCAGCCTGCTGGCATTGCTGTGGCTCTATTCGTGTTGTTGAACTTCCAGCCCCTGCTCGAAGACCTTGCGCTTGGGCAGAGCAATGTTGTGCTTCTCTTTTTCATGACCCTCGCATGGTGGGGGTTGCGTACGGATACCACATGGGTGTCCGCTGGAGCCGTCGTGGCGGCGCTGTGTATTAAAATGCAGTATGGGTTACTGCTTCCCTTTCTGTGGTTAATGGGGTTTCGCCAAGTGTTTTGGAAGGCCGTCGTCCTGGCGGGTGTGTGGCTGGGGATGGGAATCATGTTATTAGGGTCGTCTTTGCATATCGACTGGCTTCGTTCGCTGGGAACGGTTCCAGACTTTTACAACAGCTGGACGCGCAACCTTTCTGTAAGGGCTACTCTTTTTCGTCTGTTCGGGGAGCATGTTACAAGCGAGCGGGTGCTGGTTGAGATCATCTCTCTTGTAGCCAGTGCGACCATTGTTGTCTTCACTCTCCGGGTGATCCGGTGGCCGACGCCGCCGAGTCCTGCCGCAATTGATTGGGCGTGGGGCCTTGGCCTGTGTGTCATGCTGCTACTGTCGCCGTTGACGGAAGAGCATCATCTCGTTGTCTTACTCCTTCCCTTGACGCTGCTCGTCTTGGACCGCACCGACCCTCCGATGCGACCACGCGATGTCGCCATACTCGTCGCTAGCATCCTCCTGCTGGGCAGTCGGTATTCGTTTGAGCAGTTTCCGGCGTTTCACCAAGGGATTCTTTCTCTCCTGATGACAGGGAAGGTGTTGGGGGTGTTCGGCTTGGCCTGGGTCTTGATTTCCCGTCTCCGCGTGGAACGCGCGCGACCGTGAGCCCTCAGGTGGCCAGATATGCCGACACGGCCTCCTGTCTCCGGTATGGGAGACAGACTTGGTGGCGGCGGTTTCTTTGGCTCTTGACGGCCTTTTTGGCGCTGTATCACATCAGCGCCGTCATACAGTTCTTGCTGGCGGACCGCTTTTTCGACTTCGCGCACTATTACCTCTACGCCAGAAACCTGATCGAAGGTCGGAGCCTCTTCGACCTGGAGGCTCCACGGGTGTTGGCGGATCAGTTACAAATCCGTTACGCCGATGCTCCTCCCAATTATCCTCCCCCGTTCTACCTCATCATGAGTCTGCTTGCCGTGCTGCCGTATCACCTCGCCTCGATCGTCTGGCTTCTTCTCAATGAGCTGTTTCTCCTCGCCGCTCTGATCTGGCGTGGAGCGGGAAAACTGAAGCACAATCCTGCGCGGCTGGCTCTGCTTGGTGTCGTCGCCTTGGCATTCCAGCCGCTCTACGAGACGCTCGCGCTCGGTCAGACTAATGTCCTCGTTCTGGCAGGTGTGACGTTGATGGTGCGACTGTGGGCGTCAGGGTCCATGTGGAGCGGGGTCGTGCTTGGACTGATGGTCATGGTGAAGCCGCAGGTCGCCTTACTCGCCGTGTTGTGGCTTCGCTCGACTGAGTGGCGCCATCTTGGAGCGGCTGCCGGAACGGTCTGCGCGATAATTGTAGGCTCGCTTCCTCTTGTTGGACAGGATACGTGGGTAAGCTATCTGGGATATTTGCGAGACTTCCCGTGCGCAGTAAGCTTGTGGGCGCTCAATCTTTCCCTCCGTGGGTTCCTGTTCCGCTTGCAGGGGGGGTGTCAGGCAGACGGTTTTGGGGATCCGATGGCAGTGGTATCAGCCGTCGGAGGAGGAGTGGTGGTTGGCCTACTTGTGCACCACCTCTGGAAAAGCCCTCCTGCCGACCCCGCAGCGCATTTCCGTGTGGCAAGCCTCGTGCTCTGCGTCATCTATTTGGTTTCGCCCTACACACAGGAGCATCACCTGACTGTCCTGCTCATGGCGTTTGCAAGGCTGGCGATTGATAGCGGACTATCGGAGGGGAGCGGTCACCGCATAGGGTGGGTGGCGGCCTATGTGCTCATTGCGACTGCGTATTCGCTGGTGCGGTTCCCAGCCTTCCACCTGGGTCTTCCTTCCGTGCTGCTTTTTGGGAAGGGGCTCGGAGTGATTCTCCTCGGCATTGTACTGGCGTCGGGTCCAGACCGTCGGCAAAAGGTCGCACCGTCGTTTTTGCCTCCATTGCTTGTGTCCGTCGGCGTGGCGCGGGCGACGCACGCTGCCCTCAAAGTGATGGTTATGGGAGAACTAGATGCTGTGTTACTGAGTGAGAGCATTCTGGCGGCGGGGCTTCTCTTGTCGTGGGCCGTGATGGTTCGGACGCGCCTTGTGAAGGTAACGGCATGAGAATGTGGGGGAACTGGTCGGGAAGGGCTGCCTTGGGCGTCCTTGTCGTGATCGTGACCTACGTGGCCATGGGCGCGAGCGCTGACTTGTTACCGCTGTCCAGTCCATACAAGCGGCATTTGGCTGCAGGAATGATGCAGTTCTCCATGCTCACACTGACGGTGGGGTATCTTGCCGCCTCGTGGGCCAACCGCACCGACCGAGTGATGGGCGTGGTGCCGTCCCGCATCGCCTGGATTGCTGTTGTAGCAGGGATGGCTGCGTACGCTGTGGGACTGTCCTACCTCAGCCTCTTTCGTCATCAGGCGCTGCTGACCGGCATTTGGGACCTGGGCTACTATGCGCAGCTGACCTGGGAGGTGTCCCAGCTGCAGATCCCGCGTAGCTCGATCTGGCACGATGCCGTATGGGGGAACCATGCCACCTTCATCCTGGCGGTGGCGGCGCCATTTCTACGCCTCAACCCGGATCCGGGGACTCTGCTCGTGATTCAGAGCATCGTCTTGGCCCTGGGGGCCGTGCCAGCCTATTGCCTGGGCCGGCGGGTGTGGGCGGAGCCGTCGGCTGGCGTTGTCGCCGCCGGTGTGTATCTCCTCTACCCACCGCTCCAGTTTGCCAATCTATTCGACTTTCACGCGGATACCTTTGCCACGCCCATATTGCTGGCCGCATTCGCATCCATTTTTGCGGGGAGGACTGGCTGGGCGTTGGTCTGGGCCTGCTTCCTCATGCTGGTGAAGGAGGACATGGTACTTGTCTCGCTCACCTTCGGCCTGTACGTTGCGGCGGTTCATCGCCGCCCCGGCGGTCTGGCTTTGGCAGCGGCAGCGGCTGCGGTGTTCGCGCTCCTGCTCTGGGTCGTCATGCCAAACTGGATTCAGTCCCCCTATTTTTCCGTGCACAATCCCTGGAGCCATCTGGGAAACACGCCATGGGAGCTGATCGCGTCTCCGGTGTTACGCCCGGCCCTCTTCTTCGGGACGATCCTGCAGCCGGAGCGCCTCGGCTATCTCGTGATGCTGGTGGTCCCATTCGCAGGGCTGCCGCTGCTCGCTCCGGAGGTCCTGGCCGTCGCGCTGCCACCGGTGGTGTCCAACCTCTTGTCCACAAACGAAATGCAGTATACCATCCGCGCGCAATACACGGCGGCCCTCACGCCGATCCTGATCACAGCAGCCGTGGTCGGGAGCCGCCGGGCCGCGGCCTGGGTCGAACAGAGAGGCTGGCGTCCTGGCGCCGTCCTGGCCGCCATGACCGCCACCAGTGTAATCGCGAGTGTGACGTTTAGCCCTCTGCCCTGGTCTCAGGACCCGTTCGCACGAAAACAGTTCTGGGACGTGAACCCGCGTCCTGCTGTGGCCGCGATCGCGGACCGTATCCCTTCAGACGCTTCCTTGTCCGCTGCGAATCATGTCGGGGCGCACTTGGCCTTGCGGAACGCGATCTATCCCTTCCCGGTTGGGGTGGACCGGGCCGACTTCGTCATCGTGGATGTCAGTGGACTCGACTATATCGGTTCGGCTCCCGATCCTGAGGCCTTTCGACCGCTGCTGCGTCGGCTGGTGGAGACCCGTCCGCTCATCGCGGTTGAGGACGGGCTGGCGCTCTTCGGCCGTGGAGAGCCCTCGGCGGACACGGTCGCGCGATTGGTGAACCTGCGTCAGACATCGGCGGCAGACGCCAAGTCGGCTGGTCAGTTCGCGCTAGAGGCCACCGCAGTCACGCCCACACGTGTGGCGCCACGCGCCAATCTCAGGGCGCGGTATAGCTGGACATTACGGGCAGCGGGCCAGGCGATGCCATGTGTCGCTGAGGCCCTGGTTTCCGGAGGCGGCGTTCCGGTCTGGGAGAGGAGACGGCCAATGTTTCACGGCCTGCTTGCGGCGGAGCACTGGCCGGCGGGCATGGTTGCCGACGACCAAGCTGTTTTCGTCGTGGCAGAAACCGTGCCGCCTGGGCGGTATGCCTGGGTAGTTTCGACCTGGCTTGATGGAGGGCCGGGCTTGTGCCGCGTCAAACCCCAGGGGGCTGCAGGTTTGGCGGTTGCCGAGGTGCAGATCCGTCCGTGGTGAGCGGATGGTATCGTACCCTGATAGATGGGAAAACCTGTCAATAGCCTATGACACACCTTACCCGCGCTACTGATTCAGGAGAACATCTTGACCTGGCTGTTGTCATCCCGGCTTGGAACGAGCGAGAGAACATTGAACTGCTTCTCCCTGCGCTCAAGGAAATGATTGTCGACCTGGGTCTTACGGCGGAGATTATCGTCGCCGACGGGGGATCACGGGACGGAACCGCAGAGGCGGCGCAGCGGCGGGGAGCCCGCGTCGTCGTGCAGAAGGAGCCGGGCTACGGCAGTGCGCTCCTGGCTGGCTTTGCGGCCACCTCGGCCCCCTACATCGTTACCATGGACGCCGACTTGTCCCACCGACCGGTGTTCCTGGAAGAGTTCTGGGGGCGGCGCGACGAGGCGGAGGTATTGATCGCCTCCCGCTACGTCCTCGGCGGGCGGGCTGACATGAGCTGGTTCCGAAGGTTGCTGAGCCATATTCTGAACCGCACTTACAGCCGGGTTCTGTCGTTTCCGCTCCGCGATCTCTCCAGCGGGTTCCGCATGTACCATCGCGACGTACTGATGGGACTCACGCTGGTAGCGCGGGACTTCGACATGTTGGAGGAGATCCTGATCCGGGTGCATGCGGAAGGATGGCGGATCCTCGAGATTCCGTTCCATTATATGTCTCGGGGCTCCGGCCGCTCCCATGTGCGGCTCTTCAAGTTCGGATGGGCCTTCGCGAAAACACTGGTGCGGATGTGGAGACTACGCAACTCTGTCGCTGCGGCCGATTACGATCACCGGGCTTTCGACAGCCCCATCTGGCTGCAGCGGTACTGGCAGCGAACGCGACATCGGATCGTCCTCGGCTTTCTCGAAGACCGGAAGAGCGTCCTGGACATCGGCTGCGGATCCAGCCGGATCATCCAGGACCTGCCCGACGCCGTCGGGCTGGACATCCTCCAACATAAACTGCGTTGGCTGAAGCCACGTCATCGCTTGCTGGTCCGGGCGAGCTGCGACCGGCTCCCGTTCCGAAAGGGCAGCTTTGCCGCGGTGATCAACTCCGAAGTGATCGAGCACGTCCCTGACTCACCGGAAATATGGTCGGAAATGTGGCGGGTCCTTCGGCCCGGCGGAATCCTGATGGTTGGCACGCCGGACTACGGCCGCTGGCTCTGGTGGATACTGGAGTGGATCTATGGAAAAGTACTGCTCGACGCGTATGCGCATGAACATATCACGCATTTCACTCGAGAGGAGGTCGCCAGCCGTCTTCGGGCCGTCGGGTATGAAATCCTGGACTGCCAGTATGTAGGGTTCTGTGAGATGATCTTCAAAGCAAAGAAACCACGTACGAATCAAAAGACATGAGCCGTGAGCAAACCATGAAGGAAAAACCGAGGCGATGGATGTCCTCTTGCTCTCCGAAGTGACGGCCGCGAATGCCCGTAGCGGAGCCGAACGGATCTTGCGGGAGCAGGTCCTGGGGCTCAGCAAGCGCGGCCATGCGGTTTCGATAGTGACGCGTGCTATGGCCGAGGACCCCAGACTTACCGTCTCGGTAGGCGGGGCCACGGAATACCGGTATCCGTTTTCCCAGCGCAATGAAGTTGCCTTCGTTCTTTCGTCGGTCATGGGATCGCTACGGACGCTCAACGGCGCCGCGGTTTGCCACGACTTTGATGCGGCTCTCATCCATCAATCATTAGCGGGGTTGGGACCGATCATCTTTAAACGCGCACGAGCACGGCGTTGGGTTTACCTGTGTTTGTCCCTGGCTCATGAGGAGTACCTGTCTCGCAACAAGCAGGGCAAGACGCCGGCCGAACGGATGCGGCGGCTACTCAATGCCTATGGACGCTGGTGGGTCGAGCGGGCGGTCATGCGGCGGTGTTCACGGGTGATAGTTATGAGCGATTTTATGAGGAAGCGGGTGCTTGCCGCACACCGCATCCCCGAGAGCAAGCTGTCCCTCCTACCCGGCGCGGTGGATCACCGGAAATTTCATCCGGTGGCCGACCGGGCGTCAATCCGGAGACAGCTCGGCCTACCTACGGATTGCATGGTTCTCTTCACGGTTCGGAACCTGGGTCCCCGCATGGGCCTGGAGAATTTGCTCCACGCGTTGAACGACGAGAGGGAGGAGTTGCGTGACGTCCTGGTCCTCATTGGAGGTGACGGGCCTTTGAGGCCGATGCTTGAGGGCTTGATCCGGAGTCTCGACCTGACCGGGCGGGTGCAACTTCTCGGCTTCATCCCAGAAGAGGATCTCCCGCGGTACTATCAAGCCGCCGATCTGATGCTCCTGCCGACGGCCGAACTAGAAGGTTTCGGATTGGTGACGGTAGAAGCACTGGCCTGCGGCACGCCGGTTCTCGGTACGCCGGTGGGCGCGACGCCGGAGATTTTGGCTCAGGTGGACCCTGGCCTCCTTACGGAAGGCCATGACCCCGGAGCGATTGCCAAGGGAGTGCGGCGCCTCCTCCGCCTCTTTCGCGAGCGCCCGGAGGAACGGATCCGTCTGAGCTCCCGCGGGAGACGATTGGTCGAAGAGACCTACACGTGGGATCGGCATGCCGAGCAGTTGGAGCGGATTCTCGAGGAGAGCAACGCTGAAGACTGAGCCATCCAGCCTGACCCCGAAGAAGGTGGTTCATATCATCACACGACTCGATCAGGGAGGGTCGGCGCGGGAGACTCTCCAGACTGTGCTCGGGCATAATCGGGGCCGGTTCCGCGTCAGTTTGGCGTTTGGACCACCAGAGACAGCGACCGCGGACGATGCCGCGCTGTTGAAAGCCGCTCTGCAACAGCTCGGCCAGGCCGGCGTGTCGGTGTTCCAAGTGCCACAGTTGGTGCGGGAGATCAATCCGGTGCTGGATGCGTGGGCCACCGTCGCCTTGTGGCGGCTGCTGCGCGGCGTGCGGCCAGATGTGGTGCATACCCATACCTCAAAAGCGGGAGCGGTGGGGCGCCTCGCCGCCTGGCTGGCCCGAATCCCCGTGGTGATCCATACGCCCCATGGGCACCTTTTCTATGGTTATTACGGACGGTTCCTGAGTACGCTCCTCTGTTTTGCCGAGCGGCTCCTCGCCCGGCTGACCGATCGCATCGTGACGCTGACGGATCGTGGGGCGCAAGAGCATGTGCAGTACAAAATTGCCAGTCCGCAGAAGTTTGTGACGATTCACGGCGGGAACTCCCTTGCGCAGTTCCGATCGATGCGGGTGAACGCCACCGTCAAGCGCAAGGAATTAGAGCTCCCGCTAGAAGGACCGATCATTGGCACCGTGGGCAGGCTGGTCCCTATCAAAGGTCACAGCTGGCTTCTCCGCGCCGTCCTGCGAGTGCTGGCCGAATTCCCGCAGGCGTGTGTGGTACTCATCGGCGACGGGCCGTTACTCGGCGAGCTTCAGGAGTTGGCGTCTGAGTTGGGAATCAGCCCGCACGTGGTGTTTCTGGGCACACGGCATGATATACCAGAATGCCTGGCGTCCCTGGATCTCTTCGTCCTCCCTTCGCTGAACGAGGGCATGGGGCGAGCTTTGGTCGAAGCGATGGCGGTAGGCTGCCCCGTCGTTGCCACGCGTGTTGGCGGTATCCCGGACATCGTGGCGGACGGGACGACCGGCCTGTTGGTGCCGCCTCGAGACGAGCGGGCGCTGGCCGAAGCTATTCTCACCTTGCTGCGGGATCGGTCGCGCCGGGCCGCGTACGGTGAAGCGGCGAGACGGCATGTCGATGGACGATTTGACGTCGAAACGATGGTACGCAACGTAGAACGGCTCTACGATGAGGTCTGGCGTGAAAAACACCCCGCGACGTAACATGCTTCGTCTCATCGGCTGTGTCGCGCTGGCCTGGTCACTGTGGAACGCGGCGGCGGAGGCTGACGAGCCCGGGCAAGCCTGGCGGCCAGTCACGACCGTGTTTCACGTCCACAGCGACATAAGTACAGGCAGTGACTCGCTCGAGTCACTTGTCGCGCAGGCACGGTCCTATGGGATCGAGGCTATCATTCTGACCGACAACTTCCTCCTCCGCTTCGAGTACGGGCTTTCCCCCTTGCCCGGATTGATCCGCCGGACTGTGACGTTTCCATCGGTCCTGAGCTCCGGAGTCGATCGGTACCTCGAAGCGATCCGGGAGTCTAACC
>Ga0209761_1001287_pt1 | contig 16162 bp, 15 predicted proteins | sample GraSoi013_1_40cm_4_FD_185818 | JGI IMG/M metagenome (GOLD analysis project Ga0209761, IMG submission 185818) | Grasslands soil microbial communities from the Angelo Coastal Reserve, California, USA - Sample 09_25_2013_1_40cm (SPAdes) (version 2) | ecosystem: Environmental > Terrestrial > Soil >...
CCATAAGCGGCGGGGAAGCGAACAGCACGAACCGACGAGGGCTTCCGGGTCATGAGTCGTCCCTGCAAGCGGTCGCGATGAGGTTGAGCCCTCCCCCAGTCACCCCGGAATCTCAGCTTCGATGAGTTGCGCAAGAAGCGTGAGGCGGCGGCTCGCTCAGGAACCGCACTAAGAGCGGGAGTCGAGCTGCCATATGAGTCCGCTCTTAGATGGCCGGTAACCGTTAGGTTAGGTCATGAGCCAAAGTAGGCGTCGATCCACATCTGAAGCGTCCGATCGTGTATCTCAGGATCGCCAATAATATTTGGCCGAAGTTCCTTCTGATACCGAGTTCTGAGGATCTTGCGATCCAGCGGTACCACCTTGATTAGGTGAGCAACGTCCTCCCGATCCACCGGGCTGTTTCGAGCGAGCTTGGATAACGCCAGGTCGTGACCTTCAAGTACGAGTAGCCGGAGCTTCTCGAAGCGACTCGGCAAGAGCTCGATCCGCTCAACATACGATTCCGGAAGGCTGGCCACTCCAACGTGCTGGAAGTACAAGTGATACTTCTTCGCCAACGGTGACTCCGGCCCCGCAATACGCTGAAGAACCTCCATTGCATGGTGAGGAATGATCTCGATGTAGTCGAGGTCGCCTGTCGGCCGAGGAAGATGGTAACGGACCGCAACGACGAATCCGCCAAGACAATGGAGTTCGACGGGGTCTGGAAGTAGCGCGTCCACCGCGGCGAGAAACGTATCCCAGGGCTGAGGCAGCTCAGGCGAAGCGGAGGGCATCAGCCGTCCAGTCGCTCAGGACATTCCACCGCTTAGCTTCCGGAGACCTATGTTCCACCAGCCATCGCTGCTCTGCCTCGGGCAGCGATGCCCTACACAACGTGTCCTCACGAGCAAGACGGCTTCGTTCGAGCACCGTCTCGAACTCCTCCAGCGTTCGGGCCCGAGGCTGATCTCCCGCACGCTCCGCAAGTCGGCGCGCCAAGGTGACGACAAAGCCAAGACGATTCTGAAGGTCTCGAAGCTTCGCTTCGCGTACCAGCCAATCGCGGTCCAGAGGCCAAAATTTCAGTACGAGCCAGGGGAGGGCCTCGACGAGACGAGACTCCAGATCTTCCCGCGCGAGAGCACTGAGGAGAACCTCGCCAGGGTTCTTAGGCTTCCAATTCCGGGGCCGCAGATATGCCAGTCCTGGGTACCCCAATGCAGCAAGATCGCTGGCCAGAGTTTCAGAAGCCGTCTGGTTGCTCGCGACGTTCAATTCCGAAGGCGGCAGCGCGGTCGGAGCGAGATCGTAGACCCTCATCGCACGCCGAGCGAGGTCAGGCGTCATGCGGCGGACGCCGCCCTCAAGCATCGCTAGGTACGACTGCGACACCTTGAGACGCCCCGCAGCCTCGACCTGACTCCAGCCTTTGGCCAGCCGCCCAGTCTTTAGATCCGTGAAGTTCATCGCGCATGAATATTATCACAATATGTGTGATAATAGAGATCGCTTTCTGCCCAAACCAAGCCCCGCGGAGTTGGACAGAGCGGGCGTATCCCAAACTCATCCATTACAACAAGGTCGAGAAAGGCGGGCACTTTGCGGCGCGGGAACAGCCGCAGCTCTTCTCCGAAGAGGCGTGGCCGAGGTGCGCCTGGATGTCGTTCGGGTGCGCCCCCTGAGCGATTAAGAGGTCAACGGTAGAGATCTAACGGGATCTTGTTTACGTAGCCACCTGTAGCCACCAGTTAATTCGAGCCATAGGCATGCACTGCCTCCAAGAGCCTCTCGATCTCGTTCATCATGGGCACTATTTTTTCGCTGCGCCTGGCGTCTGTCGGCATTTTCTTGGCCTTGAGGCTCTCCTCCACGTCGGCGAGTGTTCTCTTGATCTTGAGCAGCTGATCCATGAGCTGCTCATCGGACACCTCGGCGTATACAACCGAGCTCGACAGGACTGGAGCCACGGCGGGAGTGCCGACGAGCGTCACGACGGCCAGCAAAACACCTGAGACGATGCGTGTCATGGGTTCCTCCAGTCAGTCGATTGACGACGTCTGTACGGCCGTCTCGCGAACCCTGCTCCCGACTCCGCCGACGAGATCCGCCAACACGTGCGCCGCGCGCGCGCCGCTACATTTATCATTAACTGCGACCAGCGTCCACCTCAAACGAGAGCTAACTGCGAATGAACTTGCCTTCGACGGGGCCGACCCGCATTCCATCGGCGCGAACCAGCAATAACTGCGACTGACTGCGCGACCATGAACTCGCCGGTAGAGCCAGTTTCTGGACGAAGTTTCTTGGCTTAAGTTCTTGGACGTTGTGCGCCGGGCTCGACCCAAAGCCAGCCAACGCCAGCCAACGGGACGAAACAAAACGCCTCGGCAAACCGGCGATCTGCCGAGGGGTTCCGCGAGGGGTCACCGTCGCAACACCCGAGGGTCGTTAGTCCAGCCCGCGACCAAGACTGGCCCACTGGTCCCTCTGCGTGACGCTGCGGATAAGCGGCCGCTGAGCGCACGAAGCGAGATTTCGGGGTCGCACGCGATTTGGTCGACCGACTGAGATCAACGAACAAGAGATGTATCCTCGGAACAATTCCGCGTCTCGAGTGGCACCGGGCCGTGGCACCCGGCGTGGAAGTTGGTGAAATCACTACCCACGGGCTCGCCCTCTCAAGGCTGAGACACGGGTTCGAATCCCGTTTGGGGGCCACCAGTTCGAAGACCCCTAGCGCGCAGCGCCTCCGTTTTTTCGTCGAACAGGTTCACGACCTTCTGGAGATCCTGCGGCGCGAGCCGCGTGTAGATCGTCGTCTGAATGTCGGCGTGACGCAGGTGCTCCTGCACCGCGCGGAGGTTGCCGCCGGAGCGCTTGAGCAGTTCGACGCCGCACGCATGGCGAAACGCATGCGGGTGGATGGTGTCCACGCCGACGCGCTTGCCGAGATCCTTGATGATCTTCCAGACGCGCTGACCCGACATGCGCCGGGTCTTCTTCTACCGCCGTACCACTTGTAACGGACCTGGAACAGCGGCTCACTCGCCGCCGCCGGTCGCTCCTTCGCCAGGTATTCGTTCACGATGGCGTGCGCGAAACTCTGGCAGCGGAACGGTGGAACTCTGTAGAAAGTCAGGCCCGCCCCGGTGTGCTGGTTCGGCGGCTTTCTGCTCCGTGCGGCCCATGACCGATGCGCAACGCAACAGGCTTGCTGCGGTATCGCGCAGACCGCCGACCGTCCAGGAAGTCAACGAGCACGACAAGTCGCAGACCAGTCCGCGTCGGACAAAGGAGCCCTGCAGCGCCTGCTGGACTTGGACACCGGGGATCACCGCGAACTGGGGCGCCGTGCTCGGCTCGGACATTGCGGACGCCGTTATTTTGGAAGCGGTCGTTGTCAGCTGGCGGTCACCTCGATCGTCGGCGAGCAGTCGGCCAGGTGCACCGCGTCGGCCATCGCGACGAGTACTTCGCGCGGTCCCTCGAAGCGCTCCCTGCCGTGCGCGGTGCGGACGTTGTCCACAAGCATCAGGTCGCCAGCCTGCCACCGCTCGCGTGCGGTGTTGGCCTCGTAGACCTCGTCGATCAACTGCACGACGTCCGCGCCGATCGGGTCGCCGTTGCCGAAGCGGGTATTGAACGGCAGCCCGTCCTCGCCATAGATGTCCACGAGGTACTCGCGCACCTCCGGGTCTATCGTCCACTCGTTGAGGAATGCGATCTGGTTGAACCAGCACCGCTGGCCGGTGAGCGGGTGATGCACGATGGCGCTGCGACGCTGCCAGGTGCGCAGCGCACCGTCGGGTTGCCACTCGAACTTGATCGCGTTAGCACGGCAGTAACTCTCGATGGCGCGACGGTCGTCGGTGCCGAATGCTTCAGCGACCGACGCCCCGATGTCGTTGTTGTAGTTGCGGATTAGCAGCCAGCCCACCCGCTCAAAGCGCTTGATCAACTCGGTGGGCAGCGCGTGAAGTACCGTCGGCGAGTCGGCCACGGGGGTCTCGCCGCCGTCAGTCGGCGCAATCAGGCATGCGAACAGCATTAGGGAAGGAAACTCGAGCGTGTAGCTAAGCTCGTGGTGCATGCACATGTGCTGGTTGGGCGGCCACTTCGACGAGGAGTACACGCCGTGGGAGTACCTCCGCCGGGGCGCGAAGGCCTCCCTCTCGGTCATCAGACTGCCTAGCCGCCGAAAGACGGCTTCGGTCCCGGCCACGTCGCGCAACCCGAGACCGCGAACGAGAAACGAACCGTGCTGGACGACGGCGGCACGCAGCGCGTCGCGGTGCTCGGCCGCCCAGCGCGGCGCGTCGTCGGTTGCGTCGACCCGCAGCATCGGCGGCTTTCCGGGTCGCACGTCCACGTTAAGCGTTGAGGTCGGGGATGAAGACGACATCTCGATTTCCTTTCAGCCGCTGCTGCTCAAGATCAAGCAACCGTTCTGGAACGGCTCGGAGCCGCTGCACGGACCTTGTCGTCGACCAGCATGGCCAAATCGGCGAGAATCGGGTGGTCGATGAGGTCTTTGAAGGACACCGCGCGCTCCAGGGTGATCGCCAGCTTCAGTGCCGACAGCGACGTGCCGCCCAGGTCAAAGAACCGATCCCGCCGGCCGATCTGGTCCTTCGGAATGCCGAGTACCTCTGCCCATGCGGCGGCCAACCGGTGCTCTGTCGCCGTACTCGGCCCGTCGTGGCCCTGTTCGGCAGAATCGAGTTCTCCGGCGAGCGCCATTAAAGCCTTCCGGTCGATCTTGCCGTTGCCCGTCAACGGCAGGTTTCTCTGCCAATGGAAGGCCGACGGAACCATGTACTCGGGCAGCGACTCGCGAAACTGGTCCCGCAGCGCGTTGGCATCGAGCGGCCGCTGGGCGGCGTAGAAGGCCACCAGGTGCTTGCTCTGATCGGTTCCGCCGGTGACCACCACTGCACCTTCGCGGACGCCGGGCAACCGCAAAAGTGTGTTCTCAATTTCGCCGATCTCTATCCGGAAGCCACTGATCTTGACCTGAGTATCCCGGCGGCCGAGAAACTCCAACTTGCCCTCGGGCAGCCAGCGCCCATAGTCCCCACTCCGGTAGAGCCGTTGGCTCTCGCGGTGCGGATCGGCCAGGAAGGCTCGGCGGGTGCGCTCGGGATCGTTGATGTAGCCGCGCCCGACACACACTCCGGCGAAAACGAGCTCACCGGGCGCGCCGAGCGGCGCCGGCGACAGGTGCTCGTCGACCACGTAGACGTGCACATTGTTGATTGGGGGGCCAAGCGGCACCCGTTCTCGGTCGGGCACGCTGTCCATGATCTCGTGGTTGGTGTCGTCAGAGGTCTCGGTCAGCCCGTACGCATTCACCAGCTTGATCCCAGGCTGGGCCGCGAACCAGCGCTGCGTAAGCTCCTTCTTCAGCGCCTCGCCTGTGACCGACACGCACCGCAGGTGCGGCAGCTCGCAGGGGTACTGCGCCAGATAGGAGAGGAGGACTTCCAGGTAGGACGGCACGACCTGAACGACGTTGACCCTGCCGTCGACGATTTTGCCGATGAAACGCCGCGCGTCCAGGACGGCCTCCTGCTCGACGAGCAGCGTCCGCCCACCGACCAGAAGCGCGGAAACCAGTTGCCACAGCGAGATGTCGAAGCACTGCGGCGCCGTCTGGGCCACCACGTCCCCCTCGCCGATCCTGAGATCGTCGATCTTGGCGAAGAGATGGTTGAGCATCCCTGCGTGCTCGCACATCGCGCCCTTGGGCTCACCGGTGGAACCAGAGGTGAAGTAGATGTACGCGAGCTGGTCAAGCGCGACGGCGACGCCGGGATCACCGCCGGAGTGGGCCTCTTCGTACAACGCATCGATGAAGAGCGTCTGGACCCCGGACAACGAATCGATTGCCTGGTCGAGCATCGTGGTGCTGCCGCGTTCTGTCAGCACGAGCCGGCAGCCCGCGCGGGAGAGCGTCCTCGCGATGCGGTCGGCCGGGAAATGCGGCTCGATGGGCAAATACGCGCCGCCGGCCTTGAAGATCGCGAGCACAGCGGCGATCCAGTCCAGATTGCGCTCGGTCACCACTGCCACGACACCTTCCCGGGACAGCCCCCGCGCCAGCAGGGCTCGCGCCAGCTGATTGGCATGTGCATTGAGCTCCCGGTACGTCCACCGTCTGTTGCCATGCTCGGCCGCAATGGCGTCCGGGTGTACGCGAGCTCGCTCTTCGAACAGCTCGTGCGCCCGGCAGTCCGGCAGCTTTCTGCGGGGCCCGGCGAGGCCATGAAGCTGGAAATGCAGCTCCTCGGCGGAGAGCAGGGTCTGTCGCGCGTGTTCGGCATCCGGATCGGCCGCGATTAACGCGAGCGCGGTCACGTGATAGCCAGCGATCCTGGCGGCGCAGTCCGCGTCGAGCACGTCCGTCCTGTAACGCAGCCGCAACACGAGCCCGTCCTGTTCCACGAAGCCGACCCACACTACGGTTTCCTCAGCCAGCTCCGCACCGTCGCCTGGAGTGAGTGAGAACACGGTTTCAAACAACGGCTTGATGAGGCCCATCTCGCGTCTGAGATCGTCAACCGGAAAGTCCTTGTGCGCCAGCAGTTCTGACTGGGCTCGATCGGCTTTCAACAGCATCGCCCGCCAGGAGTGCGGTTCGGTCGTGAAACGGCAGAGCAACGGGGAACGGCCCTCGAAAGAGTAGCCGGTCGAGACCTCGCGCTCGCCCGAGAGCGCGCCAAGCACCTTGGCGTGAGCGGTCAGCAGCACCGAGCTGAGCGGCACCGCCAGCTCATCCGCCAGCCGACGCAACGCCGCCACAACTTCATTGCAGATCTTCGCCTCGTGTTCGGCGATCCCGGGCACTGGGTCAAGGGTCCACCGCGGGACCGCGGTGAATCCACCGGCGAGAAGGACCCCGCGCCAGAACTCCCGGCCGCGCTCCGCAGCGGTCACGGTGTCACGGTCACGCAGGCTGATATTGCCCATCTCACATCTCCCTCGCCGGGTTTCCTCCCCAACGCGCGCGTGCCGGAACATACTCTCCCTTCATCAGAAAGGAGTCGGCGGCGAGCACTGAGCCGTCACCCATCGTCACGCCGTAAAGGATAAATGCGCCAACCCCGATCGTGCAGCCGGCGCCAACCGTCGTTCGGTCGCATTTGAAGGTGCCGTCCTCCTGCGAGTGGCACTGGATCTTGCTCCTGTAATTGAGGACAGACTCATCCCCGATGGCGGTGAGCGTCGGCTCGGAGATGTGCGCGCCGTCGTCGAAGACCCTCCTGCCGACCCGAACACCCATCAGCCGCCAGAGCAGGTTCTTGAAGGGCGTGCCATCGAAGGTGTGCAGGTAGTGAATCGGATGCACCTTCCAAATGCGCTCAGCACACCAGAAATCGGGATGGTAGATGGAGCAAATGGTCGGCCGCACTGGGCGCAACGCTATGATGCAACGCTGCACCCCGGTGAGGTAGACAGCGGTGACCACGACGCTGAGCCCGAAGAACCCAGCGCTCACCCCGTGTGGAAGCACATCGTAAAGCTCGAGAGCCGCCAGGTAGAGTAAGGCGAACAGGAAGACGCCTACCCACCGTGTGAAGAGGAAAACACCGATGGTCTGAAGATCGCATCGATTCTTTGCCGCGAGGCCGCGGCGCAGCGCCTCCCCCGTCCGGAGATGGTCGAATCGCATGTCGCGCTCAACGGATCGCGGAATCTCGAAACAAGGAGCGCCCAGCAGACCGACCCCTTCGCGAATCTTGCCGTCGAGCGGAACCAATACCTTCGTCCCGAGGAGGACGTTGTCGCCGGTCCTGCCACCCGCAGGATAAGTGACGTCGTTCCCCAGGAAGTTCTGAGGCCCGATCGCTACCCGCGACACGCGGAACGAGGTGCTCGAAACCTCGTCATTCACCAGATGCAGCCCGTCCGCGACCATCGTTCCGGTGCCGACAGCGCTCAGCGATGGGTTCGCGTGCATCACCTCGGTGCCGAAATTCACCCCGGTCTGCATGACTGGCGAAAGGCGATATCCAAGCCACTGCAAGAAGTGGACGATGTAAGAGCTGTCACCGAACAGATACGTGAAGAACCTCATCCTGCCAATCCGCGCAATCGCCCGGTGGGCCGCGTCGTGGAAGCCGTAGAGCGGATAGACGGTGTCCGGCTTGATAAACGCGTTCAACACGCGAGAAACAGCGCCCGTAAGCAGGAGGCCGACGAGCGCGAGGCCGAAGAAGAGCACGAGTGAGAAGATCAGCGCTTCGATGACGAGCCCCCACAACGTGCCCGCACGCGCGCTCGGAACTAGCACCTCAGCCAGCGACGACGCCGCGACGATTGCCAGGCTAAAGCCCACCTGTACCAGCGGCAGGTACAGGAGGAGGACAGCGAGCAAGGCGGCAGCGGAATAGGCGGCCCGACGGAGCGTGCCGCACCGAGCCGGCGGGACTTTCACGTAGTTGACGTCCGTGCGCTGCGCGGGACAGCCGTGCCACCACTCGCCGGCCGGCACCGCCTGGCCGCTGTGCAGCGCGGAGGCGTGACCAAGCTGCGCCCCATCGCCCATGCACGTGTTGATGTCGAGCACACTCCGCTCGCCGACGAACACGTCCCGGCCGAGGGTCACGGCGCCGATCTCGATCCGCCCGCCCTGTGCCCGGTAGCAGTTGAAGATCGCCTCTCTGCGGATCACCGCCCCTGCACCGATCGTCAGGAGATCGGTACAGACCGGCATGCGCCGGGAGAAGATCACGACGCCGGGTCCGATTTTCGCGCCCAGTGCCTTCAGATAGAGTAGGTACAGGGGCGTACCGATGAACAAACGGGCGGCCGGGCTCGACCGGACGAGCGTTTTGACGATCCAGAAACGGACGTACGCGAGGCTCCACAGGCGGATCTGCTGGGCCTTCCAACGGCCGATGAGCACCCATTTTGCGGCGATCGGAACGGCGCAGACGACGAGGAACGCCCCGCTGCCGGCCAGGACCAATCGCAGGTACATCTCGACGGCACTCGAGCCCGCCGAGACCCACGCGTAGCCCGTGTCGATGGCGAGCACGGCTAGGTAGGAGTACGCCAGGAAGAACAGGCCCTGCAGCACCCCACAGAGGATGTACTCCCGCGTGCTGGTCGGTGTCGGCGGCTCGATCGCCGCTGGAACCGCCGGCCTGGGAGAGCTGGGCGCGACGTCCGCGAGCGCCGCGGCCAGGCTTCTGATCGTCGGATACCGGTAGATGTCCTTCATCGAGACCGACGGCAGGTCCCCTCGCTTCCTCACTCGCGCGCAGAAATGGGCCATCACCAACGAGTCAGCGCCGAGCTCATCAAAGAAATGGCTATCGACGGACACGCGGTCGACGCGCAGCACGTCAGCGAGCATCTCGGCGAAGATGCTTTCGGCGCCGGTCGTCGCGGCGCTGCCCCGATCTGCAATCAACATAGATTCAGCCAATGCCCGAGCACGATGACCTGCGCCAAGTGCTCATCGCACGGTCTCGTAGAAGAAGTCGGACAAGCGCAGCTCCTGGCCGCTGGCGACCGCCTGGTCGTACACCCACTTGCCGACCGCGAGGTCGAGTATCCCAAGGCCGAAAGGCGAGAAAATGATCGGACGGCGACGATTCACTGATCGTCGTCCGATCATGATGTCGGCAAGAGTGCCCGTCACAAAGCTTCGACTTCCCGCCTTCTGCTCCGCGAGATGGGGGGAGGTGTTGGCCTTCATGACGTGCTCGACGTCGTCAACCACGTTCTGCGATCTCAGGAGTATCTCGGGTGCGAGATCGCGAAGGGAAAGATGCAGCACCAGCGGGTTGTGCTCGAAGAGCGTGGCATCGGCGATGTGGGGCGTCGAAGCAACGGTCGTGAAAAGGATCAGATCACAGGTCCTCACAAGTTGGGCGACGTCGGGAACAACCGTGACCGTGCGGTGCTGCTCGAGGCGGCACGCTGTGTTTCTGAATTTCTCACTCTCGAGAGGCGACCGGTCGTGTAGCCGTACTTCCTCGATCGTCCATCCCGTGTCGACCAGGAACTCGTAGACGTACCGGGCGATGAACCCGGTGCCCACGATTCCCAGCGAATGCGCCCGGCGCGATTGCCCGCTCAACCAGTGCGCGGCAAGAGCGGCTGAGGCGGCTGTTCGCGCGGCCGAGATGATCGAGCTCTCGAGTATCGCAAAGGGATACCCGGTTTCGTAGCTATTGAGCACGAGTACAGCCGAAGCACGCGGAAAGCCTCGCTGGATGTTGGCAGGATAACTGGCGATCCACTTCAGCCCGGCCACGTCGAAGTTCTTTCCGAGGTAGGCCGGGAGCGCGATGATCCGGCAATCGGGCTTCTCGGGGAACTGCAAAAAGTAGCTATCGGGGTTGACGCTCTGTCCGTCCGCGTGCGCGAGATACGCCTCCCGAACGATCTGGATGCATTCACTCCGATGGGCGCGGACGATGTCGAACACGGTCTTGCCGTTGATGATCGATAGCTCGAAGTGCATGGCTTCCCGCTCCGCTACTCGAGCCTGGTCGCCCACGTGGGATCGAAGACCGTGTCGAGGTAGGGCGTGCCGCGGTCCGCGCACAGGAACAGCACGGTGGGGTGCGTGTACGCCGGCATCCTCGCCGCATACCGCTTGATCGCCGCGAACGCTGTGCCGCTGGACCCGCCCACGAACAGTCCGTGGGTCGTGAGGAGTTCCCGGCACGCTTGAACGGTCTCCCGCTCGGAGATCACGACAACGTCGTCAATCTTGGCATGCGACAGCAACTGCGGGACGATGCTCGACCCAATGCCGGGAATATGGCGTTTGCGCGGTGCCCCACCGAAGATGGCCGAGCCTTCGGTATCGACGGCGATGACCCGAATGTTGGGATAGTGCTCTTTGAGCCGACGCGACACTCCGGCGATCGTTCCCGCCGTGCTGACGCCGATGAAGACATACTCAAGCGAGTCAAATTCGGCGCAGATCTCAGTCGCCGTGAGCTCGTAGTGCGCCTCCATGGCGTCCAGATTTCCGTACTGGTTCGTCCAGTAGGCGTTCGGAATGGTGGCACAGAGTTCCTTCACTTTCTGCAGGCGGGTCTTCAGGAATCCGCCGGTGTCGTCACGGTCCTCGACCTTCACCACCGTGGGACAGATGCGCCGGAGGAACGACTCGTAGGCGCCAGAGATATTGGGGTCGATCACCGGGATGAACCGCAGGCCGACCAGGTGAGTGAAGGCTGCGAGAGCTGCGGCGAAGTTCCCAGAGGATGACTCGATCACCGTTGTCTCTTCGCAGATCTCACCTCGCTGGGCCGCTCGCGTGAGGATCCAGTAGGCGGCGCGGTCCTTGATGCTCCCCACCGGGTTGACATACTCGAGTTTGGCAAACAGATTCATTCCCTTCATTGCCAACTGCACATGTGGCGTGGGTCGTAGGGTATTTCGGAGCAGTTCCAAACGCGTGGCGAGACGCGACGCCGGGATCTGATCGAGATGTTTCCCTCGTGCCCTTGCGAGGCCGTAGTCGGTGATGACCTGGTTCACGGGCGTAAAGTCCTGAAAGCCTCCAGCGGTGTCTCTCCTACGCCTGGGGAAGGCCGACCTCCACCCTCATGGGATTCTCCCTCCTCCGTTTGCGCGGCCGTAGCCGGTAATGACCTGATTCACGGGGGCGAAAAATCCTGAAAGCCGCTAGCGGTGTCTCTCCTACGCCTGGGAAAGGCCGGCCTCCACCCTCATGATTCGGTGACGCTCTCGTGCGCCAGCGACGAGGGCAGGGTGAGCAACCGGTGTGCCGTGCTACGGGTCAGAAGGCGACTGTTGCGCCTTACGAGGACATGCGCCTCACAAGAAGCCGTAGCCGACGGCCGCCACTCTGTCGCGGCGATCGTAGTTGTCATTTGACAAGCCCAAGTCGGTGGTGTGTGATCTCGCTGCCTCGACATTCCAGGCTCCCCGAGGAGAGTGCCATGCGGAATGTGATGAAGGTCCTCGCCGCCCGCAAGCCGCATGCGGTGAAATCGCCAGACGGGGCCCGCCGCCGCGAGTTGGTGGTAAACGGGAGTGGGGAGAAACGCGTCTGGCCGTGAGCGCGCACGTAGACATCAGCTATCGAGTCACTCGCCACCTCGATGAGGACGCGATGGCGGTCGCACTGGAGTGGCTGTCCGCCGAGGAGCGGGCACGCTGCGCACGACTGGCTTTTGCGAGCGACCGGCGGGACTTCATCGCGGCGCACGCGCTGCTTCGCCACGCGCTGTCCGCACACGGCCATCGCGACGCCCGCGAGTGGCTGTTCATCCCTGACGCGAACGGGAAGCCCGAGCTGGCCAGTGCGCCAGGAGAGCGGCCTCAGCTCGCGTTCAATCTGTCCCACACCCGTGGGCTGGTGGCATGCGTCGTCGCGCGCGACGTGGACGTGGGCATCGATGTCGAGCGCGTCGGCAGCGGGACTGACATCATCGATCTCGCGCGTCGTCACTTTTCGTCCGCGGAGGTGGCCGAGCTCGAGCGGTGCGGGGGCGGCGCGCGTGCGGCGCGGTTCACAGAGTTGTGGACGTTGAAGGAGTCGTACGTCAAGGCGACGGGTGCAGGCATCCTGCGCGGCCTGGACGAGTGCGCGTTCACGTTCGGGGCAGCAAGCTCGCTACGCTTCAACCCGGCGGACACTGCGCAAGCAGACGCCTGGCAATTTGCGCTCTTCGAGGTGCTGGACTACAGGCTGGCCGTGGCGGTGCGGGATCCAGCGCACAGTCTGATTACGCTCCGGATTCATGAAGCTGTCGGTGATGATCGACGCATTGGCATCGAGGCTCGCCTGCTGCGAATGTCAAGGGAAGTTGGCGTGGCCTTTGGAGCATAATCTCGGGATACTCGCTTCTAGATCGATCCCGGGAGGGAGAGCGATGAACTTCGCGATGAGACAGGTCGGACTCGCGGCTCTTGCCGCGGGCGTCCTGACGCTGGGGCTGTCGAGCGGTGCCTCAGCGCAGCGCAAACTCAGCTTCGCCTACGACCAGCCGGTGACGACCGCCTACGGCATCGCCGCGAATGTGTTCGACGAAAAGCTGAAGGCGTTGAGCGGCGGCAAGCTCAGCATCAATCAGTTCCCCGGCGCGCAATTGGGGACCGAGCCGCAAACGCTGCAGAAGCTGCGTGCCGGTGACATCGACTTCGTCATCACGGCAACCGCGAACGCAGCCAGCGTGGCGCCGCAAGCCGGCGTGTTCTCGCTGCACTTCATCTTCCACGACGAGAACCATCTGGCCAAGGCGCTGGCCGACAAGGCCGTGTCCGATGCCTTCCGCGCCATGATCAAGGACTCGGTGCAGGGCGCCCAGGTCATCGGCCTGATCACCATGGGCTTCCGCAACATGTACAGCAAAAGGGAGATCAGCAAGGTCGACGACATCAAGGGCCTGAAGGTGCGCGTGCAAGCGACCAAGACCGAGGACACGCACTTCCCGGCCTATGGCGCGCAGACCGTGCACATGCCCTTCGGCGAGGTGTACACGTCGCTCCAGACCGGCGTGGTGAACGTGGCCGAGAACGGCGTCAACGTGTACGAGCAGAACAAGCACTACGAAGTGGCGCCGGTGCTGAACATGACCCAGCACGAAGCCAACAACAACTGCATCTGGGTCAGCGACAAGGCCTGGAACAGCTTCAGCGCCGAAGAGAAGAAGTGGGTCCAGGAGGCGGCCGACGAAGTCAGCCGGCGCGAGCCCGCCATGGCCTTCAAGCTCGAGGCCGAGTCGGCTGCGAAGCTTCAGAAGATCGGCGTCAAGATCAACTCCAAGGTCGACAAGTCCGGATTCATGAAGGCCGCCCTGCCCATCCAGGACGAGCTGGCCAAGGAGCTCGGGCCGCATGCGGTCAAGATCCTCGGTCTCGTCCGCGCGGTGCAGTAGTCCCACCGATATGATGCGGCGCGGCGGCGCGGGCAACGCCGCCACGCTTCGCGCCACGGAGACAAGCACGTGACAGCTGTGACCGACTTTGCCGCAAGCCGGGCGCTGATCCTCCAGCGCCACCGCCACCTGAAATGGAAACGGCTGGACCCGCTGGAGGCCGGGTTGATGGTCCTGTGCGGGGTGTGCATCGGCGGCTTTACCCTGTGCGTCTTCCTCGACGTCGTGACGCGCACCATCGGCCACCCCTGGCTGTGGCTGCAACAGGCGACCACGGCATTCTTCGCCTGGGGCGTGTTCATCGGCATCGCCGCCGCCACGCGGCGCAACGACCATATCTACCTGGCCGAGATCACCAGGCGTATGACCGGCACCAAGCGCTGGGCGATCGAGACCTTCAACCGGCTGGTCGTGCTGATCGTGGCCGGATTCATGGCCTGGTTCGGCTACAAGAACGCGATGCTGGACCTTGGCAGCTTCCGCATGCCCTGGCTCATTCCCTTGACCGTCTATACCGGTGTCGTGCCGATCTCGGGCGCCCTGGTGATGCTGTTTTGCGTCGAGCAGATCGTCAAAGGATGGCAGAACGGCTTCGAGGGTCCCGAGGACGATGAATTCCTGCCGGAACCTGTGGAATGAGCTCCGGCTTACTTCTGGTTTTGATGGGAGGCTTGTTCCTGCTGTTGGGTTACATGGGCGTGCCCGTGGCGTTCGCGATCATCGCGGGCGTGCTGGCGGCGACGGCGTTCACTCCGATCAGCTTCCAGTCGATGGTCGGCCAGTTGTTCCATGGCATCGACTCCGAGACGCTCCTGGCCGTCCCCTTCTTCCTCCTCGTCGGCGAGCTGATGTCGTCGGCCGACGTGACTCATCGCATGATCCGACTCGCCCAGACGCTGGTGGGGCACCTGCGCGGGGGCCTAGCCCAGGTCGTCACCTTGTTCAGCATGTTCTTTGCCGGCATCTCGGGCTCCTCGGCCGCCGACGTCGCGGTGCTGAGTCGCACCGTGGCGCCCGAGATGGACAAGGAGCGCTACGATCGCGCCTTCACGGCAGCGCTCATCGCCTCGGCCTCGACTATGGCCAACCTGATCCCGCCGTCGATCATGGCCGTGGTCTACGGCGCCACCGGCAACGTGTCGATCGGCGGGCTGTTCCTCGGCGGCGTGGTGCCGGGCGTGCTGATCGGCGTCGGGCTGATGATCTACAGCTACTTCTTCGGTCCCGTCGGCACCATGAAGAAGCGTGCGCGTCTCGTGGACATCTTCGTCGCGGCCCGCGGCTCGGCCCTGCCGATGGTGATCCCGGTCATCATCATGGGGGGCATCCTGACCGGCTGGTTCACGCCGACCGAGGCCGGCATGGCCGCGGCGGCCTACATCCTGCTGGTGCTCATCCCGGTGCTGAATCCGCGCCACATCCGCCGCCTGCCGGGCGATTTCATGTACACCGGTCTGCTGTACTCGCTGCCGCTGGCGGCGGTGGCCGGCGCCTCGGCCTTCGGCTGGATGCTCGCCTATCTGCGTGGCCCCGACACGGTGGCCGAGTACATCAGCTACTACGCGGGCACCGACCCGAAGATGATCATGCTCCTCCTGGTCGTGCTGTTCGTGATCCTCGGCGACTTCATCGACGCGATCCCGGCCATCATCATCTTCATGCCCATCATCAACAAGCTGACGCAGGTGGGCCACATCAATCCGGTGCACATGGGCGTGGTCATCATCACCACGCTGGTGTTCGGATTGATCACGCCGCCTTACGGGCTGTCGCTCCTGATAGCCTCGAAGTTCGTCGGCGTGCCGTTCTACCGCGCGATGTTCCGATCGTTCCCTCTCTACATCGTGTTCTTCGTCACCATCGCCTTCACGGTGCTGTTCCCCGACGTTGTGCTGTGGCTGCCGAAGCAGCTCCTGCCACAATCGGTCGGCTGTTTCCCCAACCCCAGCGGAACCGGCTGGATCTGCCCCAGATAAAAGAATCAAGCCAAGGATCTGGTCGCGTTGGATGTCTTCACGGTGCCCACGGCGACCTTTCGAGTCCGCGGATTGGACTGGCGTAGACTACGACAACGGGACCCGGACACATTTTTCGTTGGCTAAGGACGCACCCGAGCCACGGAGTGCGCAGGGCAGGGTCGTGGAGGTGCCACGCGTGGGTGGGCTCCATCACTCATGACCAGAGCCAATGCAGCGTCTTCGAACTTGCAGGAGTCCTCAGGGCGGTGTGATTACCAACCAGGTGGTCTCACCAGATGCGGACTTTATGCTCTGGACGATGTACCGGTCGTGGAGTCGGTACAT
>Ga0209761_1001288_pt1 | contig 16156 bp, 5 predicted proteins | sample GraSoi013_1_40cm_4_FD_185818 | JGI IMG/M metagenome (GOLD analysis project Ga0209761, IMG submission 185818) | Grasslands soil microbial communities from the Angelo Coastal Reserve, California, USA - Sample 09_25_2013_1_40cm (SPAdes) (version 2) | ecosystem: Environmental > Terrestrial > Soil >...
TTCGAGCCACTCCAACGCCTCCGCCAGCTCAGCGATTCCCGCGTCAAACTTCTCCTGCTTGGTCAGGCCGTATCCCTTCACGGCCTTGACCATCGCAGTGTCAAACGGAATCGGGGAGAGGGCGAGCGCCTCCTCGCAGCAGCGCAGGCCAGACTCCGGGTCTCCTCGCTGGACGTGCGTCGAACCCGTCCGCCACCAGCCGACCACTTTGAGTCGGAGATCATTCACCGCCTGACCGTACTCGAGGGCCCGACGGCAGTACTCGAGGCTCTCGTTCCATTCACCCAGGCCGTTGGCCACGCTCATGAGGCCCCACAGCGTGCGGCATATCCACCAGACGTTTCCGCGCGCCTCGAACATCGCCAGCGCGCGCTTCCCAGCCGCCAGGCCTTCCCGCAGGTCGCCGGACACCGAGTAGACGTGGGTCAGACAGCACTCGGCAAAGGCACGGATCTCTTCCAGTCCGCTCGCGTCGGCGATCGCCAACGCTTCGCGGCAGTAGGCAATGGCAGTGTCCGGCCGAGCCCCTGTGATGCTATGAAGAAACCCCGTCCAGTAGCACCAGGCCGCCCGCCGCGGGGGATCTGCCGCCGCTTCCACCAGGTCATGGATCGCCTCCAGGGCGCGGACGTGCTCCCCATGACGGCCCAGCGCAAACATGATCTCTGATTGCTTCACGACCGCGTCGATCCGGCGGAGGCGGTTCGCCTCCGTGTCTGGCATCGCCTGAAGACGCTTGAGCGCATCGTCGAATGAGGCCAGGGCTTCTGTGTTGGCCCAGCGCCGCTGCGCTTTCTCTGCGGACAGGATGTCATAATCGACGGCCTTCTCGGCCTCGGCGCTCCGCCCGAAGTGGTACGCGAGAAACTCCACCACGTCGTCGATTCGCCCGGCGTACAGCTCCTCGAGGCCGTGACCCGCGGCCGCGTGGTGCTGGCGTCGGCGGCGCTCCAGCACGCCCGCATACACCACGTCCTGGGTCAGCGCGTGCTTGAAGCTGTACATCAACTCGGGTTCCTGTGCGCTCGGAAAGACGAAGTCGAGGCTATGGAGCTCTCGGAGGTGTCCGGCGACCCGATCCGAGGCGACCTCGAGGATGCGAGAGAGGAGAGACATTCCAAAGCGTCGCCCCACAACTGCCGCCCCCTGGAGCGTGTGCTTGAGCGGTTCTGCGAGGCGGTCAACGCGGGCCGCGATGATGTCGTGGATGGTCGCCGGGACCGTCACGTCAGGGCTCCTGAGTCGCGCCTCGCCGTCCTCGACGAGGATCCCGCTCGTCTCCTGAAGCTGGCGGAGGATCTCCTCCACGTAAAGAGGATTCCCCTCGCTTCTCTCAGCGAGGATCTTGAAGAGCTGCTCGGAGACGTCCTCGGCGGTGAGCAGGGTTCGGACCATGCCTCGGACGTCGCCAGCACCGAGGCCTTCGAGGGTGATCGTCTCCGCCAGCGGAGGGGCGAGCCATGGCGCCGCATAGCCCGGCCGCGTCGTCAACACCAGCAGGACGCGCTGACCGGGCAGGCCTCCCGCCAGATGCGCGAGGAATTCCTCGGAGGCCGTATCGATCCAGTGGAGATTTTCGACAATCAGAACGAGGGGGGCTGTCTCGCTCGCACGTAGAAACACCTCGCGAAGCGCGCCGAAGGTGCGCTCCTTGAGCTGGGGACCGGACAGACGATTGAGAAATTCCTGCGGGGCCGACACGCCCAAGAAGTGGGCGAGCAAGACAGACCGCTCCTCTCCCTCCAAGCCCAGGAACTGAAGCTGTTCGGCTACGCGCCCGAGGAGTTCCTCGCGAGTGATCCCATCGGAGAGACCGAGGTATCGGCGCAGTAGCTCTAAGACGGGGCGGTACGCCATGGAGCGGCTATACGACACGCAGGTCGCTTCCAGCTCAAGGGCTCCAGCCGAATCGAGCCGGCGCAGGAACTCGTAGAGCAGGCGTGATTTACCGACGCCAGGGTCGCCCACGACCAGTGCAATGGCGCCCTGGCGGCCGGCGGCCCGGCGGTGCAGCTTGATGAGCGCCTCGAGCTCGCGCTCGCGGCCGACCAGCGGGGTGAGCCCGCGCTCCTTCGACACCTCCAGTCTGGTTCGGCCACTGATCTCGCTCGTCAGGGCATACGCCCGAACCGGCTCTGCCTTCCCCTTGACTTGAAACTCACCAAGATCCTCGAAGACGAAAAATCCGTCCCTCAGGTGCTGAGTGCGCCGGCTGATGACGATCTGCCCCGGCTTCGCGAGCCCGAGGAGCCGCGCCGCGAGGTTCGTCGTGTCCCCCACCGCGGTGTAGTCCATCCGAAGATCTTTCCCTATTGCGCCGACCACGACGAGGCCCGTGTTGATTCCCATGCGCATTCGAAACTCGATGGCGTGCGACCGTCGCACGTCGTCGGCCAGCGGTTCGAGCTCCTTCTGGATCGCGAGCGCCGCACACAACGCGCGATGAGCATGGTCCTCGTGCGCGATGGGCGCCCCAAACAACGCCATCACGCCGTCGCCGAGGAACTGGTTGATCGTTCCCTCGTAGCGGTGCACCTCGGTGAGGATGACCTCGAAGGCGCGATCCATGATCGTGTGGACTTCTTCGGGGTCGAGGCGCTCTGACATCGCAGTGAACCCGGACACATCCGAGAACATGACGGTGACACCCTTGCGCTCTCCCTCCAGGGCGCCCTTGGAGGTGAGGATCTTCTCGGCAAGGTGCTTCGGCGTATAGCCGGTGGGCGACGCGAATCTGTCCGGGACGGCAGGCGGGCTCGGCGGGGCCGCAAGAGCCGATGGAGTAGGCGTCGCGGTCGCACTTGGGGCTGCCGCGGTCAGCCGCGCGCCGCACTCACCGCAGAACTTCTGCCCTTCGGGGTTGTCGTTCCGGCACGCTGGACACTGCATCCCGGAGCCAATCTAGGGAATGTCTGGGACTCGAGTCAAGCCGAGTCGGCGCCTTCGGGCGCAACGCCTCAACGCCGCCTCCACAGGGCAGAAGACCCGGGTGAGCATTTCTGCAAATCCCTTGCTTTTCGGCTCGTTGGCTCTGGCACGGGCATTTGCGACCTCCAGGAGAGCGAGAGGGGCGTCGCGCTGACGCGTCGCACCGAAGGGGGAGACGATATGGCGGTGGGACTGCTCGCGCCACAGCGTCCGGGCACCTCGTTCGACCCCGGCACGGACATCCGGTCGCGCTGTCCGCGCTGCTCCTACCAGAACCCCTCGAACGGCCGGTTCTGTGGGGAGTGCGGGGCTCCGCTCCGCGCGCGGTGTGAGCGACGGCAGGTCAGCGTTCTCCTCGTGGACGTCTCGGGCTTTACGGCGATGTCCGAGCGTCTAGACCCGGAGGAGGTCCGCGCGATCATCGAGCCGGCCTTCGAGGTCATCGAGGACGCGGTGCACACCCACGACGGCACGGTCAACCAGTTCCTCGGCGACGGGGTCATGGCTCTCTTCGGCGTGGTGGCAGGGCTGGAGGCTCACGTGTGCCGTGCGCTCCGCGCTGCCCTGACGATCCAGGAGGAGCTCGAGCCACTCCGGGAGGCGGTGCGCCGTGAGCACGGATTCGAGTTCCGCGTCCGCATGGGCGTTCACACGGGCTCCGTCGTGCTGGGGGTCATCGGCGGAGACCTCCGGACCGACTACACGGCGGCTGGGCAGACGACGAGCGTAGCCGCCCGGCTCTTGAGCCTCGCCCGAGCGGATGAGATCGTCGTGAGCGACTGCACCCGCACTCTCGCGGACCGCTCGTTCGCCTTCCCTGAGCTGAGCAGACTGGACGTTGCGAACGGGAGGCAGAGCCCAATCCGGACCTACGCGGTGCTCAGCCAGCCCCTCGAGTGCGGCGGCAAGCCTCGCTTGTCGTTGATAAGGCGTAGAGCGCGCGGCCTGCTCTCGGGCTCGTGGGGCGGGCGGAGGTGTCCTCACCCTCGTGGAGTTGTCGAACTATCAGTGCCCCTTCTGCGGCCGCAGAAGCCTCTCCCCGGATCAGGCGAGACTACATCAACACTGGGAAGCTGAAGTACGTCTTCCGCCAGTGTCTCGACAGCGGGAAATACACCGCTGAGATCCGCAAAGATCCCGGAGGACGGACAGAAAGCCGCCCTTCCCGACTCGACGAAGTAGCGCTCACCCCTCGCGGCCGCCGGGGTCGATCCCGTGTTCGATGAGCTTCTTCCGCAACGTGTTGTTGACCCCGAGGATCTGCATCCCCCGCACCCGGTTGCCGCCCTTCTCCCGCAGGACCGCGCGCAGGCGCGGCTTTTGAGGCCGACGATCAGGTCAGGGGAAATCAGGTCCGCGTCGTCGACGGGACAGAGGGCGCCTTCTTCGCCAAATGCGCGCCTGCGTCCTAGGACGGCAGAGACGAGACGAAGGTCATCGCGAGGGTGGCGGCAGCCGTGCGGTTCTCCACGCCCAGTTTCCGGTATATGTGCTCCAGCTGTTTGCCCACCGTCCGCGGCCGCGTTCCTAGAATGGTCGCAATTTCGGGGTTCGTCTTGCCATGCGCGATCCAGCTCAGTACCTCCGCCTCCCGCCGGCTCAAGCCCAGCGGTTCGAGCGCGGGCGGCGTCGGCTCGATCCGCTCATCGAAGATGAGCAAGCTGCCCTGCCTGTCCGACAAAAGCCTGACCTGCAGCCGCTTGGCCTCCCGTTCGACCACAAGCGGTCGGCGAGGCGGCGGCACATCGTCGCCCCTGGCAAGCAGGCGCTGCTCGTGTCGCACCCACCGCCACAGTGTCTCCGGCAGGGCATCTCCTCTCGCGCTTTCGAAGTATTCGGCGAGCCACTGCCGCGCGCGCGAGGTCGCCCGGCATACTTTGCCGCTCGTGTTCAGGAGCACGACACCGCGACCCGACTCCTCCTCGCCCTGGGTGAGCAGCATCAGCTCTCGCTCGACCCTCGTTGCGGCCTCGGCGTTCTCATAGGCCTGCACCACGTGGGGACGTAGCAGGTTCAAGATGGTGCGATCGCGTTCGCTGAAGTCGCGCCGGCCCCGATTGAGCGCGACGCCCACCACCAGAGGCGGCGGCGCGGGTAGGACGAACGCCATCTGGTGCTCTACGCCGACGATGCGGAAGAAGTCGTTGTAGAGTGCCAGGCGGTGGAACTGGTCGCGCGTGAGGAAGTCCGAGACCTTGAGGGCACGCCCGTCGGAGGTCCGCGTGTAGTGCGCAATCAGCGGATGCTCGGACATGTGACGCTCGAAGGTCGGAATCAGGTTGCGGTAGAAGTCTGTGGGTTCGCAGAGGAAGTGGTCGCGTCCGGTCCGCGGATTGACCTCGTTGTAACTGGTGTGGTCAGAGGCGACTACCTTGGGGAGGGCCGAGATAGCGTAACGGGCGAAGGTCTCGAGGTTGCGTAGCACGTAGACTTCCCGTAGGAATTCCAAGGTCGCCCGTAGCTCTCGCGACTGTAACCGCAACATCCACCGCTCCCCAGGGGTACGGTAAACGACGTATTGACGAGCCAGCCACCCGGGACTTAGGTGCCTAAACAGAGCATCCAGGCTTGGCCCTGTCAAGCGGCATCGGAGGCTTCCGGAACCAGTTTCCGGAAACATAAGATGTGTAGCGAACGGCGTTGCGAGTCCTCTGTTGTGGCGCGTGCTGCCGGTTTGTCCAACTTGGCGTCGCTGGTGAGGCTTACGGAGCAGTTTTCAGCGACGGCCCGGGTTGAGTTCGCGCGGCAGGTTCTGTCAGCTTTTCCAATCAAAACCCGAGCATGAGACGATTTCTCGCTGCGGCGGCATTGGGCCTGATGCCCATATTGGGATTCGGGGCAGAAGATGCCTTCGCCCTCGTGATCTACAACCCAATCTTTAACAGCGTTCGAAACTTTGGGCCCAATCCCATCGGAATAACACCGGGCGTACGCCTGGTGTTTGGCGCGCAAGTCTCCCCCTCCGGGTTTCCGACGATAGTTACGGCGACGCAAGGCGGAACGACTGTCTCTCTTGTGTTCGTAGGGAGTCCCACGCTGCCCGACAACTATGTGGGCGTTCTCCCTTTTGATCCCTCCCTGACGGGCGCGTGGAGTATCACAGCGACGCGCGGTGCCGACGCGGCGGGACCGGTCCTGACCAATGTGGTCCCCCATCCTCAAGTTCTCCCCCTCGTACAAGGTCTCCAAATCATCGGGACGGGATTGACGCCGACGCTCACCTGGAGTCTCCCCGACTTATCCGGCCTAACAGCTAACGCTACGTCGGTTACGGTGTGGAGTGGTGACACGCCGGGCGCTCAGTCGCTGGCCAACTTCAACCTGCTAGCGCTGCAGACGCAGTTCACAATTCCTCCGGGAACGCTTCAGGTCGGTCGGAGCTACGTCTTCGCCGTGACCCTTGGCGATGTTGAGGGGCCGTTGGGTCTCGTAAACGATTCCGAGGCTTTCACTCAGACCGTATACAGACCAGTAACAACGGGGATTTCTGGTCAGATCACCGGGGCGGGTGTCGGACTCTCAGGCGCCGCGGTGGACGCGTTCAACGCAGCCACTGGCGCCTTCGTGGCTACTGTCGCCACAGACACGTCCGGCAACTATGCGTTACCCCTTGTTCCCGGCACCTACAAGGTCAAAACCCACTTCAATGGGCTCATCGATGTGTTTTACGCAATTGGCGGCCTGAGCGGGATAGACTTTACGACCGCCACGCCCGTCACAGTGGCAGACACCGTCGTAACAAACGTCAATGTTGCTCTTCCCCCAGGCGGGACGATTTCCGGTTTCGTTCACGCGCGCGGAACGTCGACCCCGCTTGCGGGTGTGCCGGTGATCATCTTTCGCTCTGCGGCCAACTCCTTCCTCTTTCGGAATCCGAGCGTCGTGACGACTGAAAGCGACGGATCCTTCGTATTCCACGGCCTGCGTGACGGCGACTGGCTCGTGCGCGTCGAGCCGCAGAATCTGGGATACACGATCAGCTATTACAGCGGCGACGCGGACAACCCCGCTACGGACAACGGGACGTCAACCCCGGTGCGCATCGTGGGCGCCAACACGGTGAGCAGCATCAACATCAATCCCGCGCCGGGGGGCGGCGCGATTCGGGGACGGATCCTGCGAAGCGACAACCTTGCGCCGGTTTCGAATGTCGGCGTCCAGGTCCACCTCGCGGACGCCCCCCGCACGGGCATACTGCCGCGCGATGCCTTCGTGGCGGGGACGACTACCGACGGTAACGGGCAGTACGTCTTTACTGGCCTTGTGACGGGCGAGTACGTCGTGCAAGCGCCCGGCACCCAGGTGGTCAACGGGACCGCAGTCGCGTATTCGAACGGCGTCGCGAGTGGCTTCGAAGGATGTTCGCCCACCGTGCCGACGGGCGCGCCCTCGTCCCAGACCGCGCTACCTGTGCCCGTGACCGGTGGATTTCTGACGGATTGCGTCAACTTCACGGTCCCCGGCTTCAGCGGTGGCGCGAGTCCCCGTACGATCAGCGGCACCGTTCGGGACAGCGCTGGAAATCCGATACCCTTCGCTGGGGTCTCCGTCGAAGACTTGGTCACCGGTTTCGGCGTTGGCTTCGCCGTCGTGCGCGGTGATGGAAGCTACACCCTCGGCGGGCTCGCGCCGGGCCGGTACCACGCGCGGTCAACCACGGCGGCCACGTCTGAGAGGCGATGGTTCGACGACGAGTTGGCGCTTGCGGCTGCGGACGTCGTCGATGTCACGGAAGGAAATCGGATCGGGGTCGATTTCGCTCTCCCGGCCACCGCCGGCACGATCAGCGGCAGGATCACACGCGCCGATACGGGCAAACCGGTGATGGGGGCTTCGGTCCGCGCTCGCAATTTCTTCACCAACTTTTGGGGCGGCGCGACGACGCAGCGGGACGGCACCTTCCTGCTCGGTGGGTTGCCGAAGGGGAATTACAGGATCGACATCGAGGCGCCTGGCCTGGTTCCGCGCTACTACACGACGAACGGCGCCGGGGGCCTCAGTTCAACGGACGCGAGTTTGGTGACCGTGCAGAGTGGGACGGCAACGACGAATATCAACGTCAACATGGCGCCAGCGACGGGCGGCATCCGGGGTACGGTGACGACGGACCTGGAAGGGCCGTCGCCCGTCGCGGGCGCGCTGGTCCAAATCCGGGATGCCGCAAACGGTTCGATCGTCGCATTCGCCGTGACTCGCTCGGACGGCAGCTTCATCGTGCCCGATCTCGGGCCGGGGCAGTACAAGCTCGCGGTGTTCGCGCTCGGCTTCGCGACGCAGTGGTTCAATGGCAAGCCGACTCGCGAGGCGGCAGACGCAATCACGGTGGGCACCGGAATGGTCTCGCTCGATCAACCGGGAGTGAGCGCCTTCAACCTCTCGCCGGCCCAGGGGTCCATTTCCGGCCGCGTCTTCCAAGGCGACGGGGTCACGCCGTTCGAAGGGGCCGGTATCAGGATCGTCGACGCGGCCACTGGCGGCTTCGTCAGCGGCGTTGGTGGTCTCACGAACAGGACCGGGTTCTATCGCATCGCGTCGCTTGCGCCCTCGACCGCCGTCCCGGGGACCCTCTCCGGGGGCTACCTCGCCCAGGCGGTCGCGCCCGGCTACGCGCCGCAGTATTTCGATCATGTCGCGGCAGCGGCGGCGGCCACGGCGCTGACGGTCACGAGTGGGTTCGATACGCCCAATACGAACTTCACCCTCACGCTGGCGCCCGAGCTAGAGAGCCTCTCCGTCAGTCAAGCTGGGCAGGGGGCGAGTGGTCTGACTCTTGTGATCACCGGACTGAACCTGGCCGCCAACGCCAGCTTCCGCTTCCTGGTCAACGGCGTAAACGATCCCTGCATCACCGTGAGCAACGTGGCGTTCGTGAGCTCCACCCAGCTCATCGTGACGCTCGCCGTCAGCCCATGCGCGCAAGTCGGCCCGCACGACCTGATGATCACCGAACCCAGCGGCACCTTCACGCTGCCCGGCGCGTTGACCGTGACGTCAGGGCCGCAAGTCCTGTCGACGAATCGTGGGAGCGCCAATCCGCTTTTCACCAATGTGAGTACCCAAACGGTGATCATCAACGGGACCGGGTTCCAGCCTCCGACGGGCTCGCCCCTGAGCGTCATGTTCAGCGGCACCGGGATCACGGTGACCTCGGTGCAGTTCACGTCTTCTAGCCAGATTGCTGCCGTGGTCGACGTCGCCGCCGCCGCAGCGCTGACGCCTCGGACCGTCACGGTAGTGAACCCCGACTTCGGGACGGGCGTGAGCGCGAGCGCGATCCTTGCCCTGGCAACCCCCCCGCCGGACGCGCCCGTCGGCCTCGCACCCTCCAGCACGTCGAGCACACCCCCCGCGGCGCCGACGCTGACGAGCCTGACCCCGACAGCGGGCTTGCTCGGCAGCAACGTCATCCTGGTGGGCTCGGGCTTCAGCACAACCCTGACGGCCAACTCGGTCACCTTCACGGGGTTCAACGGCACGCGCGTGCCGGCCACGGTGCTCACGGGCGGGACGTCGACGCGTTTGACCGTCACCGTCCCCGCGAACGCGACCGACGGGACGGTGACTGTGGCGGTCAACGGCCAGGTCAGCAACCCCCAGACCTTCACCGTGACCAGCCCGCGCCTCTCGGCGGCGATCCCGGGCAGTGGCGCCCAGGGCGCGAGCCTTTCGATCACCTTGAGCGGGACGAGATTCGCGACCACGGGAGCGCCCCCGGTGACGGTGACGTTCAGTGGCGCGGCGACCGACATCACGCCGGGGACGCCGACGGTCTCCTCGGATGGCACCACCGTCACGGTGCCCATCAGCATCAGCTCGGGCGCCGTGCTCGGCGCGCGCAGCGTGACGGTGACGAACTCCACCGGGGGCGGCTCGACGCTGGCCAACGCGTTCACGGTGACGGCGCCGCAGTCCGCCGGCTTCACGTTCTCCGTGCAGAACGAAGATCCATCGCTCTTCCTGCCAAGCGTGGACCAGGTGATGGTCACCCTCGACGCGACGGGCAGATGTACCGCCAAGACCATCACGCCGCACCCGGTCACCCTGAAGGCCACACTCGTGACCGGCCCGGGCGTCACTCTCCAGCAGCCGCCGCCGAGCGTGACGTTCACGCTCACCTCGTCGGCCCTCCCGGGGACGGCGACCAACGAGGACTGTGAGCTGGGTCCCACGCCGACGAACGACTTCAGCCTCAGTGCGACGGACCCGGGCGTGCAGCAGACCTCGGTCAGTGGTGGCGGCGGCGTGGTCTACCAGACCACCCTCTACTCGTGGGATTGGGGGGGGAGCGTCAACATCCAGGTGACCGGGACCGGGGCGATCCTCAACGGCGTCGCGCAGACGGTGGCCAGCACACAGATGCTGCCAGTGGATACCGATGGCGATGGGCTCCCCGACGCCTACGAGCGGGACCCCATCTTGGGGGCCAACGCGATTGGGACGACGCCCCTGAGCTATCTGAATCCGGACCAGAATGGCAACGCTATCCCGGACGGCCAGGATCGGTTTGCCCTCGACGGCCTGAGCAACTTCGCGAAGTACCGGGGGACCTATCTCGTGGGGCCGGCCGCGGGCCGCAGCGGCGCGATGACAAACCTGACCCGGCTGGAGGTGGGGCTGCGCCATCTCTTCGCGTGGGGGCGTGGGTTTGGCACGGATCCCTTGGTGCAGGCGGCCACGGCCGCCGGGACCCCCTCGTGCGGGGTGACCGTGAATTCCACCACCGGGGCGGTCGGTGCGCCGGCGACAGATTCCACCCTCTCGCCCACCAACCCCTGCCCGCCGTTTGAGGTGGGCGGCGCCTTCGCGGCAGTCAACGTGAAAGTCCATGACGTGTCGGCGTCGTTCACGGCGCCGACAGGATCGACGGTCTTTTCGACGGTCTTGCCGACCCAGTCGCTCGTCAGTCCAACCACGGCGATCCTGGACATGGCCACCGTCAAGTATGACGCGACGAACTGCTTCGGCGGCGAGGCCTGTCAGCACACGAGCAAAGTCGGGGTGCGGAGTTGGCAGTTCCCGACGCTCGGCTTCTCCGTCTTCGGAACGCCGACCGCCTATGGTTCCGACATCCGGGTCTTCAAGATCGGTGTGGACGCGTACCTCAAGGACAAGCCTTACCAGCGCCGGACCAATCTTCCGAGCGCGATCGTGCTCGCTCCCGACGGGACGCCGATGCTCGCGCCGATCACGCTCGTCTGCGACTCGAGCAGCAAAGGCGCGGACAACGGGGCGGCGGATGGCAATGAGTGCACTTTCGGCGGCCTCCTGGGTGGTGACACCTACGTCTCCGGCAGTTTCGTGCAGCAGTTGAGCGCCATGGACGTGACGAACGATGGGTGCCCGGAGTTGCCGTTCGTCTCGGACCCGACCGCGGTCGCCCGGTGCACCGATTCGACGGTCCCCCAGGGCCCTTATCCGAATGCGACCAAGCGCCAGGTGGTGCGGCACCTGATCACCCACGAGCTGGGCCATGGGGCGGGCGTCAGCCTGCACACGACGGATTCGACTGACGTGATGTACCAGTACACCATCAACTGGATTCGGGACGGGTTCAACGGCTTCGGCCATTTTTCGTCCACGGCGGCGCCCCTTATTCAGATCCACAACGGAGGGCTCCAGTGATGAGAGCCTCACTCCGGAGGCCAGCGCGACGCCTGTCGAGGCTGCTGGCGCTCGGCGCGGCCGTCGCGGTCATACTTGGCGCCCCAGTGAGGGCGGTGCACGGGGATGGCCCTCCGCCGCTGCAAGCGACGATCTTCTTTCAGAACCCGCCGTCAAACCTGACCTACTCGCCGACGACCCCCATCACGATCGTCTTGCAGCTCAAGAACATGAGCGGGGCGCCCGTCATCACCACGGCGGGGTTTGGGGGCGATGTCTTCCGGCGCCTTTTCTTCACGACGCCCACGGGCGGCACGGTCACGAATACGGCGGAGGCGCTGATCCACAAGGACAGCCAGCCGTCCTTCTGCTTCTCCCGCCAGCGCGTGCTCCAGACCCCGACCGCGATTCCAGTGGCGCCGGTACAGGTGCTGGCGACCACGTATGCCACCCAGTTCGTGCTTCCCGACGCGCGGCAGTTCTATCCCCTGACGGCGTCCGGCCGCTATACGGTCAACGCGCGGATTCCGCTTCAGACCTTCACCGCCAGCGATCCCACCGCGGTGATTTCGGACTGTGACCAGTTTCCGGATCAGCAGGTCGTCAACGTGGCGGCGACGACGGGCCGGCAGAGCTTCACCGTGATCTCGAACAGCCTCGAGTTTGTCCTCTCACGGTTCGTTTCGAGTGGCTTTCTGTCGCCCCTGGTCAACGACAGCGCCTGTGCGACGCCGCCCTGTCAGGCGTTCTCCTTCGGCCAAGTCGTGCCCGTGAAGCTGCAACTGCTCAGTGCCGCTGGAGCACCGATCGGCACCGCCACCGCCACGCTCAGCGTCTTCCAGCTCGCGGGCTCATCGCCCGCCGTGCCGCCGACGATGCTAGGTGCGGGTGCTGCGAATCCCGGGAATCAGTTCCGGTTCGATCCGACGTCGAGCCAGTACATTTTCAATCTGAACACGCGCGTGCTGGCCCGGGGCGTGTGGCGCCTCGATGTCCAGATCAGCGACGGCTCGACGCAGTCCGTGCAGATCGGCCTGCAGTGAACCCCGTGCCGGCTCATGTTGGTCCAATGCCCTAGCTGTCCCAACCCCGCCGCTCGGCCGGGACACCCTCGGCGGCCGCAACGGCAGAGGAGGAGAACAATGAGGAGAACAGCAACGGTTCTAACAGTCGTCGCCTTGATGGTAGCGCTCGGTGCGTCTGGCGCGACAGGAGGCGGCGGCTCCGCCCCTCCGCCGCCATCCAGCACGAAGGTAACCGGCCCGGCGGTTTCGGGCACACTCGTCATCGACCCGCATGAGGTCGCGATCACCACGAAGGCGAAGCAGGGGGGTCTTCGCCTTCAGAAGGGGACTCTGTTCACTGGTACGGCGTTCGACGTCCCAGCCACCTTCCCGCTGACATGCGGTTGTGATCTGAAGCTGAACGACAAGCGGTTCCTGGATCAGAAGCTAACGAATTTCGTGCCGTCTGCCATCGTGGATCAACTGTTCAAGGATCTGGGATTCATCGTGCCCTTCCCTCCGGGCGTGACCCCGATCATCACCGATATCAATAACGCCACCTGCACGGGTGACCCGGAAAACCCGGCCGTCGCTGCGGACCCGAATGGGCACGTGACTCTCCTCGGAAGTGGCACGTGCTCGGTGCCGGCGCCCGACGCGACTTTTCCCAGCTTGCCTCCCATTGCGGGCGTGCTGTCGATGGATATCGTGATTCAGTTCCGGGTCCCCCAGTAGGCCGCGCAGAGGATTCGGAGGCGCGTCCTCCCTTCCCGAGTCGTTGCCGCGCCAGACGACTTGCGTGGACTGTGTGGTTGACACGCTCATGAGACGCGCACACACTGCGCGGACGCGCCGGTGGCTGATGAAGAGATCGTTGTGAATGGGGAATTCGTCTGTCCTTGAGAGGAGGAACGAGAAGACAGAACCACGAAGCGGCCGTTCCAAGTAAACTCGAGCTCGAGGAGCTTGGAGCTCGTCGAGCTAAAGTTCGGCGAGCGACGCCCGCACGCGAAGTGGCCCGTCAACCGTCCCGAGGGCTTCGAAGATCTCGAGCGCCCGCTCGAGGAATTGTCGGGCCTCGTCGGAATCTTCCGCCGAACGGCGAAGGCCGCCCGTGGCTGCCAGCGTCTTCGCGAACTCGTTGCGCGACCCGATCTCCTCGAGGATCCGGAGCGCCTCTGCCAGATGAATGGCGGCACGAGCCGGATCGTCCGGTGTCAGGCACTCGCCCAAGAGCCGATGCGCCACGCCTTCGAGATGCCGATAGCCGCGCTCGCGGCTGGTGGCGAGGACCTCCTCGACGAGCTTCTGCCCCCGTGACCGCTCCCCCTGTCGGAGGCACGCTTCCGCCAGCCACAGCGTGTGGAGCGAGCGCGTGTAACGCAGATTCGACTTTTCGAACCAGGCCGCCACATCCTCCAGTTCCGCGATACCGGCGTCGAGGTTTCCCGCCTTGACGAGCCCGTATCCGTGCGCCCCCCTGGCCATGGCCGCGTCAAACGGGATCGGGTTCAACGCGAACGCCTGCTCGCAGCAGCGGAGGCCGCTCTCGAAGTCGCCTCGCTGAATGTGGGTGGAGCCGGTCCGCCACCAGCCACTGCTCTTCAGGCGCAGATCGTTCATTTCCTGCCCGTGCTCGAGCGCGCGCCGGCAGTACTCCAGTCCTTGCTTCCACTGCCCCGAGGCATTGGCGGCGGGGCTCAGCTGGTAGAGCGCGCGGCAGGCCCACCAGAGATTCTGGCGTGACTCGAAGAAGCGGAGCGCTCGCTCGCCCGTCTCGAGTGCTCCCTGAAGGTTCCCTGCGAACAGGTAGACTTGCGCGAGGCTGCACTCGGCAAATGCGCGCATGTCGTCGAGGCCGGCGAGGTCGGCGAGGGCGACCGCCTCGCGGCAGTACGCGATCGGCACCTCGGTCCGCGCGCCGGTGAGGCTGTGGAAGAACCCCGCCCAGGAGAGCCAAGCCGCGCGGCGGGGTGGATCGGCGCTCTCGGTGAGGTCGCGGATCGAGTCGAGCGCCTGGACGTGCTCGGCCTGCCGGCCGAGCGCAAACATGACCTCCGCCTGCTTCACCACGGCGTCGATCCGGCGCAGTCGGTTCGGTTCGGTGTCGGGCATCGTTTCGAGACGCTTGACGGCCGACTCGAAGCGTGCGACAGCCTCGGCGTTGGCCCAGCGCCGCTGAGCCTTCGCCGCGGCGAGGAGATCGTAATCGATGGCTTTCTCGCCCTCGGCGCTCCGGCCGAAGTGGTAAGCGAGCAGCTCCACCACCTCATCGACGCGTCCAGCGTACAGCTCTTCGAGTCCGACCCCGGCCGCCGCGTGGTAGAGGCGCCGCCGGCGCTCGAGCACGCCGGCGTACACGACTTCCTGGGTCAGCGCGTGTTTGAAGCTGAAGGTCGGCGTCGGATCCTGCCCGCTCGGAAAGACGAAGTCGAGGCTGTGGAGCTCTCCCAGGTGAGCGTCCAGCTCGGCCTCGTCGAAGCTGAGGACGCGAGAGAGCAGCGGCACCCCGAAGCGGCGCCCCACAATCGCCGCGCCCTGCAGCGCCTGCTTGAGCGGTTGTGCCAGGCGGTCGACGCGGGCCGCGATGATGTCCTGGATGGTCGCGGGCACCGTGACACTCGCGCTGCTGAGCCGCGCCTCGCCCTGCTCGACGACGATGCCTCCCGTCTCCTGGAGCTGCCGAAGAATCTCCTCGACGTAGAGCGGGTTCCCTTCGCTCTTCTCGGCGAGGATCTTGAACAGGTGCTCGGACACCTGCTCGGCGGCGAGCAGGGTCCGGATCATTTCCTGGACCTCTCCGGCATCGAGACCCTCGAGCGTGATCGTCTCGGCCATGGGCGGGGTGAGCCAGGGGGCCGTCAATCCCGGACGCGTGCTCAGCACCAGCAAGAGGCGGTGACCAGAGAGGCCCTTCGCCAGCTGGCCCAGAAATTCCTCAGAGCTGGCGTCGACCCAGTGAAGATTCTCGACCACGAGGACGGCCGGCGCCGACTCGCTCACGCGCAGGAGCACGTCGAGGAGCACGCCGAAGGTCCGCTCCTTGAGCTGCGCGATGCTCAGGCGATCGAGAAACTCCTTGGGGGCGGAAACGCCGAGGAAGTGGGCGAGCAGGAGCGCCCGTTCTTCCCCCTCGAGGCCCAGGAGCTGAAGCTGCTCGGTCACGCTTCGCCGGATCTGCGCGCCGGTCATCCCCTCGGTGGGGCCGAGGTGCCGCCGCAGGAGCCCAAGGATCGGGTAGTAAGGAATGGAGCGGCCATAGGAGACGCAGGTTGCGTCAAGCTCGAGGACTCCGAGGCCCTCGAGGGTCTGTAGAAACTCGTAGAGCAACCGCGATTTGCCGACACCGGGCTCACCCGCGAGCAGCACGGTGGCGCCCTGGCCTCCGGCCGCGCGGCGGTACGCGTCCGTGAGACGCCCGAGCTCGCGCTCGCGGCCGAACAGCGGAGTGAGCCCTCGTTCTTTCGACACCTCCAGCCTGGTTCGGCCGCGGATCTCGCCGACGAGGGCGTACGCGCGAACCGGATCAGTCTTCCCTTTCACCTGGAACTCGCCCAGGTCCTCGAAGGTGAAGAAGTGCTCCCGGAGGTGCTGCGTGCGCCGACTGACGACGACCTGGCCCG
>Ga0209761_1001290_pt1 | contig 16134 bp, 15 predicted proteins | sample GraSoi013_1_40cm_4_FD_185818 | JGI IMG/M metagenome (GOLD analysis project Ga0209761, IMG submission 185818) | Grasslands soil microbial communities from the Angelo Coastal Reserve, California, USA - Sample 09_25_2013_1_40cm (SPAdes) (version 2) | ecosystem: Environmental > Terrestrial > Soil >...
GCATCTTATGGCCGTCGTAGTCGACGACGTTGATAGAGCGGGGGTGTACGCACGAAGTCCGCAAGGGCGACGTGTTCAGCCCGCCGCCACTAACCGCCATAGCCACACTAGCACCCGTCGGTGGTGCGTTGGCGGCTTAGCCGTCAAACAGGACGCATATGATCGGTCCCGTGATTTTCCCGCGCAATCGATTGCCGTAGCGGACGCTCTCGATGGATTCTTGTGTCGATTCGTTTTCTACGGGACCCATGTCCGACCTCTGGATCGGCGATGTTGGCATTCGAGTCACGGACCTGGAGCGCTCGATCGAGTTCTACAACAAAGTCTTCGACCTCGAGGAGATCGATCGGGGAGGGGACGACGAAGGCAAGTACGTCCTGTTTCGAGACCGCCGGTCCCGCCAACGGTTGGAGCTGAATTGGTACGCCGAACGTAGTCCGTTTTGGACCCCTTACGTTTCCGGAGAGGCGCTCGACCACTTTGAGGTCAGGGTGAAGAGCATACCCGAAACGCTCGAGCATCTCAAAGGCCTCGGGATCCTACCGGCGACGAGGAAGCTTTGGGTCAACCGCAAGACCGTCACGAAACTGAAAGACGACCCGAAGTTTCAGAAGCTCATGCAGGAGGACCTCTGGACCTCGCGAAACGGCCATCGCATCGCCTACATCCAGGATCCGGACGGCATCTTCTTCTGCCTCTACGACCACCCCGAAGAACCCTGGGAGGGCCCGATTCCCGACCACTATTGAAGGTCGACACCGGCCGGACCGAGCTCAGGGGTACTGGGCGCACGTCCGGCAATACCATTGGCCGGAGGGCAGGACCCAAACCAGCGGCCAGCCACAAGACACACAGATTGGCTCGGGCGACCTGGGCCGTGACGCTGCGGCGGCAGCGGCCCCGATTCCCCGGATCACAGCCCAAATGAACATTACAAGCCCGCCCAAGATTCCCGCCACGGCGAGAGAAGAGACGGTGCTCCAATACCGATACTGGGCCTCGAGCTCCGCGCAGACGACAGGGTCCCCGCAGAGTCCCTGTTCCGAATGAGAGATGATGGAGGCCTGGGACCCGGCGTAGGAGCTAACGGCAACTCCCACCGCCATGAGAAGGACACCAAGGACGATGCCTAAGACCGTCGGCCAACGCCGCATTGGAAAAACCAAAGGCGCACGCCGTGACATCAACCCACCGTCCACTGAGTCCGATGGAGGCCATCTCCCATGTCTCAATCGACGAGATTCGGAAAATCGTTATGCGGTCTCATTTCCTATGACATACGGGTGAGCGAATCCGCCGAGACGCCGGGCAGTCCAGCAAACCGGCGAACGAATCACGAACGAGTAACCTTTCCGAAAGCCGCTGGCTGGATCGGCCTCCTTGCCTTGGCCGTCGGGCTTTTCCAAGTTGCGTGGGCCGCGAAGGACTTGCTGCCTTCAGGGATCTTCCACGACCCGAGGACGGAGTCACAACTTCGCCTTCTCTTCGACCAAGGAGCACTATCCGCGTTCAGCGGCGGCGTTCTTTCGATTGGAGGATTCCATCTTGATTGGACGAAGCAACGGCCCCGAAAAACTGGAGGTCCCTCTAACACTTCTCCCGAGCCCGGCTGGCACAGGACGCTTCTTGCTGTGGCCGTGCTGATCGTCTTCGGGATACTCGCCCTCAGCATTCTCCCGACTCCCTCCCGCGATGTTGCGTTCTCCCCAAGGGACTTCCAACCCCTAGCACAACCGATCAACGTCACGACATACGGAGCCTACCGCGTCTCGCGCAACTTCTGGGCCGACCAGGGCGGCGTTCTGGCGGTTGACGTTCAAATCACTTGGACGGACAATCGCACGGGGGGAATCCTGTTCAATGGTACGCCGGGCACCCACGAGGTGTACGCAGCCTCGGCATCCAGTCCCCGCGAGTCTCCGACACGCATCTCATATTTCGTTGCCCCCTCGAGTGGCTTCTACGTACTCGTTGTATGGCTCGGTCGCTGCGTCACCCTGACGAGCGGCGAGTGTGCGAACACGACTGCGGCCATCCAAGCTCAGACGCTCGGAACGGTGCCAACGATCTACCTGCCCGCACAGCTCGGAGGATCCGTCCTCGGCCCCGCGCTGGTCGCCATCTCCGTCGTCGCATCGCGCGGTCGAAGACGAATCCAGCTCCCATGATTCCGATGAATCCATCGGAATCCGGCGCGGCCGCAAGGTTACTTCGGATCCGCAGCGCTGGCGGTGCGAGTCGCGCCTTGGTTCCTGGACTCGGACACTACGAACGCGCGGCCGAGGAACGCGAGTCCGACCAGAGAGATCCAAGCGCTCGCCCAGATTCCGGTGCCGAAGGTCGACACGCTCGCAACCGCGGCCATGATCGGCGCGCCGACGGCCACGCCGGCGACCAGGAGTGCGTAGAACAATCCCGTCACCAGACCGTGTTGCTGCGGATCCGCGCCGCGCGAAATGAGGGCCGAAGCCGAAGGGAAGACAAATCCGTGGCCGACTCCGAAGAGGGCCATCAGGACGAGGAGCGTCGGGAGGGCACGGATGAGCGGGATGCAGGCCATCGCGATCGCGACCGCAACCAGGCCGATCGTCGCGGGCGTCGCGGGGCCGTACCGGTCTGCGAGGATCCCCGCGGGATAGTGGAGCAACAACGAGAGGATCGCGAACGCGGTGAAGCTCAGGCCGACGGCAAGTGCTCCGTACCCGAGCTCCTGTTGGAGGTGCAGCGGAACGAGCGCAACGAACGCGCCCAGGATGAAGTAGAGGCTGAAGATCGCTGCGTAGCCGGCCGCGGGAGACGGTCGCCCCGCATACGAGACGAGCCTGTGCCAGGGCATCGCCCTCGGAGCCGTCTGGGGCGGCTCCGAAATCGGAATGGCGATGACGAAACCCGCCAACAAACCCGCGGACAGCACGTAGAAGAGAACCGAGTACCCGAATCGAGCGACGATCGGACCCGCGATCCCGAAGCCGATCACCACTGCCAAGGCCAGGGACATCCCGTAGAGGGCCATCGCCCGGCCTTTCCGTTCCGGCGTGGAGGTGTCGGCCATGAGTGCCATCGAGCTCGGACCGGCGAGTCCGCTCCCAATGCCGTGGCTCACCCGGACGAGCGCGAGGGTCAGCGGCGTCGTCGCCAGCGAATAGAGGAACAGCGATATTGCATCCCAGAGAAGGCCGACTTGAAGCGGGAGTTTCCTCCCAAAGCGATCGGCGATCCGGCCGAAGAGCAGGTTCGCGGGCGCATGGACGGCGGAGAAGAGGCCGACGATGATCCCGATCGTCACCAGGTCCGCGCCCACATGCTGCGCATAGAGCGCGATCACCGGAACGAGCGCGTTCGAGTCCATCGTTCCGAGCATCGTCGCGGCGAGCAGATTCAGGGTCCGCCGCCCGGCCATGATTGGCGGGACGCGCGCAACGCTCAAAAAGATGAGCCGACACGATTCACCTAACGCCGCTGATTTGCCGGGGTCACCGGAACGTTTACGTCGGCGGGAGGGTTCGACAGACAGTGCGCATTCCTCTCGTCGTCGATTCGAACGAGCCTGAGGACATTCCCGAGCGCCTCAGGGAACTCGGCGTCGAGATCGAGGTGCGGAAGATCGCGCCGGGAGATTATGTCCTGGGACCGGTCGGGATCGAGCGCAAGACCCTGTACGATTTCTTCAACTCGATGGTCCGGAAGCGTCTTTTCGAACAGGTCCAGCGACTCCGCGACGCCTACCCGCAGCCGCTCGTGATCCTCGAAGGCGACCTGGCCGAGATCTCGACGTTCCGGAGCCCGCAGGCGATCTTGGGCGCCCTCCTCGTCCTCGAGACGACGGAGCGGGTCCCCGTGCTGACGACGGCGGACAAGGAACAGACCGCCCTCCTGTTGAGCATCCTTTGGAAGCGCCAGGGGAAGGGAGCGGCGGAATACGGCCTGCGGCACAAGCCGAAGGCGATGTCGCTCGAGCAGCGGCAGCGGTTCGTCGTGGAAGGACTTCCGAGCATTGGCGAAACGCTCGCGCGCAGTCTGCTTGAGCGGTTCGGTTCCGTGCGCGCCGTGTTCACGGCGTCAGAGGAGGACCTGAAGAAGGTGCCGAAGATCGGCGACATCAAGGCCGCCGAGATCGTGCGACTCTCAAACGCACCCTTTGAGGGAGACCAGAAACACCTCGAGGACGAAAGGTCTGACGCCGACAGTTGACCATGGACTCTCGTGCTCCGCAGTCACAATCCGGGCACGCGGCGCGGAGTGCGACAAAAATCGGCTAGGACTAAGAGCCGTCAGGGACGAGGCCGAGCTGTCGAAGCACCAGGAGTCGGTCCCAATACCCGCGAAGGTCCTCGATCTTACCATCCCGTGCGATGCCGATGAACGTGGCGGGAACGCTCACAGTCTTGTGGGTGGGCGGTACCGTCTCGGCTCCGTCGAAGGCGCCGGTGTGCGTCCCTGTGTAGATCACTTGGAGGACGAATGCGGCGTCTTGGGCGAAAATCCGCTCCTTCGTCCACCTCGAGTCGGGAAACCCGGCGAAGTATGCGGCTGCCCAGGCCCTCCCGCCACGACGACCCATCCGGAGGTCCGGGCTGTCCGGCCCAATTCCCAGGAACCCGTCCGATGTCAGCGCCTCGAGACGGTCGAGATCGTGGGCGTTGAACGCGTCGAACAAAGCTTGGGCGATTTGAGCGCTGGCCTGACTGTGCATAAGGCGTACCCTCACTCGTGGCCTAATCGATGGGACCAAAGGGAAAAGACTCGTCCGCTCCTCCGTTCAGACTCCGGGACGAAGCTGCGTGGGCGTACTTATCATGGAACGCGGAGCGGATAGTCGTTTCGGTGCTAATTATTGGGTTGATACTCAACCGGAAATCGTCAAGGACGCAAGGAGCGGAACTCGGTTCGTGTCGATGGGACACCGCATCGCCGAAGGCATCATGGCTCTTCCATCTGGCCCAAGTGAGGATCTACAATCGATGGGTCGCTCGTCCGACGCTCCGCGCGCCCAGTCGATTTTCGGGGCGCCGACGTCCGGCTCGTCGTGCCGAAAGACGCCAGACGGAGGCGTCTCTTTTCAATCTGCTGGTCCACCTTCTCCTTTGTCAATACCGGAAGGCCCGGGCGATAAACTTATGACGGCTTCCCCCTTTTTTGAACACGGGATGCACTCAACGGAGTGGGGTCGGAAGACTCACCATGAGCCAGCTCCGAAAACCGGACTGCGCGCCCAACTCGCCCGTGGGTTCCACTTGACCCTTGGGAGCCTTCGCGTCCTTGCGACCGAGCCGCGGCTCATGGCGCTGCCGTTCCTGGCCCTCGTCTTCACGGGCTTCGTCTGGCTGATTGTCGTGCTCAGTGTCCTCGCGCTCGGTCTCCCGCCGGCGTCGCCGTCGAGCGGCTTCCTGTACCAGGAGATGTTCATCGCATATCTGGTGACTTATTTCCTCTCCGTATACTTCATGGCGGCAATCATCGGCGCCGCCGCCATCCGACTCCAGGGGCAGAGGCCCTACGTGTTGGACGGAATCGCAGCGGCGAACGCGAGCTTCTTCCAGATCCTCGTCTGGTCGTTCCTCGCGGCGACCGTCGGCGTCTTGCTCCGGTTCACCTCGATTCGCTCCGACGCGGGCGGACGATTCGTATCGCGGGTCCTCGGATACGGCTGGCCCATCGCGACCTTGTTCGTGCTCCCGACGCTGGTCCTCGAAGGCGTCGGGCCGGTGAAAGCGTTCCGTCGCAGCCGCGCCCTTTTGCGGGAGCGATGGGGCGCCCATCAGAGTGGAGTCCTGGGGACCGGTCTCGTGTTCCTCCTCCTGTTCGCGATCGGCCTTGTCCCGTTCGTGTGGGGGATCGTCGGAGAGCCCGGCAGCCTGACGTGGCCGGTTGCGGCCGTCCTGTATTGGCTCGTCCTGAGCGCCCTCTGGTCCGTCGTCCATGGGATTCTCGTCACGACCCTCTACCATTACGCGACCGATAGCGAGGCATCGTTCGGCTTCAACTGGCAGGCCTTAAATCATCCGTGGATCCGGTAGGCGACAGTTCCCGGAACATCCGCACGATGTCCTGCGACGGCGCGTCCGTCTTCACGCCTCGCGGATGGAAGTGGGTCCGCGTCGCGCGATAGCCGATCTCCTGCAGGCCCTCGATGAATCGGTCGAGTCTCGGCGGCGAGTGACGTTCTCCGGCCGCGAGTTCGTCCGTCGTGACGAAGAAAGGCGGCATCTCGCACTCCGCCTTGAGGAGCGAAAGGAGCCGCGCGGACGCAACGGACGTCCAGGCCGAGGGCTGAAGCCGGCGCAGGACCGCCGCGTCTCCGAGCGGTCCGAGCCACAACGGGCCAATTGTAGCCCGATCCGCTCCGGATGCGACGATGAAACGGCCGGGGCCGACCCGGACCAAGTGGCCGATCGAACCCGAACCCGATCCGGACTCGACCAACACATAGATCCGAAGGAAGTGTTCCGCAGAGAACGCGAAGATCGGTTGAATCTGACTCCCTCGCTCCGCGGCGAGACGATGACAATAGCCCAGCAGGATTCGAAGCCCGATCTCCGCGCCCTGAGCGGAGCGCAGCGGACGCGCGCCATACCGTTTCACGCATGCGTTCGGATAGGTGCCACAGAGAACGGCGGTGTCGGTCGCGGTGATGCCGATCCCAGACGATTCCTTCGCAGCGCCGAATGCCGCGCCGAGGAACGGGGCGGGCGGGCCGAACGGATCGATGTCGACGAAATCGTACCGCCGTTCGCCCAGATAGGCCGACAAGTCGCCCGTGCGGACATCGGCGATGAGGCCGTTGCGGTGAAGGTTCTCGCGAATCAACTGCGTCGCATCCCGTGACCGATCGTTGAACGCGAGGTGTTCCGCGCCGACTTCGAGGGCCATCCGGATTCCCCATGCGCCCGTTGCCGCGAGTCCGTCGAGGAGAGACCCGAGCGGACGAGGCCACTTCGAGAGGACGATCGCACTGAGGTCGCGGTTCACCGCCATCGTCGGATTGTAGAAGGGCCACGGCCCGGCCGTCCCGGGGCCTTTGCGGCGCGGCACGTCCGGGACGAGCAGGTTCGCGGATCCCTCCGAAACCGCAACGGTCGGGAACGGAAACTCCACGACGGTCGCGAAGGGGGCGTGGCCAGATATCCCTTCGTCCTCAGAGGACCTCGCCCTTCATCAGCTTGACAATCTTGTAGGGCAACAGGTTGCGGTTCACCATCGTGACCTCCAGGATCCGCACATCGTCCCGGCGGCGAATGTCTTGCAGGAGCGGATTTCGGGACTTCTTGTGGAGCGTGAGGAGGAGCGGCTTGTCCGCTTCGAGGGCGTCCTTCACCGCGAGCACGAAGTTCGGCGACTCGACTTCCATCTTGCCGACCTCGTCGATCACAATGACGTCCGCGTTGGCGGTCGCGCTCCGGAGAGCGTTGACGCCGACCTCCTCGAGCGCGCTGATGTCGACGCCGAACCGTCCGACCATCGTTTTCGAAGTGATCTCGCGGGAGGCGAACACCCGTTTCTCTTTCGTGGCCCAGTCCATCACGTAGAATCCTTCGCGCCGGTTTCGCTTGACGATCGGCTCCGTGATCATCCCGCCGACCTTGAGGCCGTCGCCTTCGAGCATCTCGATGACCTTGAGAAGGCAGTACGTCTTGCCGGCGCCGGGGAGGCCCGTAATCCCGATCTTGAGCGCCTCGCCCATGCCACCCACGCGGCGTCAGAAATATGCGTTGCGCTATAAAAGAGTCTTTATGTCGGTCGCATCGGGAGGCGACTCGACTCGCGGAGGACAAAGGTGATAAGCCGACCGTCCCGTTCCGAGCCTGAGGGACGCGGTGAAAGTCGCGGTCTTCGTCCTCGGGCTCGTGCTGCTGTTCATCGGTCTCATCGGGGCCCTCTACGGTTGGTTCGTCGCATCCGGTCTGGAAGCGACCCACGCCTTCACGTGCGCGCCCAGCGGCCCGCCGGAACCCTATCCGGGCTGGTGCGCGGCGCTCTTGTCCTCGGCGTCGACCTATCGGACCCTCGCGTTCGGGATGGTGGCCCTCTTCCTGGTCGGCATCGTTTTGTCCGTGGCCGGCGCGGTCATGAAAGAAATCCCGTCGGCTCCGACGATGATGATGGCTCCCCCGCCCGTCCCCCCGCCAGGCGCGCTCCACACCTGCAAGAACTGCGGACGGTCGATGCCGTCCACGGATCGCTACTGTCCCAGCTGCGGGACGCCGCAATGGTAGTCGACTCACGAAGGCGAAGGAGGAGGCGGGCTCGGGAGCGGCACCGGACTCCGGGTGGGCACCGGTTCCTCCTTGCGGCGGACCTTGCGGACCATAAGGGTCGGCGTCTCCGTCCGCCGCGCGATCTGGTCTTGCCACGGGCCGAACGCGAACTGCGTCAGCCGCCACTCCGTCGACGCGCCGAGCGCGAGCAGGTCGTAGTTCTTCGCCTCTTCGACCACCGTGTCGACGATGTTCCGGGCCTTCACGAACTTCTCCTCGAAGGCGACGCCGTGGGTGCGGCACATCTCCGCGAGCCGCGCGCTGTAGCCCCGTTCCTTCTCGAGCTCCCGGTCCGTCTGGACCGCACTGAGGATCGTAATCTTCGCGCGGTGCTTCTTCGCGAGCAGGATCGCGTACCCCGTCGCGTACGACACATGCCATTCCGGAGCATTCATGACGAGGATGCGCTCGACTTTCGGCTTGAGCCCGGCGCTTTTGAACACGACGACGTCGCACGGGGCCTCCTGGACGAAGCGGTCGACGTTCGTCCCCAGGATCCGGCCCCGCCGCCAGCCCCCTCTCCATCCGAGGATCAGCAGGTCCGTCTCGTCCTCGCGGATGTTGTCCAAGATTGAATCGAACACCTTGTGGCTCACGTCGACGCGGGCCGTCGAATAGGCGCCCAGTTCCTCCGCACGCCTTCGCAGCTTGCCGAGATGGTAGCGGACTTCGCCCACGTAGGCCCGGTCGATGGCATCGATTGGAAGGGCGGGCGGCACCTCGATCACGTGGAGGAGCGTGAGCTCCGCGTCTTCGACCTGGGCGATCAATGCGCCGAACTCGACGAGCTCGACTCGCTCGAAGTCCTCGATGGGAAGCAAGATTCGGTACCGGGGACGGCGACGCGGCAAGATCGACTCCACGACCTTCGTAACGCCGATCACAATTTCCTTCCTTTCGTGCAGATAGTGGACCGTGAGCCCGATCCCGATCCAGCCGAGCGCGACGAACCACGCGATCGGTTCGATCGTCCACAGGCTGAGGGCGAGTACGAACTTCGTCGCGATGCCCAACAGCGGGATGATGGGGAAGAGCGGCATCACGTAGTATCGCTTCACGTCGGGCATCGTCCTCCGGAGGACAATCGCCGCCCAGTTCACCATCAGGAATAGGAGGAGGAACATGACGTCGGCGCTCGCGGCGACCGTATTGAGGTCGAGAGTCAGCGTGATGCCTACGATGATGAGCCCCGAGACGGCAATCGAAATGTGCGGAGTGCGCTTCCGAGCATGGAGCTTCCCGAGGGCTCGGGGGAGTCCGCCGTCCCGGCCCATTGCGAACGCGACACGGCTCGAGGAGAAGATCAGAGAATTCAGGGCTGCCAGGGCTCCCAGGGCGACGCCGAACACGATGATCTGGGTGCCGTACGGCATCACCTGCGCTGCGATCTCGGCGATCGCATTGTTGTTTCCCACGGGTCCTGCGGGGGACGCCTGAAGGAGCAAGCACGATGCAGTCGGGCCCCCGCTGCAATTCCCCGAAATCCCGATCGCCACGAACGCAACCAAGATGAAAATGAGGGTCGAAAGCCCGATCACGATGAAGTGGGCGCGCGGAATGTTTTTTTCCGGGTGGCGCACCTCTTCCCCGGTCTGAGCGATAATCTCGTAGCCCTCGAAAACGATGAACGTGAAGCCCATCGCTCCGAGGAGAGAGACAAACTGGAGAAAACCTGAGTCGCCGTGGAGAAACGGCTGGAAGTTTGCCGCCGGCACGCCGGTGTGCGTCAGGTGCAGCAATCCCGCGATGATGAAGGCGCTTACGACCACCACGAGGGCGATCGTCACCGCGGTCTCCGATTTCCCCGTGAGCTTCGTCCCGCGGTAGTTCAGCCCGATGAAGACGCCCGCGGCGAGGACGGCGAAGAGTTTTGTCAGCGCTCCTTCATCGAGGCCGTAGAGGACCAAGGAGGGAGTGCCGAGGATCGTCTTCAGGGCAAGGACGATGCCGAATCCGAATCCGTAGATGTAGAACGAGGCGACGATGCAATGGCCGAACCATGACATCCAGCCTCCGAGGAATCCCCATGGGTCCCGCATGGATCGGCGGATCCAGAGATATCCACCGCCGGTCTCGGGAAACGCGGATCCAAGTTCCATGTACGCCATCGCGGTGAACATGGTCACGACGAAGTTCAGGCCGAATGCCAGGACGAGCGAAGGACCCGTGATCGCGAATCCGGGCCCGACGAGCAGGAAAATCGTGGTCCCGATCGTCGGGCCGAGTCCGATCATCGTGATTTCCAGGAGCCCGAGGTCTCGTCGAAACTTGACCTCAACCTCGCGGCCCTGTGCCATCGGGTCGCGGCAGAATGGGAGTCCCTTATTAGTCCTTGGTGGGCCCGCCGATGGCCTTCAAATACGCTTCTCGTTCCCTCGGTGTACCGCGGGAGAGCGCGACGGCTCATGACTGACCGCGTCATGTCTCAAATCTCTGCTTAGGTCGTCCCACCGCGCGAGCGCAACCCCCAAAGCTTTTCAAACTCTACGACGCATCGGAAATCGGGTGGTCTTGTACAACCTACGACTCCAAGGCCGGTCAGTACACTTACGAGGGGGAGCACGAGTCGCTGGAATTCCCCGCGCTTGGAGATTGGTGTCGGCGCGGTGTTGCTCGCGTTCTTCGCTTTCGTCCAGGCAGTGAACGTCTACGAATATCTGGTCGGGGCAGTCGACTTCCCGGTAATTGGGTTGACGGTCTTCTTCATCTTGTGGGGGATTGGACTCATCGTCCACGGTGTGCTTCGGAGGCATCGAGGCGCCCCGCTGCCTCCATCCCCCGGATATACAGCAGAACCGCAGGCGATTCCACAGGCCACGGGTTCCGAGTTGATGGCATGTCCGAGGTGCGGAGCGACCCTCAACGCAGCGGATCGGTTTTGTCCAAACTGCGGGTTCCAGGGAAGGCAGTAGCGGGAAAAGGTGCCCCACTCCCGATCGGATTCGCTACCTCAATTTGGAGGGTACAGCTCATGCGACTTGGGTTCTTGCCTGCGCGGAACAGCGCATCCAACTCAGTTAGAACATCGGCGGACTCACCCGACATCCTTCAAATACATCAGCGGATAGTCAAGTTCGGGCACGTAGCGGAGCGCGCCGACGGCCCGTGCGGCGCCGACGCGCACGGAGACTTCGACGTCCAAGAGATCCTCCGTCAGCACACCGTACTTGTACGGTCCGCGAATCCGCATCCGCTTCCGGTCGATGCGCACGCGGACGCGTTCGACGAGCGGCTGCACCCGCGTGGCGGCCTCGATCGCGCGCTCCAAGGACGCTGCGGTTTCAGACGTCAGCGGCGCTCCGACGTACTGATGGACAATCGAGCCCAACTTGATCCCGACCTCGAAGGCGGCTCGGTCGCGGTCTGCTCCGGCGAAGTACTCGCGCGTCGGGTCGACGGCCATGGCGGTCCCCGCGCGCGACAACGCAGGCATCGGGATAAGGGCGACGCCCAACGAGCATCCGCGCCGAACTCCGCGAGGCGTGCTCCATCATTTCTGTCAAACGACTCGAGCGAACGTATCAAAAGTCGATTGACAGCGGCAAAGGCTTAATTCGGTCGCGAGCTTGAACGGAGATTCCCTCATGGCTAGGAAGTTGATCATTGGCGTAATCGGAGGCGGCAGCACGGCGTCCCCCGACGGACTCGCCCTCGCCGAGGAAGTGGGATTCCTCATCGCGCGGGTCGATGCGGTCCTGATATGCGGCGGCCTGAACGGCGTCATGGAGGCTTCGGCGAAAGGCGCCAAGCGCGGCGGCGGCCTTACGGTCGGCGTCCTCCCGACTGGGAACAAGGCGGACGCGAATCCGCACATCGACTTGCCGATTGCCACGGCGATGAGCACCGCTCGGAATCTGATCATCGTCCGCACGGCCGACGCGATCATCGCGGTGAACGGTTCCTATGGCACGTTGAGCGAGATGGCCCACGCCTTCGATCTCGGCAAGACGGTGTTCGGCCTCCGGACGTGGCCCATCGACAAGGCAGGGGTCGACGCAAAGCTCTTCGTTCCGGTCGCCACGCCGCGCGAAGCCGTCGACCGGGCCCTCGAGTACGCCCGCAAGGCCATGGCGACTGAGAAAGCCGGACCCGGATTCCAGAAGTGAAGCATCTCCGCGGACCGACATAACTACAGACGGGTCCGCAGGCTTAAGTGAGTCCGCGAGATTTCAGCCGCCGTGCGGCCCACCATCCGGCCCGCCGACGTAGAATCGTGGGGCGTGCCTCGGAAGCCCGCGGAGGCACTTGCGGCTCGAATCGAGGCCGCATCTCAACGTCACGCCGGATCGTTCGATGCGCGCGAACAAGAACGGTTCTGGGTCCAGCTCCGCGCGTTGCTCCTGGCGAACCCGGAGACGCGGTGGCGGTTCGCGGCCCATCTCGCTCTGTACCGGCTCGCGTACGATGGTCGTGAACCGAGAGATGGTCCCGGGCCAGCCTGGATGCCGTCCAAAGCCGGCGCGCGATCGTCGAACATCGGGAAGCTGATGGCGGCCCGTCGCCTCGGATCTTTCGCGAACCTGCAGGAGTGGTCCATCGACCGCCGGGAAGAATTTTGGTCCACCATGATCCGCACGCTCGGGATCGTCTTCCGAAAGAAGCCAACTCGAATTCTGAAGCAGCCCCTCGATCCGCGTCATCCGGAGTGGCTGCCCGGCGCGCGGATGAACATCGCGGAAAGCTGCTTCCGTGCGGGCGCGAACAAGACGGCCATCCTCTCCGGACTGGAAGGATCTGACTCAATCCGGAAGATGACGTACAGTGATCTGCGGCGACTGAGTGCTCGGGTCGCCAACGGGCTGGACGAGCTCGGCCTGGATCGGGGCGAGAAGATTGCATTGTTCTTGCCCATGACTCCGGAAGCGGTGGCGGCGTACCTCGGAATCGTGCTGTCGGGGCGGTGCGTGGTCGGCATCGCGGACGCCGCGGCGCCGCCGGAATTCCGGAAACGGGCTCGCATCGCCGACGCCCGCGCCGTCATCACGGTCGACACGTACCTCCGCGACGGGAAACAGCATGCCATTTACTCCAAAGTCGTCGACGGCAACGGGCCGCGGGCGATCGTCATTCCCCGGGCTGGACCCAAGACGCGCTTCCTCCGGGATGGCGACACCGCGTGGACGGACTTCCTCAGCGACTGCGATGCATACGAGGCGGTCTCGTGTCGCCCCGGCGACCACACGAACATCCTGTTCTCGTCGGGGACGACGAAAGACCCGAAGGCCGTTCCGTGGACCCACACGACGCCAATCAAGAGCGCCGCGGATGCGTACCTCCATCAAGACATCCGACCGCGGGACGTGCTCGCCTGGCCGACGAGCTACGGATGGATGATGGGACCATGGCTGACGTATGCGAGCTTCGTGAACGAGGCGACGATGGCCTTGTACGTCGGGGCGACGACGGCCCGGCCGTTCGGCGAGTTCGTCGCTCGAGCCGGTGTCACGATGCTCGGCGTGGTGCCGAAGCTCGTTCGGAGCTGGAAGGCGGACCGGACGATGGAGGGGCTCGACTGGCACCGGATTCGGTTGTTCAGCTCCACCGCGGAGCCCTCCACGCCGGACGAGATGCTGTACCTGATGTTCCTCGCCGGGTATCGGCCCATCGTGGAATACTGCGGCGGGACGGAGATCGGCGGCGGATACGTCACCGGGTCCGTCGTGCAGCCGTGCGCTCCGTCGACGTTCACCACCCCCGCCCTCGGCCTGGACTTCGAGATCCTCGACGGGGGCCGCCCGGCCGCCCGCGGGGAATTGTTCCTCGTCCCGCCATCGATCGGCCTCTCGACCGAGCTGTTGAATTACGACAACGATGAAGAGTACTACGACGACGTCCCGAAAGGCCGGCACGGAGAACGGCTCCGGCGCCATGGAGATCAGCTCGAGCGTCTCGGTGATGGCTCCTATCGCCATCTCGGGAGAATCGACGACATGATCAACATCAACGGCGTGAAGACGAGCTCCGAGGAGATCCGGAGCGTCCTCAAGAGCGACAACGTCTACGACTCCAAGCCGATCGCCGTCGACCTGGACGGCTCTGGACAGCACCGCCTCGTCGTGTACGTCGTCCCGCGCGATCCACGGCTCCTCGGATCCGATACGCTCCGTGCGGAGCTCCGCCGCGAATTTCAGCGATCCATCAAGGAGAACCTGAATCCGTTGCTGGCCCACGTCGAGGACGTGGTCCTGGTGTCTGAACTCCCTCAAGCCGGACCGGGGAAGACGCGGACAATGAAGGAACTCCGGAAGGACTACTCCGCCCAAAGGGCACACGCCTGAGCTTCGGTCCGATCAGGGACGGTCTGGAGACGGTTCGGACGCGGGAGCCTCAACCCCGGAGGGGCGTGGGCGAACGGGCCTTTCGAGCGCCCGATTGATCGTGATTTGCGCGATACTGCCATAGTACTTCGCGACGTGCTCCAGCGGTCGAAGGACGAGTTGAATCAAACCGTTAGAACGCAATGGACCATTTGTCTGTCCACGACGCGGCCGGGAACCGGACCCGGCGACGGTGCGAATGTCACGAGTCAATGCCGCTTGTCGATCGAGGGCCTCGTTGGCCTTCGCCAGGTCGTTGGCGAAGAAGGCGGTCATCGTCAGCTCAATCACGTCCTCGAGCTTTCCTTTCAAGTTCCCAATCGTCTTCGCGAAATCCCGCGGGATCCGGCGGGTCGGCGTGAGGAACGGCCCCGCGCCGGCGGCGAGTTCCTCCCACAAATCGCCGACGTTCTCCAGGGCGACGGTGACCACCCGATCCCCGAGGAGGTGACGCGGCTCCGTCACCCCGATTCGCCCCGCGATCGTGCGGTTCTGCGCCGCGAGGAGGAGCTGCCGCACGACGAGCCAGTACAGTCGGTCCACCTCGAGCTCCATCCGGGCGACCTCCTCGATGTTTCCTTTCGCATCGCCGGAGATGACGCCGAGCGCCAGCTTCTCCATCCGCGAAGTGAGATAATGCAGACGTCGGAGGAGCCCGTCGATCGGGAACCGCGTCGGCTCGACGAAGTTCTCGATCGTGACGAACTTGGGGCCCTGGTTGACAATCGTGAGGCCGGTCAGGCCGCGCACCGCCTCGTGAATCTCCTGCAGCTGGCTCGGGGAGAGCTCCTCACGACTCCGCAGCCGGATGGTGTTGCAACCGACGATGTAGTTGCCGGTGATCATCCGCGTCAGCGCCTCGGGCCCGCTCCATTCGTCGGCGTCGATCGTCGCCTCTGCGGTGACCGGATATTCCTCGAGCGGACCGACCCGCACGCGGAGACTCCCGTCGTCTTCGATCGCGAGGCTGACGAGGGCGCCCGGCCGGATGCCGTTCGACGACGCCCAGTCTTTCGGGAGGGAGACGCCGAGACTCGAGTATCCCAGCTTCTGGACCTTCCGGGTTTCCAGCTCCATGATCCACGTAAGTACGGAACTCAACCAAATACGTACGCCGTTCGACCCGTTGCGGCCTCCTCGTCAATGCGCTGGAGGCCGGCAATCGACCGCAACCTCCGCATCGGTCGGCGTTCGGGTCTTCCGCTCGAATCGGCCCCAAAGCCTCATGAGTCCCGACGGAATCGGACCGAAGCAAATGGACCGCCAGGTGGATGTCCTCGTCGTGGGCGCGGGTCCGACCGGAAGCACCGCTGCCAAGTACGCGGCCCTCGGAGGGGCCGACGTCCTCATGATTGAGAAGCGATCCGAGATCGGTACACCCGTTCGGTGCGGCGAGGGCGTCGCGAAACGGTGGCTCGAGGAGATCGGGCTGACTCCGAGCCGGGAGTTCATCTGTCACGAGGTCGACGGTGCGCGGATCATCGCGCCCGACGGCACGACGCTGGTCCTCGACGAGACCAGGGCCGGGAACGAATGCGGCTACATCCTCGAACGAGACTTGT
>Ga0209761_1001292_pt1 | contig 16124 bp, 13 predicted proteins | sample GraSoi013_1_40cm_4_FD_185818 | JGI IMG/M metagenome (GOLD analysis project Ga0209761, IMG submission 185818) | Grasslands soil microbial communities from the Angelo Coastal Reserve, California, USA - Sample 09_25_2013_1_40cm (SPAdes) (version 2) | ecosystem: Environmental > Terrestrial > Soil >...
GGCCCCGACGCGGCGGCCGGCCGCGGGGCTGCCGCGGAGGGGCCGGCGGTCGCCGCGGCGCTCTTGTCCGTCTCGATCACCGCCACGAGCGTCTGCACGGGGACTGTTTGCCCCTCCTGCACCTTGATCTCGGCCAGCACGCCCGCCGTGGGCGACGGAATCTCGGCGTCCACCTTGTCGGTCGAGATCTCGAACAGCGGCTCGTCCCGCTTCACTTCGTCACCCAGCTGCTTGAGCCACTTGCTCAAGGTCCCCTCGGCGATGGACTCGCCCATCTGGGGCATGACAACGTCAACGCGAGCCATACACTCTCCTCGAGACGTCAGCCTTCAGACAGCAGACGTCAGCACTGATCGCTGACGTCTGCTGTCTGACCCTCTCAATACGCCGCCAGCCATCTCGCCGCTTTGACGATGTCTTCCGTCTGCGGCAGCACGAAGTCTTCCAAGGTCGGTGCATACGGCAGCGGCACGTCGTGCGCCGTCACCCGCATGATCGGGCCGTCGAGCCACTCGAACGCCTGCTCGTTGATGCGCGCCGCGATCTCCCCAGCCACACCGCCCGTGCGGGTGTCCTCGTGCACGATCAGCACCCTGTTGGTTCGCTTGACAGTGCGCATGATCGCGGCGTCGTCCATCGGCAGGAGCGTCCGGAGATCCAGCACTTCCGCCGCTACGCCGTCCTCCTGCTCGAGCTGTTCGGCCGCTTCGAGCGATTTCCACAGCGTGGCGCCGTAGGTCACGATCGACAGGTCCTTCCCTTCGCGCGCGAGCCGCGCCTCGCCGATCGGCGTCACGATGTCCTCGCCTTCGGGGAGCTGCTCCTTGATGCGACGGTACAGCCACTTGTGCTCGAGGTAGAGCACCGGGTCGTCGTCGCGGATCGACGCCTTGATGAGGCCCTTCGCATCCCGCGCCGTCGCGGGGTAGACGATCTTCAGGCCCGGCGTGTGGAGGAAGGCCGCCTCCGGGTTCTGCGAATGGAACGGCCCGCCACGCACATACCCGCCGCAGGGGCCGCGCACGACGATCGGCGTCGCGAGGCCGGCGCGATAGCGTGCGGTGGCCACGTAGTTGGTGAGCATGTCGTAGGCGCACGAGATGAAGTCGATGAACTGCATCTCCGCGACCGGCCGCATTCCCATGTGGGCCGCGCCGGCTGCCGCCCCGACGATCGCCGCCTCGGAGATCGGCGTGTCGATCACGCGCTGCTCGCCGAAGCGCTTGGTGAAACCCTCGGTGACCTTGAAGGCGCCGCCATACAGCCCCACGTCCTCCCCCAGAATGAAGACGCGCTCGTCGCGCTCCATCTCCTCCCACAGCCCCTGCCGCAGCGCCTCGAGATAGGTGACTTCGGGCATCTAGAGACTCCGAAACCAGAGCCGCGCGGCCGCCGCAGGACTGGCGTACACGCCGGGGAGCGCTGACTCCGGCGACGGCAGCGGCTCGTTGACGCATGCGTCAGTGGCCTGGTCGATCTCGGCCCGTACGCGCTCGTCGATGTCGGTCAAGTCCCGCTCGTCGGCCCAGTCGTGCTGGAGCAGCTGCTTCACGAAGCGGTCGATCGGGTCGTTTTCCTTCGCCCACCGGTCGAGCTCGTCCGCCCCCACGTAGTGTTGGTCGTCGTGCTCGGCGTGGCCCTTGCGGCGATACGTCTTCACCTCGATGAAGTGCACGCCCTTGCCCGCGCGGGCACGTGCGACCGCGTGCTGCGTCGCTTCGTACACGGCCAACACGTCGTTGCCGTCCACGGTCGTCGCCGCCACGCCGTATCCCTTCACCCGGTCGGCGAGGTGCTCCACCGCGAACTGCTTCCGGGGCGGCGTCGAATAGGCCCAATGGTTGTACTCTCCGATGACGACCAGCGGGCAACGCTGCACGGCGGCGAAGTTGATCCCCTCATGGAACGCGCCGGCCGACATACCGCCGTCCCCGATGTACACCAATCCGACTCGCGGCTCGCCCCGCAGCCGGAAGGTGAGGGTGATGCCGGCCATCACGGGGATCATGTCGCCGAGGTGGGAGATCTGGCCGAGGTAGCCGAGCTCGAGATCGTTGAAGTGGATGTTCATCTCGCGACCATGGGTCGGGCCCCCAGCCTTCGCCATGTACTGGCGCAGGATCTCGCTGGGCTGCGCGCCCATGACGAGCATGGCGCCGAGGTTCCGCGTCAGCGGCGACAGGACGTCGCGGTTCCGGCCGCGCTCGAGCGCATACGCGGCTGCAACCGCTTCCCCCTCCTGCCCGAGCGAGCGGAACAATCCACCGATGACCTTGCTTTGCCGGTACAGGGCCGTGAGCCGTTCCTCCAGCGTCCGCGTGAGCCGCAGATAGCGGTAGATTTCGAGCAGCTGCTCGCGGGCGAGCCCCGCCGGGATCGCCAGGGGTTGGGTCGTAGGAACGGTGCGGGACGCCATTGTAAATTGTAGTGGGCGTGAAACTTGGCTGGAGGGGGCGGGAGAATCAAGTTGCTCGGAGCTGGAGGAGGCTCCTATGGCCACACTGAAGCTGCGCGTGACCGGCATGAGCTGCAGCCACTGCCAGACAAAAGTCGAACAGGCACTGAAGACGACCGCGGGCGTGTACTCGGCGATCGTCGACCTGCAAGCGGGCGAAGCGGAAATCGACTTCAATGACGATTCCGTGACCACCCAGCAGCTGGTCGCGGCGGTCGAGCGAGCGGGCTACCGGGCGAGGCTCGCCGGCTAGTACGCGCCGCGCACCGCGTGCTCCGGCTCCACCTGCCGGTGCACTTCGGCCAGGAAGCGCCGCGCCAGCCGGTCGAGCTCGGACTCGCCCACCTGGTCGGTGCCCACCTCGACGAACGTGTAATGCCCGCCCTCCGCCCTGGCGGAGATCGTCACCTTGCCGAGTGAGCCGGCATACGCGCGCCGCCGCGGCGATTCTTCGGCGGGCGCCATGCGGCTGCCGAAGAACGCTTTCGCGGCGTCGAGCACCGCGCCAGGCGAGAGGCTGGTGCGGTGGAAGTATTTCACCCAATCATCTCCGTGTGAGACACGCCCCTACTCGCTTCACGCCGCCCATGCCGGCCGGAACCGCCGGAGGGTGAGGCTGTTCAGGACCACGGACAGGCTGGACCACGCCATCGCGGCGCTCGCCAGCACCGGCGAGAGCAGCCAGCCAGTGAACGGGTACAGCACGCCTGCCGCGATCGGGATGAGCACGACGTTGTAACCGAACGCCCACACCAGGTTCCAGCGTATCGTGCGCAGGATGCGCTTGGAGAGCTGGATCGCCGTGCCCACGCCCCGCAGGTCCCCGCGGATGAGGGTCACGTCGGAGGCTTCCATCGCGATATCGGTTCCGGTGCCGATGGCGATGCCGACGTCCGCCTGCGCGAGCGCCGGCGCGTCGTTGATCCCGTCGCCGACCATCGCCACGTGGCCCCCCTGCTTCTGCAGCTTCTTCACCAGGTCGGCTTTCTGCGACGGCAGCACCTCGGGGATCACGTCCTCGATCGCGACTTCCTGCGCGACCGCCTCCGCGCCCTTTTTCGAGTCGCCGGACACCATGATCACCGCGAGCCCCAGCTGCTTCAGGTGACGGATCGCGTCCTTGGCGGTAGGCTTGATCGGGTCGGAGATGGCGATCACCGCATAAACGGTGTTGTTCACCACCACGATGACCGGCGTCCGACCCTGCGCCGCGAGCCGGTCGGCGTCCTGGCCGAGCGAGCCGAGGTCGAGGCTGCGCTCGCGCGCGTGACGCAGTGAGATCACCTCGATGATGCGCCGATCCACCGTGCCGCGCGCGCCGCGGCCCTCCATCACCGCGAACTTTTCGACCGGCGGGATCTCGACCTGCTTCTCCTTCGCCGCCCGGAGAATCGCGACGGCGAGCGGGTGCTCCGAGCGCTGCTCCACGGCCGCCGCCCACTTGAGCACTTCCGCCGGGGCGATGGTCGTCCCGTCGGGCCGCTTCGCGGTGACGATGTGCGTCACGGTCGGCTTGCCTTCGGTAATCGTCCCAGTCTTGTCGAGCAGCACCGTGCGCACCTGCGACAGCCGCTCGAGCGCCTCCCCGCTCCGGATCAGGATGCCGTGCTCGGCCGCTTTCCCGGTGCCCACCAGGATCGCCGTCGGCGTCGCGAGCCCGAGCGCGCAGGGGCAGGCGATGATCAGCACGGTGACGAGCGCGATGGTGGAAAAGAGCACCGCCGGGTCGGGCCCGAAGTCGAACCATGCGACGAACGCGGTGATGGCGAGCGCGATCACGATCGGGACGAACACCCCGGCGACCCGGTCGGCGAGCCGCTGGATCGGCGCCTTGGTGGACTGCGCGTCCTCGACGAGCTGGACGATCTGGCCCAGCGCCGAGTCTTTGCCGACGCGGGTCGCGCGGAATGTGACGCTCCCGGTCGTGTTCAGCGTCGCACCGATCACTTCGTCGCCGATCTTCTTGGGGACGGGCATCGGCTCCCCCGTGAGCATCGATTCGTCGACCGCCGACGCGCCCTCAGTCACGATGCCGTCCACGGGGATCTTCTCCCCCGACTTCACGATGACGAGATCGCCGGGCACGACCGCTTCGACCGGGAGCTCGGTCTCCTTGCCCTCTCGCACCACGTGCGCCGCCTTCGCCTTGAGCCCGGCGAGCCGGCGGATTGCCTCCGACGTCCGCCCCTTGGCGCGCGCCTCGAGCAGCCTGCCGAGCAGGATGAGCGCGATGATCGCGGAGACGGCCTCGTAGTACACGTCGGCAGGCAACCCCGCCCTGGTGAACACGCCGGGCACGAGGGTCGCGACGAGCGAATAGAGGAACGCCGTGCCGGTGCCCACGCCGATAAGCGTGTTCATGTCCGCCGTGCGGTGTTTGAACCCGCTCCAGGCGCCGCGGTAGAACTGCTGGCCCGACCACAGCACCACCGGGAGCGCGAGCATCGCCAGGCCGAGCTTCAGCCATCGCGCATCGAGGGCGAGCCGTCCGCCGAGCGCCGCGTCGAGCTGCATGGCGAGCGGCATGAGGAGCCGGCCCAGCAGGTCGACCTGCTTGAAGGTGGTGTCCGGCTGTTCCGCCATCAGCAGCATGGAGCCCAGCATCGCCATGACCGTTACCGCGGCCGCGAGCGCGAACTTCCAGGTGAGGCTCCGGATCTCGCGCCGGCGTGCAATGCGCTCGCGCTCCACCGGGTCTTCGGTGGGGATCGGCTCCGCCACGTGGAAGCCCGCCTGCTCGACCGCCCGCTCGAGCTCCTCAGCCGTCGTCGCACCGGGGACGTAATCCACCGTGACCGTCTCGGTCGCCTGGTTCGCCGCGGCGCGGAGGACCCCCTTGAGCCGGCCGAGCGCCTGCTCGAGGGGCGCAACGCTGGGCGCGTAGTGTAGCTGCTCAACGCCGAACGTGACGCTGGCCTTGCCGCAGTCATACCCCGCCGCGCGGACCGTCCTGATCAGCTCGGCGACGTTGGTGTGGGCGTCGTCGTAGCTGACCGCGGCTCGCGCGGTGGCGTAGTTGACAGAGGCGGTCGCGACGCCGGCCGCGCCGCTCAACGCCTCCTGCACCGTAGCGGCGCAGGACGCACAGCTCATGCCCTCGATCGGGAGGACGATCCGCGACTCACTCATGGAGCTTGTGCGGCGAGGCGGCGGGCCGGCGGTCCCCGCCGGCAGGCTCCACCACCAGGAGTCCCTTCAGCATGTTCATGCCGCAGCGGAAGCGGAACTCGCCCGCCTGCTGGGGCGTGAACTCGACTGCCGTGGTTTCGAAGGCGGGGAGTGGCACGTCGATCCCGAAGTCCTCGAACACGACGCGCTCGGAGCAATCGACTGTCTCGTCGCGATAAAATTGCAGCCGCACCGGCGTGCCGGCCTGCACGACGATCGTGTCCGGGGTGTAGCCGCCCTTCACCGTGATGCGCACCTCTTGGACTCCCGCCGCGACGGTCGCCGTCACGGCCGGCCCGCTCGTGTAGAGAAAGTACCAGAGCACCCAGACGATTGCGGCTATCCCGACGGCCGTGACGGCGTACTGCGAGGTGCTCACGCCTTCTCGTAATACTCGATGCCGAGATGGGTGATCTGGTCTTCGCCCATCAACCACCGCAGCGTGTTCTTCAGCTTGATCTGTTGGATGAACAGGTCGTGCTCGGGATAGAGTCCCGGGGCGGTCTGCGGGCTCTTGAAGTAGAAGGACAGCCACTCCTGGATGCCGGAGAGCCGGGCTCGGTGGGCGAGGTCGAAGAACAGGGCGAGATCGAGCACGATGGGCGCCGCCAGGATCGAGTCGCGGCACAGGAAGTCGACCTTGATCTGCATCGGGTAGCCGAGCCACCCGAAGATGTCGATGTTGTCCCAGCCCTCCTTGTTGTCCCCCCGCGGCGGGTAGTAGTTGATGCGCACTTTGTGGAAGACGTTCCCGTAGAGCTCGGGATACTGGTCCGGCTGGAGGATGTACTCGAGCACGCCGAGCTTCGACTCCTCCTTCGTCTTGAACGACTCCGGGTCGTCGAGCACCTCGCCGTCACGGTTGCCGAGGATGTTGGTCGAGTACCACCCGGCGAGCCCGAGCATCCGCGCCTTGAACGCGGGCGCGAGCACGGTCTTCATCATCGTCTGGCCGGTCTTGAAGTCCTTGCCGCCGATGGGCAGTTTGCGCTCTTCGGCGAGGCGCTCGAGGACCGGGATGTCCACGGTGAGGTTGGGGGCGCCGTTGGCGAACGGGACGTTCTCCATCAGCGCGGCGTAGGCGTACAGCATGGAGGGCGCGATGGCGGGATCGTTCTGCTCCATCGCCCGCTCGAACGCCTGCAGGCTCTGGTGAGCGGGGCCCGGGGTCAGGAACACCTCCGTGGACGCCGCCCAGATCATCACCAGCCGGTCGGCGCCCGACGTCTCCTTGAACGTGCGAATATCCGCGCGCAGCTGCTCGGCCAGCTCGCGCTTGGTCTTCCCCATTTTGACGTGCGTACCGTTCAGGCGCTTCACGTAGCTGCGGTCGAACGCCGCCGACATGGGCTCGATGCCCCGGAGGAAATCGCCCACGGGCTCGAGGTGGTGCGGCTCGAGCACGCCGGCCTTCTTGGCCGCGGTGTACGCGTCATCCGGAATCGGATCCCAGGCCGCGAACACCAGGTCCGTGAGCTTCGCGAGGGGCACGAACTCGCGGATCTTCGGGGCGCGGCGCTCGGTGCGTTTGCCGAGACGGATCGTCGCCATCTGCGACAGCGACCCGATCGGCAGGGCGCCGCCACACCGCACGTTTTCGACGCCAGCGATGAACGTCGTGGAGACGGCTCCCAGCCCCACGAGCATCACCCCGAGCTTCCCCTTGGCGGGCGCGATGTCCCGGCCGGCCTCAAGTGGCACGATCAATGTCCTTTCCGAGATTGCAGCGCCGGCGCGTGACCGGGGAGCGTCTCCCGCTGCCGCGCGGCGCGCCCCCCGCCCTGCGTGCCGGCGGAGCGAGCGACGTAGATCACGCGCTGCACGACGGTGACCGACGTCGCGACCGCGAGAATGAGGACGATCCAAAACAGCAACACTCCCCGGTTCCCGGCCCCGAAAAACAGCGTCGGCACGCCGAGCAGGAGCACGCGCTCGGCCCGCTGGGCGACGCCCACCTGCGCGGTAAGCCCCAGCCCTTCGGCGCGCGCGCGGGTATACGACACCAGGAGCGACGCCGCCAGCGCCACGAAGCACGCCAGCACCGCAGCCGTCAGCCGCTCCGCCGGCACGCCGCCGCGCAGGAAGTAGACGGCGATGCCGGTGAACAACGCCGCCTCCCCCACGCGGTCGAGCGTCGAGTCGTAGAACGCGCCGAAGGTCGTGGTCATGCTTCCTTCGCGCGCCACCCGCCCGTCCACCATATCGAACACGCCGGAGAACAACAGCAGGAACCCGCCCCAATGGATCTTGGCCCCGGCGAACGTCAGCGCGGACCCGACCAAGATCAGCGTCCCCAGCGTGGTGAGGATGTTCGGGGGAACGTGCCTCCGGATCAACCACCGGACCAGCGGGTCGAGCAGCCGCCCGAAGCCGTCCCGCACCGGTTGGGGGATCACGTTCATAGCCCGGGGAAAGTAGCGGGCGACGGCAAGAGTCTCAATAGAGCAGGTACGCGGCGCGCGAGCGCCGGAACCGCGCGAGCGCGGGCTCCCAGCCGCGCCAGATCGCGGCGGGCGCGCGCCCCGCCACGAGCGCCTGTCGCAGGTCGGAACCCGCCGCGAGCCGGTCGAAGCTGCGCGCGTTGAAGCGCAGCGAGTCCCGCTGCGCAGCGCGAATCGCGGCGAGCAGCGCCACCGCCGTCTTAGTGGGATCATAGCGCGCGCGGTCCGTGACGTGCAGCCGGATGCCGCGCAGATCGACACCGTCGTATTTCCCGTCGGTGGGCGCACGGGGAGTGAACGTCGTTCCCGAAACGTCCACGCCGGGCAACCGTTCCCCTTTCCCGCTTCCCCTGTCCCGCAGCCGTTCAAGCACCGCCGCGGTATCGAGCCACGGCGCGCCCACGATCTGAAACGCGAGCGCCGTCCCCCGGCCGACCGACAGGTTCGTCCCCTCGAACAAGCACGTTCCGGGATAGTGGATCGCGCTCTCGAGATCGGGCATGTTGGGCGAGGGTTTGACCCATGGCAGCCCGGTGGCATCGAAGTACAGCGAGCGACGCCACCCGGCCGCCGGGACGACGGTGAGCGGCGCGTGGAGGCGTAGCCGATCATTCGCGAGTCGCAGCAGCTCGCCGAGCGTCATGCCGTGGCGCATGGGGATGGGGAGGAATCCGACGAACGCCGAGTCCGGGTCTCCCGCGCGCGCGCGCACGTTCCCCTGCACGGCGACTCCGCCGATGGGATCGGGCCGGTCGAGCACGATGATCGGCTTGCCGCGCCGCGCGGCCTCACGCATCAACTGCGTCGCGCTGGCGGGGTAGGTGTAATAGCGGGCGCCGATGTCCTGCAGGTCGATCAGGATGGCGTCCAGGCTGTCGAGCGCCGCCAGACGAGCTAGCGGCATACCGCCGTACAGGCTGTAGATTGGAAGGCCGCTCGCGGAGTCGACGGCGTCGGGGAGACCGGGGCGATCCTCCAGCCCGCGAAAGCCGTGCTCGGGGCTGAACAATGCGGTCACGCGATACCCGCCCGCGATCAGGACATCGATGTCGCGGCGGCCCGCGGCGTCGACCCCCGTCTGATTCGTCAGCAAGCCGAGGCGTCTGTGGGCGATGAGATGGGCGGAGTCGGCGAGCACGACGTCGATCCCGGGACGGACCTGTGCGCCCGCGGACACGGCGCAGGCGAGTAACCCCAACAGTGAGAAACGATGCAGGCGCATAGACTCCTGGCCCTGGCGTTGGTGACCGGCTGCGCGTCCCCTCCCCCTCGCGCGCTGCCACGACCCTCCGACCTCCGTCCGTTGCCCCACCCGGAGGCGAGCCAGCCGGTAGATTCGATGCTGGCGGCGCTGAGCACGAGACAGCGGGTCGCCCAGCTCGTCGTCCCCTGGCTTGCCGGAAATTACACCGCCTTCGACGATTCGCTGTTCCAGGTGGCGGCGCGATGGGTCGACTCGCTTGAAGTGGGAGGGCTGATCATCTCCGTCGGCTCCCCCTTCGACATCGCCGCCAAGCTCAACACACTGCAGCGACGCTCCCGGCTGCCGCTGCTCGTCTCGGCGGACCTGGAGTGGGGAGCCGGGATGCGGGTCATCGGCGGCACCGCGTTCCCCCAGATCATGGCAGTCGGCGCCACCGGGAACCAGCGGGACGCCTACACGATCGGCGAGGCGGCCGCGACCGAGGGGCGCGCCGTCGGCATCCACGTCAATTTCGCCCCGGACGCCGACGTCAACAACAACCCCCTCAACCCGATCATCAACATCCGCTCCTTCGGCGAGGACCCGCGGGCGGTGTCGCGGCTGGTGCAGGAATACGTCCGGGGGCTGCACGACCACGGGATGCTCGCGACGCTCAAGCACTTCCCCGGCCACGGCGACACCCAGAGCGATTCGCACATCGGACTCCCTGTGATCACGGCGGGCTACCGGCGGCTCGATTCGCTCGAGCTGGTGCCATTCCGGGGCGGCATCTCCGCCGGCGCGGACGTGGTGATGAGCGCCCACATCGCCTTCCCCGCCTTCACGGGGTCGGACGATCCGGCGACCCTGTCTGCCGCCGTGCTGACCGGCCTGCTGCGCGACTCGCTGCACTTCCGCGGTCTGGTCGTGACCGACGCGCTGGTGATGGGCGCGATCGTCGCGAAGTACGGCGCCGGGGAGGCGACGGTGCGGGCGTTTCTCGCCGGCTCCGATCTGCTCCTCATGCCCGCGGATCCCGACTCCGCCCTCAACGCCATGACCGCCGCCGTGGAGGGCGGGCGAGTCAGCCGCGACCGGCTCGACGCGTCGGTGCGCCGCGTACTCGAGATCAAGCGGCGGCTCGGCCTGTTCGCGCACCGCGTCGTGGCGCTCGACTCGATCATGACCGTCGTCGGCAGCAAGCGGTTTCAGGATGGCGCCAACGACATCGCCGTCCGCGCGCTCACCCTGGTGCGCGACATCGGCGGCCCGCTGCACGCCCTGCGCGGCAGGCCGTCACGCTTCGCCCTCATCGCGTATGCCGACGAGAACAACGGGGCGGCGGGCCAGTACATGACCGAGCTGCTGCGCCAGGGCGGCGACACGGTCGACTATTTCCGGCTGTGGCCGATGTCTGGACCGCTGTCGTACGATTCGGCGCGGGCGGTGATCGCCCGGGCGCCCGCAACCGTGTTCGTCGCGAACGTGCGGCCGATCTCGTGGCGCGGCAACATCGCGCTCCCCGATTCGCTGGCCCAGCTGGTCACGGCGACGGACGCGGCCCGTCCCACCGTCCTCGTCTCGCTGGGCAGCCCGTATCTTCTGAACCAGGCGCCCGCGGCCAAGTCTTATCTGATCGCCTGGAGCGGCGTGCGCGCCGCGGAGCGCGCCGTGGCCCTCGCGCTGCTCGGCAAAGTGCCGATCGCAGGTCACTTGCCGATTCGCATCCCACCGGACTACCCCATCGGGTTCGGCGTCACGATCCCGACCGCACATCCATGAGTGCGCGCACGCTCGTTGCGCTCGTCGGGCTCGTCGCCGCCTGCCGCACCGCCGTCCCGCTGCCGGCGAGCACCGCCATTCCGCCCGCCGCGCCCGGCGCCCTCGGGTTCGACAGCACGCGGCTCGCCGCGGCCGCCGTCTACGTGAAGGCGGAAGCGGAGAGCGGCGCGTTTCCCGGTGCGGTGCTGGCAGTCGGACGCCATGGGCGGCTCGCGCTGCTCGCCGCCGTCGGACGGTACGGAGCGGACGACCCGCGCCCCGTCGACCCGGGCACGATCTACGATCTCGCGTCGCTCACGAAGGTCGTGGGGCTCACGACCGCGTGCATGCTGCTGGTGGACGAGGGGAAGCTGGCACTCGACGAGCCCGTACAGCGCTACCTTCCCGAGTTCCGGGGCGCCGGCAAGGAGCGGGTAACGATCCGCCAGCTCCTCACCCACTCATCGGGGCTCCCCGCGTGGCGGCCGCTCTACCGGGAAGCCGACTCGCGCGCCACCGCCTTGTGGGTGGTGAACACCACACCGCTCGCCACGCCACCCGGACAGGCGTACGTGTATTCGGATCTCGGCGCGATCGTGCTCGCCGAGGTCGTCGAGCGCATCACGGGCGAGTCGCTGGATCGGTTTCTCGAGCGGCGCGTGTTCCGGCCGCTCGGCATGCCCGCCACCCGCTACCTGCCTCCCGAAGACTGGCGGGAGCGCATCGCGCCCACTGAAAACGACACGAGCTACCGCCACCGGATGCTGCGCGGCGAGGTCCATGATGAGAACGCGGGCCGCTTGGGCGGGATCTCCGGTCACGCCGGGCTGTTCTCGAACGCCCTCGACCTGTCGCGTTTCGCAGCGCTGCTCTTGAACGGCGGCGCGTGGGACACCTTGCAGCTGATCCGCTCCGAGACCGTCGCGGACTTCACGCGCCGTCAGGGCGTCGTCCCGGGCTCGTCGCGCTCGCTCGGCTGGGACACGCCGCCCGATCCCCCCGACTCGACGGCGAGCGCGGGGACAAAGCTGTCCGCACGGGCGTTCGGCCACACCGGCTTCACGGGGACGTCGCTGTGGATGGATCCGGAGAAAGACTTGTTCATCATTCTGCTCACAAACCGCGTCCATCCCACGCGCGCCAACACGGCGATTCTCAAGGTCCGGCCGCACGTGGCGGACCTCGTGGTCACTGCCCTCACCCACCCGGAGCTCTAGCCGGAGCGTTACTCGACGACGGTGCGCCAGCCGCGCCGCGACAGGTCGCGGTAGATCACCGCACCGGCGATGGCGCTGAGCCCGAGCATGAGGACGCCGGGCAGCGTCTCGTGCAACAGCAGCTTGCCGACGCCGAACAGCGCCCCATACACGAGCACGCACCCCGCGACCCAGTCGAGCAGGTTCGCGAGGCCGTCGGTTGACGGGCGGACGTCCGGAGCGCGCGCCGCGACGGGCCCCCAGCCCAGGCGCGACGGCCGCGTCCGGCGGTAGAAGGCAACCAGCGTCGCGTCCGTTTCGGGGCGCGTCACGAAGGTGACGACGAGCCACACGACCGTCGTGACGGCCACCGTGACGAGCACGATGCGCGCGAAATCCAGCGGCCGGTCGCTGTCGAGCCCGCCGACGGTCTGTAACAGGACCGAGACGACGAACGCCGTGATCATCGCCGCCACCTCGCTCCAGGCGTTGATGCGCCACCAATACCAGCGCAGCAGCAGCACGGCACCCGTCCCCGCACCCGTGATGATCAACAGTTTCCAGGCGCCGCCGATCGACTCGATGCGGAAGGCCACCGCAGCGGAGATCACCGTGAGCAGCGCCGTCGCGAGCCGCGACGCCAGGACGTAGTGCGGCTCGCTCGCGTCGCGGCGCACGAAGCGGCGATAGAAGTCGTTCACGAGATAGCTCGCGCCCCAGTTGAGCTGGGTGGCGATCGTCGACATGAAGGCCGCTGCGAACGCGGCGACCATGAGGCCACGGAGCGATGAGGGCAGGTAGTCGATCATCACCCGGATGTAGCCGGTCTCCGGGTCCTTCAGCCCGGGAAACAGGATCAGCGAGGCCAGCGCCACGAGGATCCAGGGCCAGGGCCGCACGGCATAGTGCGCGATGTTGAACCACAGGGTCGCGAGTAATGAGTGCCTTTCGTCTTTCGCGCTCAGCATCCGCTGCGCCACATAGCCACCGCCGCCTGGCTCGGCCCCGGGGTACCACGTGGCCCACCAGTTCACCGCGATGTAGACGAAGAACGTGAGCATCGGCATCCACGCGGAGCCCACGTCCGGCACGAAGCTCAGGACCGATCCCCCACTCCCGCTCGTCGCGCGCACCTGGTCGATCACGGCGAGCTTCGCCTTCATCGCCTCGATCCCGCCGACGGCGTTCACCGCCACGACCGCCAGCACGATCACCATGCCCATCTTGATGACGAACTGGAACAGGTCGGTCACGAGCACCCCCCACAGCCCCGAGAGCGTCGAGATCGCGGACGTCAGCACGATCAACCCGACCACGATCCACAGCGCCTCACCCTTCGAGACGGTGAAGACCAACTGGAGAATCTTCGCCATCGCGAGGTTCACCCAACCCAGGATGATGCAGTTGATGAGCAGACCCAAGTAGAGGGCTCGGAAGCCGCGCAGGAAAGCGGCCGGCGGGCCGGCGTAGCGGAGCTCGGAGAACTCGATGTCGGTCATCACGCCTGCGCGCCGCCACAACCGGGCGTAGAAGAACACCGTCAGCATGCCGCTCGCGAGCAGGTTCCACCACAGCCAGTTCCCCGCGATCCCGTTGCGCGCTACGAGGCCGGTCACGACGAGCGGCGTGTCCGCCGCGAAGGTCGTCGCCACCATCGAGGTCCCCGCGAGCCACCACGGCACGTTGCGCCCCGAGAGGAAGAACTCCGCCGTGTCACGGCTCGCGCGGCGCTTGTAGTACAGACCGACCGCCACGTTGAAGGCGAAGTACAGCACGATGATCGACCAGTCGAGGAAGTCGAGGCGCATGCGGGTGCGATCCCGTGGTGGAGGCCCCCCAATTGTGGGAACGCCGTGCCGGGACGCAAGCCGGTGGTTGACACGCCGGCCCGACGTGGCTAACTTGCTCTCTCATTGGAGGATAGATCATGGCCACGACGCAGAAAGCGACCCCGATCGCCCTGACGCTCACCGACAAGGCCGCTGCCGAAGTGCGCAAGTTCATGGCGGAGGAGCAGGTGTCGCCGGAGACCGCCGGCCTGCGCGTCGGCGTGCTGCCGGGCGGCTGCTCGGGGTTCCGCTACAGCCTGAGCATCGAGGACAAGCCCGCCGCCGACGACATCGTGATCGAGAGCGCCGGCGTGCGCTGCTTCGTGGATGGCTTCAGTGCGCAGTACTTGAACGGCGTGACCCTGGATTACAAGAGCAACTTCCAGGAATCGGGCTTCGCCTTCGAGAACCCGAACGCCACGGGTGGCTGCGGCTGCGGGTCATCCTTCACCGTCTGAGCCTGTTGGTCCGTCCCGCTTCGGCAGTGCAGGCCCGCGCCCGGCGCGGGCCTTTTTGCTAGGTGCGCCCGCTCGACGTCGCGGTCATCTTCCTGTATTTCGCGGCCGTCATCGCCGCCGGGCTGCTCCTCGCCGGTCGCCAGCGCGACGCCAGCGACTACTTCCTGGGCCATCGCGGGCTGCCGTGGTGGGCGCTGATGTTCTCGATCGTCGCGACGGAGACGTCCGCGGTCACGGTGATCTCGGTCCCCGGCCTCGCCGCACGGGGGGACCTTACCTTCCTGCAGATCGCGTTCGGCTACTTGGCCGGCCGGATCGGCGTCGCCGCCCTGCTCCTCCCCGGCTACTTCGAGGGGACGCAAGACACCGCCTACCAGCGCCTCGAGCGGCGCTTCGGGCCGGTCGCGCGGCGTACCGCCTCCGGCGTCTTCCTCCTCACCCGCGCGCTCGCCGACTGCGTACGCATCTTCGCGACGGCCATCCCGCTGGCCATCATCACCCGCTGGAACTTCGCCGCCGGGATCCTCGCCATCGGAGTCGTGACGCTCATCTACACCTGGGTCGGCGGCCTGCGGGCGGTCGTGTGGGTGGACGTGATCCAGCTCGGCGTGTATCTCCTCGGTGGCATCGCGACGCTCATCGTCGCGACGCATCTCGCGGGCGGCGTGGGCGCGTTCGGGCGCGCTTGGGATGCCGGGAAACTCGTGACGCTCGACTTTCGGCCTTCCTTCACGCTCCTGTACACGTTCTGGGGTGGCCTGCTGGGCGGGGCACTGCTCGCCGGCGCCTCGCACGGCACGGACCATCTCATCGTCCAGCGGCTGCTCGCCGCCAGAGGTCTCAGAGACGCGCAGCGGGCTCTCATCGGGTCAGGAGTGTTCATCATCGGACAATTCGCACTCTTCCTGCTGGTGGGCACGAGCCTGTGGCTGGCGGGGGCCGACCGCGTCGGGATGCGCAGCGACGCGATTTATCCGACGTTCGTCATCACACAACTGCCCGCCGGGCTCGCCGGCCTGGTAGTCGCCGGGATCCTCGCAGCGGCGATGAGCAGCCACGCCTCAGCCGTCAACTCGCTCGCCTCCGCCTCCACTCACGACTTCTACGCGCCGCTCACGGGCCGGCAGGACCCGGCGCGGCTCCTGTGGGTGGGCCGCTGGCTCACCTTGCTCTGGACCGCCGTGCTCGTGGCCGGAGCGATGGCGTTCCGGAACCAGAATACCCCCGTCGTGCAGCTGGCGCTCAGCATCGCCTCCGTAACCTACGGGAGTCTGCTGGGAACCTACGTGCTCGGAGGACTGTGGCCGCGGGCGCGGCAGGTCGACGTGATCACCGCGATCGTCGTGAGCGTGGTCGCGATGACGCCGGTCGTGCTCGGCAGCGTGATCCCGGGTTTTCCCTGGCATTGGCTCCCGGGTCTCGCGTGGCCGTGGTACGTGCCGCTCGGCACGACGGTCACCGTGCTCGCCGGGATGGCGTCGTCGCTGCTCGGACGGCCGGACCGCCGGACCAGCGGACCGAACGCCCAGGCGATATGACTGCACCGCCCACCCGTCCAGCAGACCGCCTGGCCGCCGCCCTGCTCGGAGCCGACGCCGGGGGCTCGCATTCCACGGTCGTCATCGGCACGGCC